>JABAOF010004140.1_pt2 | contig 16159 bp, 24 predicted proteins | sample 7062171 | NCBI WGS metagenome assembly JABAOF01 (sample SAMN14538628, study PRJNA623070) | marine sediment metagenome | biome: marine biome [ENVO:00000428]; feature: marine pelagic biome [ENVO:01000023]; material: deep marine sediment [ENVO:00002113] | place: India: Gulf of Khambhat ...
TTTTGGTGCGTAAGTTAAGATAGGATAATCTCGGAATAAAATACAGTATTACCCCCTTCGAATTTTCTTGTTTATAATTCATATTAAACGGCAAAATAATAAAGTGGTTGTTTAGAATAAGTTAACGAAGTTAAAATAAAGGAAGACAAAATAAGGAAAGATAAGTTACAGATGGAGAGTTTACCATAAGGTGCTTGACATGAAAATCATAAGATGGAAAGATCTCTCTGAAATAGAGAAAGAAAGAATAATCGATAGGGGAAAGGTCGAATTAAGCGCTGCCATGGATGCGGTAAGAACAATTATAGAGGATGTAAAAGTCAGGGGAGACGGGGCTTTAATAGATTATACCGAAAAATTCGATGGTGTAAGGCTTAAAAATCTGAGAGTAAGCGAAAAAGAATACGAAGACGCTTTTTCCAACGCAGATAAGAAAATCATCAAGGCTTTAGAGAGTGCTGCGAAGAACATTGAATCCTTTCATAGAAAACAACTTGAAGTAGAATACAAAATCAAAATTGAAGAGGAAATCGAACTTAGCAGAATTGCGCGCCCCTTAGAGTCTGTAGGGATATATGTACCCGGGGGGAAGGCAGCATACCCTTCCACATTATTGCATGCAGTTATACCCGCGAGAATAGCTGGAGTAGAAGATATTATAATTTGTACTCCTCCTTTGAATGGTTCAGTAAACCCTTCGATATTGATAGCAGCGAGGATTCTTGGAATAAAAGAAATTTACAAAGTTGGAGGGGCTCAAGCCATAGCAGGAATGGCTTATGGTACAGAAACAATTAAAAAGGTTGATAAGATCGTGGGACCTGGAAATATATACGTCACGGCTGCGAAAGAACTTGTCAGAGGAATCTGTGATATAGATTTTATTGCAGGACCCAGTGAAATACTGGTTATGGCTGAAGAGGCTAATCCAAAATTTATTGCATCAGACCTTCTTGCTCAAGCAGAGCATGATGAATATGCAATTGTAATAGCATGCGTTTTGGATGGAGAACTTGCGAAGGAGATAAAATTAGAAACAGAAAGACTTTTAGAGAATTTATCAAGGAAAGAAATAATTGCAAAAGCAATGAAAAACGCTAAAATAATCGTTTTCGATAAATTAAAAGACGAAATAAATTTTGTCAATAAATTTGCTCCGGAACACCTAGCGTTAATGGTAAAAGATCCCGAAGAGGTATTGAAGCTCATAAAAAATGCGGGATCGATATTTATTGGCGAATATTCTCCCGTAGCAGCGGGAGATTATGCGTCAGGAACGAATCACATCTTACCCACCTATGGTATGGCAAGATTTACATCTGGAATATCGGTAGATGACTTTTTAAAGAAGCCTACAGTACAAAAAATATCAAAGGAAGGTTTAAAAAAATTAAGAGAAACCGTGACAGTTCTTGCAAGAACAGAAGGACTTGAAGCCCATGCGAGATCTATAGAGATAAGATTTGGGGTGTGATGATGCTCAAAAAAAGGATAATACCTTGTTTGGATGTAAAGGACGGAAAAGTCGTAAAAGGTATTCATTTTGTTAACTTGAGAGATGCCGGGGATCCGGTTGAACTTGCAATAATGTACAATGAACAAGAAGCGGATGAACTCGTATTTTTAGATATTACTGCTTCGCATGAGAAGAGAGACATAATGATAAATGTTGTCGAAAAAACTGCAGAACACGTTTTTATACCTCTAACAGTGGGAGGAGGCATAAGAGATTTAGAGGATATTAGGAATGTCCTTAAGGCTGGAGCAGACAAAGTTTCTATAAATACCGCGGCTGTTTTAGATCCTGAACTGATAAGGGAAGCGAGTAAAAAATTTGGTACTCAGTGCATTACTGTAGCAATAGATGCCAAAAGGGTCTCTGACGAGAATTGGGAGGTTTACATATACGGCGGGAGAAAACCAACCGGATTTGACGCCTTAGAATGGGCCAAAAAAGTAGAAGAATTAGGTACAGGAGAAATTCTTTTGACTAGCATGGATAAAGACGGAACAAAGGACGGATACGATCTAGAACTTACCCGGACATTTTCTGAGAATTTAAACATACCAATAATCGCTTCTGGGGGCGCCGGGAATATAGAACACATATATGAGGCGCTTACTTTGGGTAAAGCAGACGCTGCACTAGCGGCTTCAATATTCCACTATGGAAAATATACTGTTAAGGAAGTAAAAGAATATTTAGCATCCAAAGGGGTCCCTGTTAGAATTTAGAGTTGGAGTAGTTTTAATGATAGATCGCAAAGATATTGAAAATGTTTTAGACGAGTATGAAAAAGATAGTCTAACAATCGGCGTTATTGGTAGCCATTCTGCACTAGAAATAGGTTTTGGAGCAAAACAAGAAGGAATGAACACTGTAGTTGTATGTCAAAAAGGAAGGGAAGCGACTTACACGAAACATTACAGAAATCTGTTTGATCATGTTCTTTTATTGGACAAGTTCAAACACATTGTAAATGAGGAAAATCAGGAATACTTAAGAAAACTTAATACTATATTCCTGCCAAACCGATCATTTTCTGTTTATGTGGGGTATGATGGCATAGAAAAAAAATTCTTGATTCCAATGCTGGGCAATAGATATATGTTAAGATGTGAGGAGAGAGACGTAGAGAAAAATCAGTATTACCTACTTAAAAAGGCAAAGATCAGAATGCCAAAGATCTTTGATAATTATAAAGAGATCGATAGGACCGTCATAGTAAAGGTTCCTGAAAAGGATAGAAAAATTGAGAGAGCATTTTTTTACGCTTCTTCTCCAGAAGAGTTCGAAAAAAAGACAAAAGAGAGAATAGAAAAAGGAATTATAGGGGAAGATCTTGAAAAAGCAACCATAGAAGAGTTTATCGACGGGGCAAAGGTGAATGCAAATTATTTTTATTCTCCAATAACTGACGAAATAGACTTATTAGGTTTTGACAGAAGATTGCAAACAAACTTACACGGTGTCGTTGATTTACCAGCAACAGATCAAATTGAGGCAAACATATTGGTTCAAAACATAGAGATAGGGCACATGGGCGCTACCTTAAGAGAATCCTTATTAGAAAGGATATTTGAGGAAGGGGAAAAATTCGTCGAAGTTTGCAAAAAAGAATATCCACCGGGAATGATAGGTTTATTTGCCCTTCAAGGAGCCATTACAAAGGACTTAGGCTTTTGTGTATTTGATGTTAGTCCTAGAATACCAGGATGTCCATGCGTTGAGCCAACATCTCCGTACGCAAAATATAAGTACGGAAAGGAGGTAGGACCCGGGAGAAGAGTAGCCATTGAAATAAAATTGGCGGTTGATAAGGACAGATTAAGCAGTATTATAACTTAATTTTTTCCAGGAAACTCTTCCTTTTTTAACGTATCTGACATGTTGAAATTTCTAACCCGCTTCTTGGCGAACCAGCAATCATTAACTGAGTTCCCCACCAATCCTTGAGCTTTTAAATAAAATAAGGATCTGTAAATATCTTCAAGATCGCATGAGACCAAACGATGTAACCTTTCAGGGTTCAGGCTTTTAGGATAGAGTTTCTGCAGCCATTCCAGGATTTCTTTATCTTCTTTGTTTAAACTCATTTTTTGGTCTCCATGTAGATTTTGATATCTTAATAATGCTATACGATTCGAAGATGTTAAATTTTTAGTAAACAGATATGGGGTATAATTACCAAAAATAGTATGTAAATTAAGTTAAATGTAAGATGAGCAAATATGGAACAAAATTTACAAAATTGAAATTGTGACAAAAAGTTAAAACTAATTGTTGGTATAAATTTCCATAAGCCCTTTTTTATCCCGAATTTGCAAATCAAATTCTATTCAAGAACCCGTCACTAGCACTTTCTTCTTTTTTTTCTCTTTCATCTTTTTTATCCATTTTTCTAATTCAGTTTTATTTATTCGTTCTAGATCTTGTCTATTTTTACCTTGGGCATGCCATTCTTCTTCTAAAAATTCAAAAAAATCCTTATCGAGCAGATCCTGTTTAGTAGACTCATCGAGCATCTCGAATAATCTATCTCTTTGTCTAATCCAACAGACCATATTTATACACCCGCTTTTACTTTAAGCCAGTTGAGTCTTTCCTCTAATAAATTTAAGAGTTCTTCTCTAACCTCAGTCTCTATCTTAGATATTTTATCTATCCTTCTTGACAATGTTGTGTCTCCGAAAACATCACTGACCCATCTCTGGAAATGATTATTTCTTAGATGGTATATCAAAGAAGTCTCATCAATATTTTTTATTACCTCAATTGCCTCTTCTAAACTACTCGCCTTTATGTTTAAGAACCCGCTCTCGTCGTGGAAATAAAAAGCTAACGCATCATCTGTCCTTTTTAATGCTTTTTGGGCATGTTCTTTTGTCCTTATCATGAGATCTTTGAGATGTATGTAGTATATAAATTTTTTTTGACAAAAAAATTATAAATCGAGGGTGTCAAGAAAAAAATTTTGGCGGGAGGTGGGTATGGGGAAGGCAGGATGAAAACGTACATGACACCCTCATTAAGTAATATATCGCTTTTTTATATATATTTTTCGTTTTTGTCGGACGTTTGTCCTATTTTTCTTAAAATAACTGTTTTAAAATAATAAGTATAAGTTTAGAAACAGTGACGAGGCTCTTAGGATTGATCCAGAAAATGGGCAAGCGAAATCGCTATTAAGAATGATGTTCGAAGGTTAGTAATATTGAAGAATTTTAAAATTTTCTACCGTAAAAGATATAGCACCCCGTTAGAACCTACACCGCAGGTGAAATAAAAGTTGAAAGAAAATGAGATTGAAAGAAGAAGTAGGATCGTTCAATCGAAACTCAGAGATGTAATCAAACTATGTGACCTAGAGAAACTAGAATTGTTGGAAAAAGAACTGGAGGATATTCGTCAAAATCTTATACTTTTTTGGGATTTTGATGAAGAAGAGATAGCAAAAGTCACAAGATGCCTGTGTTATAATCCAAGGAAGTGCCGAGCATAAAAAAAGTAGGAACGAAGCATTTATAAAACAATAAAAAAGGAATTGAGTGCAAATGCCAGATATATGTCTCTGTTTCGAGGTTCACCAGCCCTACAGGCTAAAAAAAGACTTTTTCTGGAACAAGATCAGATTTAAAAAGGATTTAGATCTATTTGACCTTTACTTCGATGAGATAACGGATAAAGCAATATTGGATAGAGTAGCAAATAAATGCTATTTTCCGACTAATAACTTAATTTTGAATGTTATAGATTTTTTTAAATCTGAAGGAAAAGAGATTAAGATCGCCTTTAGCTTGTCTGGTGTTTTTATAGAGCAGTGTGAAAAGTATAATCCAGATCTACTGGATTCGTTCCAAAAACTATCCGATACGAAATGTGTTGAGTTTTTAAACCAGACTTACTACCATTCTTTAGCAAGTTTATATGAAGACGAAGATGAATTCATAGAGCAGATTCAAATGCATAAATCCCTGATTAAGGATTTATTCAAATGTGAACCAGTAGTTTTTGAAAATACAGAATTGATCTATAACAATCGGATTGCCAAGATTGCGGAAGAAATGGGTTTTAAGGGCATATATACGGAAGGTATAGAAAGAATCTTAAATGGTAGATCTCCTAATTATATTTACAAGGCCGTTAACTCGGATATAAAAGTTTTATTAAGAAATTACAAACTTACAGATGATTTTGGATTTAGATTTTCAGCCAAATGGTGGGAGGAATATCCTCTTACCGCTGATAAATATGCTGCTTGGCTTGACTCTACTCATGGTCAAGTAATAAATTTATTCGCAGACTATGAAACTTTCGGAGAACATCACTGGCCTGATACAGGAATACACGATTTTTTTTCGTATTTGTTATTTGAGGTAAGCAAAAGATCTGGTTTAGGGTTTGTTACTCCAAGCGAGGCAATAGAAAAACATGAGGCGGTGGGAGAGATAGACGTTTACGAGAAGATAGATACGGTATCTTGGGCAGATCTAGAAAGGGATACCAGTTGTTGGCTCGGCAATCAAATGCAATATACCTGTTACAAAGGCATAAAGGATCTCAGTTCTTTGGTTAATGATGCTGAAAACGAGAAGTTAAAAAGAATTTGGAGACTGCTTCAAATCAGTGATCATTTTTACTACATGTTCACGGCTGGTGGAGCACCGGGAGAGGTGCACAGTTACTTCAGTCATTTTAATACGCCCTTAGATGCTTTTTTAACCTACTTTAGCGTTTTATGCGATTTTGAAAGTAGGTTAAAAGAGACTATAAAAATTGTAGAGCCTTTCTACTTCTTTATTAGAGATGGAGAATTTACAGGAAAGATTGCTTTCAGCCTAAAGGGTTTTAAAAGAATTATCGAAAAGGTAGATATTTCCAGCATTGAGTATCATATGGAAAGGGGAGACATAGAAAACTGGGCAAATTATTCGTTAAAAGATCAAGATTTGGCGAATAAAATGGCTAATCTCAGAGAAATAAGAGGTGAGAACTTAAGAAAGGGTTTGATCGATCTCATAAATCCGTATCCTTAATTAAAACCAAGAAACATTCTTGTCGTAGTCGAATATAAGATCTATTATATCGTCGTATGAAACAAGACGAAAATCGCCTCTTAAACCTCTGGCATAAAAATCCTCCTTAGAAACATATACTTCAACATTGGGATGCTCCTCAAAATCCAAACGCGAATAAACTCCATCTTGAATCAACAAAACTCCAACTTTCTCCTTTTTGCTTCTAATTTTAATCAATTCTACTATACGGGACATTTCCCTGTTTGACCCTATTATGTAGAGAGTTGACATTTTACCACGCCCACACGAAATCACTTTCCTCAATTACCCGATCTATTTCGGCCAGATCTACTTTATTAAAAAAAGGAGGTATATCTCCAATTTTTCTCTCTTTCAAATCTTTTTCGTATACATAAAAACCGGCATTTGTCATCCGCAACAATTCAAAATCCTTAAAAACGTCCTTTTGTTTTATCAAATCGGGTTCTTGATTTAATAAGAGGGTGTAAATACCGTCTCCGAGGAATATCAAGTTTATTGAGTGATCGCCTATAGTACACCCTACGGCGAGACGTATTGCCTCTTCAGTATTGAGAGAACCATATGGTGGTTTGCGTATTATAATTGTTATAATAGCCATTAAAACACCTATACAAAACAGATTAGGCGATCTACCTCTTTTATTATGTTAGAAAGATCGTACATGTCTCCATACTTTGCATTTTTAATTAGATCTTCTTCTTTTAAACCTCTTTCCTTAACGTTCTGTCCACAGGTAACAATATTAATATTTAAATTACTGAGTTCTTCGGGTATGTTTATCCTCTTTTTAAACAACTCCAAATTTGAACAAGCATTGTAAATTCCGTTATCCATGAGAAACATGGATACCTCGTGTCCCTTTTTCAGGGCAGATTCTATCAACTTCAAAACAGTGTTAGAATTTTGCGAATGAAATGGGTCTGTATACAATATTATTCCCAAGTGTCCCATGAAGGTACCCCTCTGAGGATGTCCTTTAATTATTTAGATATATTTTTCTCATGGCATCAATTGCCGCAAACAATAGAGGGATATAATATGTTTTGATTAAAAAGTTGGGGTTTAATATGAAACTGTTGTTAATATCGACAAAGGATCCAATCTCTCATGAAGATCCAGAACTCGTACTAGAAATAGCAAAGATAGCGAAAGAAAAAGGCACAGATGTGAAGATATTCCTAATAGAGGATGGAATACTTCTAAGAAAGGGGCAGGCTTTAGAGGAAAAGGTAAAAGACCTCGCTGAATCTGGAGTCAGCATAAAAGCAGAGGACATTTCATTGAAGACCAGAGGAATCTCTGAAGACAAACTCGTAGATGACATAGAGGTTTCAAATCTAGATGAACTCTTCGACTCAATCGTTGAGTTTGATAGGGTAGCATGGTTTTAAGAGGTGAGATAAATGACCAAAGATATCACGTTCTTTTTGATAAGGGGACCCTACGATGATGAATCAGTATACACAGCACTAAGATTGGCTCAAAAAGCCAGAGAGAGGAAAGTCAACGTAAACTTCTTCTTCTACCTTACTAGCACCATAGTTGGAAACAGAGGACAAAAACCAGCAGAATATCCACCAATAGAAGAATTAGTAAGAGACATCCTCAAGAAAGGTCTAAAGAACCCTAAAGCGGATGCAATCGCATGTATAAAATGTACAGACGCAAGAGGGGTTACCGATAGCCAAACAGAAGGTGTTATAATCGGCGGGTTGTATGACCTGATGGAATGGATAAGAGACACAGACAAGACCATAATGCCCTCATGAGGTGATTCAAATGGCTAAAAAAGTACTTACAATAATAACAAAGGCACCTTACGGAGTCGAAGATAACTTTGGTGCCTTGGACATGATCGCAACAGCGCCTGCAGCCGATCTAGAAGCAGAGGTAGTATTCTTGGGAGGAGGAGTTCATAGCACCGTGAAAGGACAAGAACCAGGATATGGTCCTCTGGCAATTTGGAGAAAAGGCATACCGAGTGTTGAAGAGAGAATTAATAATGCAAAGGAATTTGGAGTAAAAATATCAGTTCTGGATAGAGATTTGAAGAAGAGAGGAATAGAAGAGGAAGAACTCATATCAGGCATCGATATAGTCTCCTTGGATAAAGTAGTGGATAAGATATTAGAGAGTCATGCCACATTTGTATTTTAGGTGGTATGATGGAAGAGATAAAGCCAAGCCATACACTGGATGTGAAGGGAAAGATATGTCCTTATCCCCTCTTTCATACAAAAAAGACAATAGAAATACTTAACGAGGGAGAAATATTAGAAGTAATAGCAACCGATCCAGTGGCCCCCGATAACATCTCATCATGGGCAGAAGACCACGGACATGAAATACTTGAGGTGAAAAAAGAGGTAGACGTGTTCAAAATATATGTGAGGAAGGGTTAGTTTGAGGGACATCGTTACGAGGGGAGAGAGGTGCGTGGGGTGTAGAGCATGCGAAATTGCATGCTCTTATTACCAGCAAAAAACTTTCAATCCATCTATTTCTAGTTTAATAATCTGGAGGGGTAATGAAAAGGAAGGAGAGACAGGAATAATGCTCAAAAAGCCCGAGACGTTTGTATTAGCATACGAAACAGGCGGCGTCGAGGAAATAAGAGAGGATGAGGCAAGTGCGGAGATGGCAGACAAGCCTATTTTAAGCAGAAAAGACTGCGACTCGTGTATTAAACTTAAAAACGCTCTCTGCACTATTTTTTGCTTAAGAGATGCCCTAATACAAAAAGAGGTATAATTTTGACCTATAATAAATTAGTACTTCTGATAGATCTTTTTAAAAAGGAGTATGAAGAAATAGACCTTGATGACGAGATTATTGAAAAAAAAATAGGCGGAATAGGCATAAATGAGTACTTTATCAGTAAATTAAACAAGGATTCTATAGTAATAGGAACAGGTCCATTGACAGGGTCTTTGACAGTAGGATCTTGCATAGGTGTTTTATCGGGATTTTCGCCAATAACTGCTAAACTCGAGCATGTGGTTATAGATTGGCATTTTTCTCCTGAGTTGAAATTCGCTGGTTATGATTTCCTTGTTATCAAGAACAAATCCTTAGAGCCCGTTTTTTTATGGATACACGACGAAATCGCTGATATAATGAATGCTTATGATTATTGGGGGCTTGACGTCAGGGAGACAACTGAAAAAATAAGGGAGGACTTAGGATATGAAAACGTTCAAGTATTAAACATAGGCATACCGGGTGAGTATAAAAAGAATATATCATCTTTCGGCTTAAATTACACTGTTCTAAGAGATCCTTTTGCGATATCTACGGTTTTTGGGGAGAAAAATCTAAAAGCGGTAGCAGTCGCTGGCCTAGGAGAGTTGTATCCGCATGATCCAGATGAATTTCTTAAACTCTCCAAGAAAATTATCGATAGGCTAAAAAACAACGAATCGGCTAAAAAATTGATGCAATTTGGAAACATAAACCTTTTAGACGGGTTAGATGTATTAGAGGGGAAAAAGGCTAGAAAACGAGGCTGTTTTGCTTGCCCTATCGCGTGCCGTTTTCATATTTTAGATAATGAAATTAAATTATGGGGTTTAGATTCAACAGATGTTTACTCAATGAGAAAACTTGATTTTGATGCCGAATTTATCCTTAAATTAATTGATAGGTGCCATGTTCTCGGACTGAATGTTGAGGGTGTTTTTGATATTTTAAAGGAACAGGATATAGATAGAGACAGTGCCCTTGATTTCATCGAAGAAATTGCAAGAGACAGGAAAAAGTATAGATCTGACGTTAAAAATAGTTTTATCGTTCCAGTTGAAAGTTTTGGCGATAAATTCGAATATTCATACAGAATGGGTTTATTAACCGGTGTTTGTCCTTTATTGATTTATTTAGGCATATATGACGAAGAAATTTTACAGAAATTGATAAAATCTGCGGTCGGAGTAGAAACACATTTCTGAACTTAGTATTTTCTCAATTTTTTCATGTCCAATTCGGCTGAAATAATTTCTTCTTCGTTTTCTCTTTTTGCCTCACTTACAATACCCCAAGGAGATGCTATTGCGCTCTTGCTTCCTATAATCTTTCTCTTGGAAGATAATCCTAAACACGCATTTTTTAATATAAACAATGAATTTTCCTTTGCCATTGTTAAGGAAGCAGGATGACCTCTTACTGGAGGATGATCCTCGGATGGTAAAGATATTGGCAGAAATATTGCTTCTGCTTGCATGGATGCTAAACTTTTTACGGTACTTGGATACAAAATATCGGCACATATTAGAATGCCTATTTGAGCGAATCCAGAATCGTATACAAACAAGTTTTTGCCGGCTTCAAGTCCTATATCTATCTCTGTATCAGTTAAATGTATCTTTTTATATTTTCCTAATATTTTTCCATTTTTAAACAGAAATGCTGTATTATAATATCTGTCTCTCTCCTTTTCAATGACAGTTCCACCAACGATGTAAATTCCATGTTCTTCTGAGACCTCTTTGAGTAAAGAAGCAGTTGGTTGAAATGTTCTCCCATATATCTCTTCTATCGGCTCCTCTAAAGAAGGTGTCGAAAAGTATTCAGGCAAACAAACGATGTCTGGTTTGAATTCAGTAAAAGATTTCTTTATCATTCGCTCTGCAGTGTTTAAATTGGATTCTACAGAATCTTTGATTTTCATTTGTAATAGACTTACCCGCATATTGAAGATCCTATTTCAAATTTTATTCAATAGATCTAGAGAGTTCTGAAAGAGGATGTCCCTTACATNNTGATTACGTTGTAGTTTTTTTTCTCCAATCCAGTATGTATTTCGTTTAACAATTCAACCGCTATTTTAGGAGAGGCTAGACTAGAAGATAGGTGGGCAAATGGATATAAAACAATATTTTTTGCCTTTACCTTTTCTGCCACGTCTATAATGTTCTCCAATGTTTTTACAAAGGTTTTGCCGTCCTCGTCGATTTTTTCTACTGCCATAAAACAAACTAAGCAATCTTCTACAGTTACCTTCTCCTTTTTAATATCCTCCACAACGGGTATTCTGACCTTTCTAGTGGGCTCAAAACTGATATAATCTGAGTGAATAAAAAGTATTTTCATAATATCCTCTTCTCAGTTTAGTTTTATTTCTCTGGAAAGAACGGATAAAGGATGTCCCTTAGATCTTAAGGCCAAACCTCGACACATTATGCTTCCAGAGGTGACTTTGTAGCCTTTTTTCTCTAATGAATCTTTAAGTCCCTCTAAAAAACATATGGCCTCGTCTATGAAGCAAGTTTCACAATTTTTGAAGGGAGAAGAAGGATAGAGCACAATATTTTTTGTTTTAATTTTCGATGCAACGTCTTCTATTTCTCTAACCGCATCTTCGATTGCTATTAAATCGCTTTCTAGATCGCATTCGGTTATCATTACTGTTAATGCGTTGTTTATCCTTTTATTTTCGATCTCTGTGAAATCCGTGTGTACAAACAAAAATCTCATCCGATCGCCGATCAAATTCATCCATAATAACCTTTATGTTTTTCGCTTACAATTATGATATTACTTATATGCATATTATAAGCGAAAAATATTAATATGAGTGATTTTTAACTTAAGGGGGTGTTTCAATGCATGTCATAGGATTGAAGTGTAGGGAATGTGGAAAAGAGTTCCCCCATGAACTCTTGAATACATGTAGCAAATGTTTTGGTCCACTTGAAGTTAACTATAATTTTGAATACATTCAAAAAAATATAAGTAAAGGAAGTATTGAGAAAGGTCCGAAGAGCATTTGGAGATATAAACTCCTTTTACCAATAGAAAGAAAAGAAGTTATAGATTTAGGCGGTGGATACACCCCGCTACACAGATGTAAAAATCTGGCAAAGGAATTAGGTTTAAGGGAATTATATGTAAAAGACGATACAACAAACCCTACTAACTCTTTTAAGGATAGAGTAGTTCCTGTCGCAGTAACAAAGGCATTAGAATTCAACATGCAAGCAGTAGGTTGTGCTTCTACAGGTAATTTAGCAGCAAGTCTTGCTGCTCATGCTGCTAAAGCAAATTTGGATGCGTATATATTCATACCCTCTGGTTTAGAAATCGGAAAAATAGTTCAGATGTTGATATTCGAGCCCAATATCATCGCTGTGAGAGGTACATACGATAATGCAAATAGGCTTGCCACAGAAGTCGCTGATATTTATAACTGGGCCTTTGTTAACATAAACGTTAGACCTTACTATGTGGAAGGCTCAAAAACGAGCGCATATGAAATCGTGGAACAATTAGACTGGAACGTGCCGGATAGAATAATTATACCTTTGGCTTCTGGAGCGCTGTTTTGCTCAATTAACAGAGGCTTAAGAGAACTTGAAAAACTTGATTTAATAGAGGAAAACCATACGATGCTTACCGGTACCCAGCCTAAAGGGTGTAGCCCTATCGTAGATGCATGGGTGGAAAAAAGAGATTACATAATACCGGTTGAAAAGCCAAGCACAATAGCAAAGAGCTTAGCGATTGGAGATCCTGCAGATGGGTATTACGCGATAGATGCCATAAAAGAAACTAAAGGGAATGCTTATGCCGCTAAAGATAAAGAGCTCATAGATGCAATAAAACTGCTCGCAAGAACCGAGGGCATTTTTGCTGAGCCTGGATCTGCAACTACCATAGCAGGTCTGAAAGCCTTATCAGAAAGTGGTGACATAGATAGAGATGAAACTATTGTATGTTATATAACCGGAAGTGGTCTAAAAACCACTGATTCTGTGGTAAACGAAACCATAAAACCATATGAAATAGATCCAACAGTAAAATCCTTCGAAGATTATTTGGAGAAGAGGTGGTATCATGGCAAAAGTAAAGATAAGATTCTCTTCCGTATTACATGATTTAACTAAGGAAAGAGAGACGGAACTAGACGATGTAAGGACAGTAAAGACTTTATTTAACACTTTGGTGGAGAAATACGGTACAGAATTTAGCGAGAGGATTTTAGATGATGTAGGAAGACCAAGGAGGTTCGTAAACGTATACGTGAATGGAAAAGATATCAGACACTTAAAATACGTTGATACCGAATTAAGCGATGGTGATGAGGTCTCTATACTCCCCGCTGTGAGTGGTGGATAGGAAAGGTTCCATTTATATATTCTTTACATTTAAAGAGGAAGTATTTTTATCGTTATTTTATATTTTCGGCTATATGAATTACATTATCGACTATTTCTCTTACAGAATCAGAGAAAATCATTATTAATTTTTCTTTGCCTACATCTCCTAAGTCACAAATAACATTCGGTATTCTGTCAACCTTGCTTATAGCGTATTCAATACCCCACACTGTTGTCATGCCCTCTACATGTCTTATTTCTTCAGGTTCATATTTTCTGTCGAAGTTTGAGACTATCAGACCCATTTTATTACATATATCGATAATTTCGTCTGAATACATTATATTTATGGCCGCCCTTACATCCGTGTATTTCCTCATTGCAAACAAAGCCTTTGCCATATGCTTAGAAACATCAAACCACGGACAATAAACAGCCTTCACTCCGTTTCCGAGTCTTACTATTCTACCTTCAACTCCGGCGATTTCTCTCTCGTTCATTGCGTAGGGTAATGCGCACACCAAATTTGATCCAACTTCGGGTATCAATTCAATCAATTTATCGTTCGCCTCAAGAAGTTTAATTCCTTCTCTCAACTCTGTTAGGACTTTATATCTTTGAGATTCATTTATTAGATATGCAAGATGATATACGGGTCCATACCCTATTCCTAAGGGTAAAGAATATTTTATTGATCTTGTAACAAAATCTTTTCCTTCTTTCACAGCGTTTACTATATCTTTTCCCTTTGCCAACTCCGCTGTTATAGCAGCAGAAAGAGTGCACCCTGTTCCATGTGTATTATCCGTAACTATCCTTTTTTCACTAAATTTATGTATCTCTCCGTCTTTGTAAAGGATATCTAATGAGTCTTCTCCTGCCAAGTGACCCCCTTTTATAAGTACATTCCCAACTCCCAACTCCGATATCTTTCTGGCTGCTTTTATACATTCAGAAACAGAAGAAATTTTCATTTCTGCTATGACCTTTGCTTCCTCGATATTTGGAGTTAAAAGATAGGCGTTAGGTATTAATTCTTCAATCAAGGTATTTACCGCTTCTTCTTTTATAAGAGGGGTTCCAGCCTTTGCGATCATTACAGGATCTACAACCAACTTCTCAATGGAATGCTCCTTTATCTTTCCTGCCACGGTCTTTATTATGTCTTCGTTGCTTAACATGCCGGTCTTTGTCGCATCTACTCCTATATCCGTCAAAACCGCATCTATCTGCGCACTAACGACATTTGGTTCAATATCTTGTATTTTAAAGACGCCTCTTGTGTTTTGAGCGGTTACAGAAGTTATTACGCTCATAGCAAAAACGCCGAGGCTTTCCATAGTTTTTATGTCCGCTTGTATTCCTGCGCCTCCTCCACTGTCGGAGCCCGCTATAGTTAAACCCCTTGGAATCATTCTTTGCCTCCTTTTAATTTTTATAATCTTTATAAAGCATATCCATAGATAAGTTAAAGCCATATTTACTTAACTGTAGATATACAATATTGAGTTTAAGACACTACGTTACCGAGATATATTAATACTTTCATTACTTATTTTATTATTGGTGTAAGTAATGTCAAACATAACCTCTGTCCAAGAAGTTGGAGGCCAATTCTCTACAACCATACCTAAAGCTATTGCACTAGCTCTTGATATAAAAAAGGGTACTAAATTAGAATGGAAACTGATTCATGGCGAACTTGTAATCAGACTTAAAGGTTAGTTATCATGCCCTATCGAATCTTGACCTGAGATTACCCCCAGGGTTATTTTTTAGGCACTACAAAACTGTAGTAAGGCTTAAGAGCTTAACATTTAAATCTCATCTCGAATTAAACTAAATCATGGAAAGTTATGAACAAAATATGACTAACCGCATTATTGCAGGAGCCTCAGTTGGAATCATTATATCATTAATTATCAACACTTTCAATATTTTCAATCTAACTTTTTGTGAACCGCGTATCTATGGAATTATTATTGCGTTTATTTTCTTTAATTTAATCTTTAAATCCTTTAAAATGGAAACATGGAAACAGACGAAGTGAGACAAATGTTTATTATTCTCGATGTCCTTTTTGGAGCGCTTTTTTGTGTAGGGGTCTTAGTTATTATAAGCAGCTATATTATACCAATATCGTTTGTTGAAACACTAGGCGTGGAACAATTATCTATTAGGTTTAGCCTTTTATTCTTATGTCTTGGAATCCTCAAAATACACGTCTCAAATTTCTTTAGAAAAATTATCTTTTACTATACTTGACAATTCTTGCTGTAATATTTTTGATTATTGATTATTATCATTAATACTGAAATTTCTTGAAATTTATATATTCTTGCAGGCCTTTTGGCATGAAACCCAAGAATAATTACCGATTTAAGAGCAAAAAATAAAAATAACTGATTTTGCTGTATTTGGATAGAGGGCGTCACAAAGGAGGGCGCTCCCTCCCTCCCCATAATTTTGTAAGAACATCGGATTTTATATAGATACCGATAACAACG
>JABAOF010034253.1_pt1 | contig 16159 bp, 12 predicted proteins | sample 7062171 | NCBI WGS metagenome assembly JABAOF01 (sample SAMN14538628, study PRJNA623070) | marine sediment metagenome | biome: marine biome [ENVO:00000428]; feature: marine pelagic biome [ENVO:01000023]; material: deep marine sediment [ENVO:00002113] | place: India: Gulf of Khambhat ...
ACGTAACTCCACTTTTTGAGTATTATGCCCGCAATGACAGATAGGTGAGATTGATGCGTTTCACCCGCAATGATATATTGCGAAATAGATCAGGAATTATTTTACTTTATGGGATTGCCGTGCTTCGCTCGCAATGGCAGATAAGCGAGATTACCATGTTTTCCTTGCAATAAAAAAAACAGAAAAGAGGGGATAGGCCTCAGTTTACTTCGAATTCTCGGAATTTTCATTGACAGACACATCTGACATTTTAAAATAAAAACGAGGAATAAGTTTGGATCGAGGAGGGAATCATGGATGAACCAATGCGGTTTGCTAAGCGATGGGTCATAACTGGTCTCGTCTGCGGATTTCTTGCAGGGATATCTTATGGAGTTTCGGTGGCTGTTTCTTTGCCGCTGAAGATTGCTTATCCGGTATTCTGGACTTTTGGCCCGCTTCTTTGTGCGAGTGCTCCGGGTTTTTACCACTTCGTCAAGCATTACAGGAAGTCCATCCCGCTTCAAATCGGCACGTTGTTTTTGATCATCGCCGGGGCTTCTGTCACGATGATGGGAACGATGCAGGCGGCTATACGGGCTGAGTTTCGAGCTGTCAGACTAGAAGGAGCTGGCGAGATAACCAAAGAGGCCTGGGAGCTGGCTTATAACGTGGCCAATGCCGTTCAAATGGGAGCTGATGTCGCCTGGGATATATTCATTTTCACAAGCGTCTTTCTTCTAGGCATGGTCATGTTCAAGCATCCGAAGCTGGGGTGGATATTCGGTGTGCCTGGCTGTATTGTTGCGTTTTTGGGTTTGGCTTTTAATGTTTACACATTTCCTCATAATCCGGGGACCCAGGGCCTTGTCGATATGGGCCCGTTTGTATGGCTTTGGTTTTCGGCTGTGGCTGTAAAAGTTATTTTCTCCCTTAAATGGATGGATACAAAAGCAGGAAGCAATACAGGATAGAAGTGGAGAAGGGAGTCGTCCCCAAATTCCGCTCATGCGATAAGTCTTTAAGTCACAATGTTATTGAAGTACTTCGCCCCCAGTGATATTTAAAAAAATACTGCCGAACTATTGTGCAGTTGGTAGGGCACAACCGGCTCCTTCTTAGGATTTAATCCTGACACTTGAACAGCAACGCAAAACGTTGCTTTACAGTTGTCAATTGGATGGATTTAAAAATACTTTATATCTAATAGTCTGAGATATGGATCGGGCGGAGAGTTGATTCATCGCGCGTGGCTTTCCATCTGATCTCTTCTCTTCCTTGACCGCCCTCTATTTTCATAGTGCCTTTCATAATGTGATCTTTTACAGTTCCTTCAAAGTGCATGCTCTGTGTGCGTCCTCTCAGTTTTCTCTCCAAAGTGAAATGAAGCTTATCTCCTTTTATTTTCCCTTCCTCGATGGATAAAGAAATCTCAGACGTGCCTTCAAATGCTTGCCCCTTCACCTGCTGAAACTCTTGATCAAGATTCAATGTCAGCATCCTCGGCAGAGAGAGATCCGGTATTGACAATTCCCAGCTTCCGGTCACATTCGCGGGTATAATCCAAAAATGCACGTTGTGTGTGTTCCAATAATCTTCTACATCTTGGTTCCAGTAATCGACTACGGGCGTCTCTCCTGTCTTCACAGTAGTGCTGACTTCGGGCTCCCATCTCCCCATGCTGAATTCATGAGAGACAACTCTTGTACCTGGGGCCAGTTCCGTAAAAAGTCTTGGCCGGAGCCTGAGGTTGACTTCTGAAAGCAGATAGAGAGTCACGACAGTGGCCTCTTTGATTTCGGCTGTAAACAGATTCTCTTCACTGAACTTGACCTTGTTGGAAACACCTGCTTTTTTGGCGTTTTCTCGGCTTTCCTTGATGCGCTGTGGGTCGATATCAATCCCCACACCTCGGCAGCCAAACTTTTTTACAGCTGTGATAACGATTCGACCATCCCCGCATCCAAGGTCATAGAGTACATCATTTTTGCTCACATTCGCCATTTTAAGCATTTCCATCACGACTTCATCCGGAGTCGGGACAAAAGGCACGTCAGTCTGCTGATATTCAGCAACAGCTAAGCTCAAAAAAATAAGTGTTATTGCAGCGATAAGTCCGGTTAAAGATTTCTTGAAATATCTTTTGTTCTTTTTCATATGAGTTGCTCCTAAATTAAAATTATTCAAATTTTTTTAAAAAAAATCAATCTGAATTTTTACTATTTAAAAAATTTTTTTCTTGTGGGAGCAGGGCTCATATTCTTACAAAGTAGAATAAGGAATTGCGTCTTGACATTTAACATTTTTTTATTAAAGATAGAGTTTATTTTTTCTAGAGGAATACAGGCTGTTCTTGAAATGGAAGATAAGAGGAGCCAGCAGATAAAAGGGGCAAGGTCTCTTTTTTTGGCCTTTTTTCCCATTTTCTGTATATTATTGCGAAAGATAAGAATAACTAGGGTTAGTGAATGTCTAAAAGTCCAGCAGTTCTTGCATTTGTCTTGTTTTTCACTGTGGTGAATTCTGCCGCATTATCTCAGGAAAAAACACCTCTTCCAGAACAACCAAAGGACAAATTGACGCTTCAACGAGTGAATGGCCCTGTCATCCTCGATGGGCTGAGCGATGAAGATGCCTGGAAGGAAATCAATCCATTGCCTATGGTGATGCAGATACCGAGCACAGGAGACCCTCCTTCCGAAAAAACAGTGGCCTTGATCGCTTTTGACGATGATTATCTCTATATGGCCGGACGCCTCTATGATCAGGAGCCATCAAAAATCCTGGCCACTTCCAAGAAGCGCGATTATCTCCAGGGTAACACAGACTGGATTGGTCTTATTGTTGATACGTTCAACGACAAAGAGAACGGAATGGGCTTTTTTACCACTCCCACAGGTCTCCGTCTGGACGCTCTTATATATAATGATGCTGAAGGGTTGCTCCCCCTGAACATAAGCTGGAACACTTTCTGGGATGTGGCTGTTGTCCAGAATGAACAAGGATGGTTTGTGGAAATGAGGATTCCTCTCTCCAGCCTCCGGTTTCAGGAGCAGGAAGGCCGGGTGACTATGGGCTTGATCGTCTGGAGGTATATAGCTCGAAAATTCGAAATAGATATGTTTCCTCTGATCGATCCAAAATATGGATTCTGGAGTAACTGGAAAGTATCCCGTGCTCACGAGATAATGCTGGAAGGCGTCCGAAGCCGCAGGCCTCTCTACATCACTCCATACGGGTTGGCCGGCTATGGCCAGGCGTATGATTTGAATGATGCGGAAACTGCCTATGTTTACTCGGATGAACCGAAGTTCGAAGCGGGACTGGATGTCAAATACGGATTATCCAGTCATCTGACGCTTGACCTCACGTTAAATACAGATTTTGCCCAGGTGGAAGCGGATGACCAGCAGGTCAATTTAACGCGCTTCTCTCTTTTCTTCCCAGAGAAAAGGCTGTTTTTCCAGGAGCGAAACAGCACGTTTGATTTTAATTATGGAGAGCCTAACCGGCTTTTTTACAGCCGGCGTATCGGGCTCTATGAAGAAGAAGTTGTCCGCATTTATGGAGGTGCGCGGCTTGTGGGCCGCATCGGAGGCTGGGACCTGGGTTTCCTGGATATGCAGACCGCTCTTTTGGAAGGTGAAGAGAGTCTCCCTTCGGAAAATTTCGGAGTGTTCCGCGTCCGTCGCCGGCTTTTCAATCCCAATTCATACATAGGAAGCATGATCACTTCCCGCATTGGCGCGGATGGCTCGTATAATGCGGCCTATGGCCTGGACGGCATCTTCCGGCTTTCTGAGGATGATTATCTGTTGTTCAACTGGGCCCAGACATTTGAAAACGGAAAAGAAAACGACCCGGGGTCTCTTGACCCGGCGCGCATCCGGTTATCCTGGGAACGGCGAACACGAAAAGGTCTGGGCTTTAATCTTGGTTATTCACGGGCCGGCAGCGATTACAATCCAGGAATCGGTTTTGAGTTGAGGGAGGATTATTCACAACTGGGAAACCGCATCTGGCTGGGATGGCGTCCTGGTGAAAAGTCTGCTTTGTTGGAACACCAGGTCTTAGTGGATGGTTTTATTTTCACTCGGAATGAGGATAATTCCATTGAATCAGCGGAGATTGGACCAGGCTGGGCCTTCGCCACCAAGTCCGGATTCGGAGGAGAGTTCTTTATCAAGATGTACCGTGAAGGTTTGCTGGAGAGCTTTGAGTTTACGGATGATATTGATGTGCCTCCAGGAGAATACACCTTCTATGGATTAAAAGGTATGTTTAATACCCCGATGGGGAGAACTTTGAGCGCTATATTCAACGTTGACGCGGGCTCTTTTTATGATGGATGGAGAGCCTCTGTCGACGTGCAACCTGTGTGGGGAATCTCTCCAGAATTCAGCCTCACTGGCATGTACCAGTTCAACCGGGTTGTGTTTCCCGACAGGGACCAGGAACTTACCGCGCATATCTTGAGAGCCCGAGTTCTGGCCACGCTGAGCACCAAATTCTCAGCCAGCGCTTTTGTCCAGTACAACAGCGCCATTAATGCTATCATTGCCAATTTCCGCATCCGGTACAATCCGCGGGAAGGTGTGGACCTTTATGTGGTCTACAATGACGACTTTAACACCAATCGATTTCGGGAAATTCCCAACCTTCCATACCGGAACTGCCAAACCATCATGGTGAAATATTCCTACACTTTTGTTTTCGACAAATAAAAAGTGTGTGGATAATAAAGAGGTCGCATCTGAGCATTTGACATTACAAAAATTCTAAAGGACGCGAGCAATGAGAAAACTATCTATTATTTTAGGAATGACACTTTTTCTATTCGTCCAATTTCTTTCCACTCAGCAAACAGATGAAATTCTGGAAGGAGCGGACCCCGTTCTTCAAAATCCAATTGAGTTTATCCTCGATGCATTTGATCGTTATTCGGTAGTCGCTTTAGGGGAAGGCAATCATATGAATTGGCAGGCAGCCACTTTTCGACTTCAACTGATCCGGGATCCGCGTTTTTCGCAGAAAGTAAAGAATATTCTTGTCGAATTCGGAACGAGCCGTTATCAACATGTCATGGATCAATATATCGCCGGGAAACATGTTCCTATGGATAGAGTTCGACTGTGTTGGCGAGAAACCACTCAACCCATTATTTGGGATGCTCCCATTTATGAGGAGTTTTTTAGAGCCGTTCGTCAATTGAATCAATCCTTGCCCAGGGAAAATCAATTAAGAGTACTTCTGGGTGACCCACCGATTGATTGGTCGGAAATTCAGACAAGAGAAGAGCTGGAAAGCTGGTACAACGAGCGAATGATTACACGACCTTGGGGAAAATCCAATATCAGAGATGGCCATGCTTACGATGTCTTGGTGCGGGAAGTTTTATCCAAGGGAGAGAAGGCGTTAGCAATATATGGGGATTCCCACTTTGCTAAACCGGACATTAAATTAGGCAAAGGATTCTTTGGTAACTATTTGATGGGTAATTTACTGGTGCAGTTGCAGCATTCACATCCGGGATCTGCTCTATCCATCACTACTCATACAGGCTTAAAAAAGATTGAGAGTTCTTATCCAGATATACTTTCTTGGACAAAACCATCTATAGCTACCTTACAGGGGACAAAGTTGGGCTCCATTCCACATGGTCCAGTAAAACTGGAAGACTTTTTTGATGCAATACTTTGGTTGGGACCGATGAGTACAATAAGTTACTCGAGGATCGTCTATGAAACTGTCGAGGATGAATCCTATTATTTAGAAGCACTGAGGAGGGATAAACTTTGGATTGGTCAGTTTCACGAAACGCTGGTCGAGCTCAGGAAGAAATATCTTAAAGAAACGGAAAAAATAAAATAAACCTATATAACTCAAATAAGTGTGAGTAACGGCTAACAGGAATATTAATGCCTGGATGTTCCTTTTTTTTGATATCGATACCAAGAATGAAAAGTGGTAGAGTAAAGCCTTATCAACTCAGACAAATTCTGAATCTATAGAGATTAATAAATATTAATTTCTATAAATAAATATTTTTCATACATCTTGAAAGCCACCAGATCCCTGACTTTTCTTCCGATGGTTTTTATATAATTAATTCAAATATATTTCTGCTAGAATAGGAAAAAGAGGAGGAACAAATGATTGACACAGGGCTCAAAGATAAAGTCGTGTTGGTCACTGGCGCGAATCATGGAATAGGTGCAGCCGCATCGGAGGCTTTTGCCGAACAGGGAGCCAAAGTGTTCCTTAATTATCTTCGTTTGTCGCCTGAAGAATACGGCAAGATAGATCAAGATGAGGTCAAAAAAGCCACTGAGACTGGAAGAGCCTATTATTATAAGATGCTGACGCAGTCTGCAGACGATGTCATAAAAAAGATAGATGATTTGGGTGGTGAATGTGATTATTTGGAAGCTGATCTGGCTGATCCTGATAATATTCCGAAATTATTCGATAGGGCAGAAGAGAAATTTGGAGGTGTAGAGATATTGATCAATAACGCGGCACATGATCAATGTGACACGTTTCTTCCTGATGATGAATTGAAAAAAAATCCTCACTTTTTAGGTGAATACCTGATGACCACCATAAACGCTGATTCTCTTGACATCCATTTTGCCGTGAATACGCGGGCAGTGGCTCTGATGATTGAAGAATTTGCCCGGCGACACGTTGAAAGAAAAGCAAGTTGGGGACGGGTTATTAACATAAGCACAGACGGAGCGTATGCCCATCCTTCGAATGTTTCTTATGGAGCCAGCAAATACGCTATCGAAAGCTACAGCCGAGCGGCTGCCGTTGAGTTAGGACCTTATGGAATAACGGTTAATGTTATTTCGCCAGGTGCGGTTCAAACAGGATGGATGACACCGGAAATAGAAAAAACGATTGCCTCAAGTTATCCCTTACAAAGAATCGGCAGGCCAGAGGATATAGCGAATGCCGTCATTTTTTTCTCATCCGAACAGGCCAACTGGATAACCGGACAAGTCTTGTATGTCGGTGGGGGAAATCGAATGTGAAGAATTGGTTTTCCTGAAAAGAAGTCTGATGGGGTCAAGGATTAATGGGGACCTAGCCTTTATTATCCGAATATGTGGGACAATGAAATCGGGACTTTTCGCAATTTTCTTCTCAACAAAATTGGGGACAGTCCCCAATTTTCGCAATTTTCTTCACATTAAGGGCTGTTCATACGACTAATTCAAATAGGGAGGAGCATATTTGAGCCAAGGACTATCTTTTTGTGTGAAATTATAGCTATTGGCTTTTCTTTATTCTCCATTCCAAATTTTACTTGCATTATCGGTTATAATGATAAATGGGTGAAGGAAGCAAAATATGAAGACGGTCACTTCAAGTAGATACATAAAACTCTTATCACTGTCAGTCGTTCTCCTTTTCCTTTTGCTATCTGCGCTCAATGTATCCCTGTTCTCATCCTTTCCTCAAGAAACTCAAGATGAAAAGATTTATCACAATGTGGCGGTCAGTGCCATTTCTATAGCTGTCACAGTTCAAGACAGAAAAGGAAGGTTTATTAATGACCTCTTACAGGAAGATTTTCAGATCTATGAGAATAATGAAAAAAAGGAAATAACTTATTTTAGCCACAATTTCGAATCTCCCTTGAGCTTAACGATTCTCCTAGATGTCAGCGGGAGCATGGAACTTCAGGATAAATTGAAAGAAAGCAAGGAAGCTCTCAAATATCTCATGACTTTCCTTATTAGTCGTCGTGATGAAGTCTCATTATTGATTTTTGCGGATGGCGAGGTGGAAGTGGCAGTGAAGTTCTCTAATAATAAGAATGATGTTCTATCTATCCTGGAGAAAACAGAGGCGTATGGGCAGACAGCTTTGAATGATGCAGTCGCGGTGTCACCAGAATTTGCCAATAGAGGAAGTAACGAAAAGAGGGCACTTCTTTTAATCACAGACGGGATTGAGAATGATAGCCAGTACTCTCCTGAACAAGCCATTGAGATTGCGAGAAGGGTGGATGTACCGATATTTACCATCGGGTATAAGATTCCTTTATCTGAACAGTATTTAAAAAAGTATAAGCGGTCTCCTGAGCTAACTTCTTCTGGTATCATTGACTCTCTTGAGAGGTTCTCTTCAGCTACAGGGGGAAAGGCATTTTTTATTAATCAAGCTGAAGAGCTGAAAGAAACATTGAGCCGGATTAAAAAAGAGATCAGTCATCAGTATATACTCGGATACACTTCTTATAGAAGTCCAGAAAGCGAGTATCGGAATATTAAAGTCGTAACGTCAAAAAAGAAATATAGAGTGAGGACCAGAGAAGGATATTACAGCGGTGAAAAGAAACCTCTCTGACGGCGACTGCAAAAATCTGAACTAAGAAGAAAGACCGGATGAGATTTTTAATACGCAGAAGAAGATATCGTATGAGTACACTTGACAGAAAAAAGGTCTATGCTATGATTATAGAATATGAATTGGGGGAGATGATCATCAATAACCTGTATTTGGTTATTTATGAATAAAGAATGGAGGTGAAGATGAATAAAAACAAGATCACATTTCTGGTTGCGGCTGTGGTAATAATTGGCCTGCTCTCCGGAACAGGATGCGCATCAAAAAAGTGGACCTTGGGAGAGGTGGCGACTTTGGATCAAAAAGTCGAAGGAATGGAAAGTACCATTGAAGAGAATCAGAAAAGACTTAAAGAACATGATGAGCGACTATCCACCCTCGGTTCTCTCATTACACAGAATCAGTCTGAAATGAGTCAGCAGAAGTCTGAATTGGATGGCAAAATAGATGATGTGAGAAGATTTGCCCAGGGAAAACTGATTCTTGAAGAGGTTCTGAGAAATGATGAGGCAAAGTTTGAATTTAACAAGGCTGACCTTACCGATGGAGCAAAAGCTATGCTCGACCAGTTTGTCCAGACGCTTATCGCCCAGAATAGGGGTTTGTACCTTGAAATTCAAGGACACACAGATAGCACCGGAGAAGAAGCGTGGAATGTGTTTCTCGGAAAGCTTAGAGCTGAAGCTGTGATGGATTATCTTCACGATAATTACAACATCCCTCTCCACAGGATGGAAGTAATCAGTTATGGGAGCAGCAAACCGATAGCTGACAACTCGACGAACGAAGGAAGATCTCAGAACAGAAGAGTAGTCATACTCGTCTATGAATAATGGGGACATTCCCCAATGAATAATGGAGACATTCCCCAAGGTACCACCTTAGAAGTCCTTAGGGAGTTGCGTTCCACTATTTGGTTTTACTGAAGTCGGAGCGAGTTCCCTTTCTCTGCTTTTCCCAGAAAAAGGGCCAACTCTAAATATTAAGTGTCATTGTGAGATGTTGAAATGAGATCCTGAGGGGTCGCATCTCAACATTCGACATTTCTAAAATTGGGGACTGTCCCCAATTATTTGATCTTGTCACGCAGGGATTCGTCCGTACGCCCTTCAATATATATACCGACAATTTTCGTCACATTTCCGTCTTTATCCAGAATAAAACGGAGTCGAAAGACACCATACCCAATGAGCGCGAATGTATCTTGAGTCAGAGGGAGTAATTCGTATTCCTTTCTCCCATCTCTCTGATAGTACAGCCTGTCCTGGCGGAAATACACATGACGGGGGCCATAGTCACCCGCATATTTTTTCAGTAACTCCTCAGAAACCAGGACAGGATGCTCCTCTGCCTGGATAGCTTCCTTAATCCAGGGAAGGCTTCTCTTTAAGGAAGAGTTTTCTGGATCCAATTCTAAAGCCTTTTGGAGAGGTTCGAGAGATTCTTTGTGTTGGCCCGTTTCAAGATAAAGCCGAGCGAGAGCTGTCCAACCGACCTCTAATTTCGGGTCTGAATCAATAATCCATTTTAGAATCGCCTCAGCTTCATTGGCCTTTTCTCTCATGGCTAAGTACCTGGCCATGCGACTGAGATCCTGAATTTCAAGAGACTTCGGATATTGATTCTTCACCTCTTCCATTTTCTCCAAACCAGCTTTTTCCCCTTCTTCAAGGAAAGTCTTTTCCAGTGTCATGATAGCAGCCCATTCAGGATCACTGTGCCGTTTGTAATTGAGCCAGTTGAATGCATGCTGCGGGTCGTCCAGAACAAGAGAGATGAGTGGTTCAGCGATCAGGAACAGGTTCTCGGAATTCGCAAAGAACGCAAGCCCTTCTTTTCTTTCCCTGTAAGAGACTGTAAAGGCTCTGAGCTCACCGTTGTCCCCCCAATGCCAGAATCCGTTTTCTGTGTTTCCTGATTGGATGCCCCAGCCGAATCCCCATGAAACATGCTCATCTAATTCATTTTCAGGCTCACCCCTTTTCATTACCCTGACGTGCGGAGTCAACATCATGTCAATGGTCTTAGGCTTGAGCACTTGATCATTCATGATTGAACAGAGGAATGTGGCATAATCCAGCGCAGTGGTCAGTAGGCTTGCGCCTCCATTCGGTTCTGTTCGCCTGCCTCTTTGACTGACAAAGCCATGACGATCGTGGCCTGGAGAAATGTTTTCAGCATACAGGTCCTTCCAGATATAGCTGGTTCTGGACATTCCCAAAGGCTGGAATATTTCTTTTTGCGCGAACTCATCCAAAGACATACCTGTTATCTTTTCAATTGTGCGGCCCAAATACAGAAAACCCTCACCTGAATAACCGTAAAGCTCTCCCGGCTCACGGATAAGCCTGTTTCCCCAGTTGGGAAGGCCAGTTGTGTGTGTCAGGACATGTCTCGCAGTAATCTTTTTATATCGGTCATCACCTGCTAGCTTTGGATAGGGGAGATATTCCGCGAGAGTCTTGTCGAGGTCCAGTTCTCCACGTTCCACCAGCTTCAATGCTGCAGCGGCTGTTACGGTTTTTGTGAGTGAGGCGGCTTCAAAAACAGTGTTTTTATCCACAGGCTCGTTTGTTTCTCGGTTCCGCTGTCCAAAGGCACCTGACCAAAAGATTTTTCCGTCGCGGATCACAGCAATGGACATGCCTGGGATATTGGCCATTTCCATTAATTTTGGGATTTCCTCTTCGAGGGTTGAGCCTAGATCCTTCGGCTTGCAGTGTGGCAGTGCAAGCAGAATAAATGACAGAAGAAAAATGAGGGGTAGCTTATTACGTTTCATAAAAACCTCCCTTGGTATATTCATTAATCCATAATAAACCCATTCTCTTTAAAAGACGATACAAAAGTGAAAAGGTTTACTAAAAGCAAGCTGTTTATTGGTGGAATCGTTCCTGACATTTAACATGTCTTAAATTGGGGACTGTCCCCAATTTCCTCAACACCTGATGACAAAGGTTTTCAAATAATGTTCTCCATTTTCATTTGACTATCAATTATTCCAGTGATAAAAGCTTTAGAGGTAAGTATCCTTTAACGGACCATTATAAAGATGAGGAGTCTTTCTCTTGTTCAAAAAAAATTGTTTTCTGCCACCCGAACATCACTTGATTCAAGAAAAGGAAAATTTGTATGAGTAAGCAAGGTCAGTCAGACATTTTTACTCAAAGGCTACTCTCCATCGATGCGCTGCGTGGATTTGATATGTTCTGGATTATCGGCGGGCATTGGATATTTATGGGGCTGTGTGCTGTATCAAAGAATCCGTTAACAGAGTTCATCAGCACTCAACTCAGGCACGCGAAATGGGAGGGTTTCCATTTCTGGGATTTAATCATGCCGCTTTTTCTTTTTATCGTTGGAGTGGCGATGCCGTTTTCGTTCAGCAAACGGTTTGAAAGAGGAGACCGCCAAAAAAATCTTTACATTCACATCGTCATTCGATTTGCGATCTTGTTTTTTCTGGGGATTGTTGCCCAGGGAAACCTACTGAAGTTCGACCTCTCAAAACTTGACCTCTACTGCAACACGCTTCAGGCCATAGCTGTGGGGTATTTGATTGCCTCGCTCATCATGCTTAACTTCGACATCAAGTGGCAGATCGGCATAACGTCAGGATTGCTTTTTTTGTTCTGGGCCTTGATGGCGTGGGTGCCGGTGCCAGGATATGGGGCAGGAGTTTTAACGCCTGAAGGAAACCTGGCAATCTATCTGGACAAGTTGTTGCTGGGACAGTTCCAGGATGGAACGAATTACAGTTGGATCCTGAGCAGCCTGACCTTTGGGGCCACCGTCATGTTAGGAGGAATTGCCGGACAGCTTCTGCGCTCCAAAAAGTCGCAGTGGATGAAAGTCGCCTGGCTGGCTGGGATTGGTGCCGGATGCATTCTGGTGGGATGGATATGGGGCTTTGCTTTTCCCATAATAAAGCATTTATGGACAAGTTCGTTCGTCCTGTTTTCGGGCGGAATATGCGTGTGGCTGCTGGCTTTGTTTTACATGATTATTGATGTCAAGGGTTGGAGAAAATGGGCCTATGGCTTTAAAGTGATTGGGATGAATGCGATTTCGGTGTACATGGCCACTCGATTATTCGATTTTCGCCTGATTGGGGATGTTTTCGTTGGCGGACTGCTTCGGTTCATTCAACCCTGGGATAATTTTGTGAGAGGATTAACAGGATTTGCGGTGATCTGGCTGATCCTCTACTGGATGTACTCCAAACGAACCTTTATCAAAATATGAAAGAAAATGGGGATGCTTTACGTGCTCAGTTTTTAGCAGCATTTTTTAGATGTCATTGCGAACGGAATGAAGCAATCTCTTATGAAAGAAGATTTTCCATCTTAAGGGATTGCCACGCTTTGCTCGCAGCGACATCCAAAAAAGAGTTGTCTATTTTTTGAGCATAAACTACAGTCCTCTATTATTCGGTACTGTTTCTTCTTTATCTCACGTTTTTGGCGTTAGATAATCCACAGAGATGTTGTTTTTTCTTTTGTTGGTTGCTTCAAGAATTTTGCGGAGCGTTTTTTTCATCTGCGCCACGTTAGCGCATAAAATCGAGAACATAACAAAAACAGCCACAGCCACAAAGATTATAGCCGTAATAATTGCTATAGATAGAAAGGTTAATTTTCCAACGAGTTCGCTCATTTTAAAGCCTCCGTTTATCCCTCACCTAATTTAGTCGTTCAATAATTAAGAAAATTTTGAACACATTGGCTGAACAGTTTGACTCTTTTCACACAAATTGTTATTCTTTTGCCGGATAATCGAGGGGATAAATGGCTCAAAAGTGTCCTAAATGCAACACTGAAAATCCTTCCGAATCCAAGTATTGTCGAGAATGTGCAACTCCGCTTCCAATAAAAAAAGAAGTCTCTGCTGCTCCCACTGAAACCGTCGAAACACCACATGAGGAATTAAGCACTGGCACCACATTTGCCGGCCGATACCAGATTATTGAAGAATTGGGTAAAGGTGGTATGGGAAAAGTCTACAAAGTTTTGGATACAGAGATAAAAGAAAAAGTGGCCCTGAAGCTCATGAAGCCTGAAGTGGCTGCCGATGAGAAGACCATTGAACGGTTCAGGAATGAGCTGAAATTTGCTCGGAAAATCGCCCATAGAAATGTTTGCAAGATGTATGACCTAGGTGATGAAAAAGGGACACGGTACATCACCATGGAATATGTTTCTGGTGAGGATCTTAAAAGTATGATACGGATGACAGGCCAGCTGAGTATAGGCAGAACGATCTCCATAGCCAAACAGATCTGCGAGGGGCTGACTGAGGCTCACCGGTTGGGAGTCGTGCACAGGGACTTGAAGCCTCGGAACATAATGATCGATAGAGAAGGGGATACTCGGATCATGGATTTTGGGATCGCCCGGTCTCTTGAGGCTAAAGGGATTACTGGTGCAGAAGTGATGATCGGAACGCCTGAGTATATCTCTCCAGAGCAGGTCATGGGCAAAGTGGCAGACCAGCGTTCGGATATCTATTCTCTGGGAATCGTCCTTTTTGAGATGGTGACCGGGAGGATTCCTTTTGAAGGCGATACAGCTATAGATATTGCTTTAAAGCAGAAAACAGAGGCGCCTCCAGATCCAAGACAGTTCAATCCACAGATTCCTGAAGATCTCAGCCTCCTCATCCTTAGATGTATGGAGAAGAATAAAGAAAACCGGTTTCAGAGCGCAGGGGAAGTGCGTTCGGAACTCGCCAGGATAGAAAAAGACATTCCTGTAGTCGAGAGAGAAGCACCAAAAAGAAAACCCATCACTTCAAAAGAGATTACAGTGACTTTCGGATTGAAGAGGCTTTTCATCCCCGCGATCGTCATCATCGCACTTATCATGGCTGTGGTGATTATCCTTCAGTTTCTTCCAGAAGGGCCAGCGACTACTATTCCGATAGATAGGCCTTCGGTCGGGATCATGTATTTCAAGAATAATACTGGAGATGAAAGTTTAGAGCATTGGAGAATCGCTCTTTCGGATCTGCTTATAACTGACCTCGCCCAATCGAAGCACATCAGAGTCCTCAGTGGAGACAGGCTGTTCGCAATCCTCAGTGAGCTCGATCAGCTTGGGGCAAAGAGTTATTCCTCGGATGTTTTGGAGAAAGTCGCTGAAAAGGGGAGAGTGAATCATATTCTGCTGGGGGATTATTCTCAAGCCGGAGATAATTACCGAATTAATGTAATGCTTCATGATATCATCTCCGGAGAGTTGGCCGGTTCAAAGTGGGTAGAAGGACAAGGATTGGGAAGTTTTCATTCGATGGTGGACGAGCTGACGCCATGGGTCAAATACCAATTCAACCTTGGGAATCAAGTAATCGCGGCTGATTCGGATATGGATGTTAGAAAGATTCTGTCCAGTTCGCCGGAAGCCTTGAAGCATTACACCCAAGCCAAGCTGTATTACCAAGAAGGAAAATTTCAAGAAAGTAACAAATCCTTGAAGAAGGCTGTAGAGATTGATGAAGGATTTGCACTCGCCTACAAGAGAATCTCTGAAAATTATAATTATATGGGGGATATAGATCAGTCAGAAAGATATGCTGAAATGGCTCTATCATTAAAAGAAAGAGTATCGGTCCGGGATCGTTATTTAGTCCAGGGATGGGCCTACACAATCCTGGATGATTCTTATGCCCGGGCAATACAGACTTATAAGGAGATGCTTCAATCTTATCCTGATGATGAAGACGGCAACACATATCTCGGCGCTATTTACCGCAACATCGAGGAGTGGGGCCTGGCTATGGAGCAGTTTGAGAAAATTCTTGAAGTCAATCCTTCTATTGCCACTGAGAATATTTTCGTTTGTTATCTAGCCAAAGGTCAGATCGAAAAAGCCAGGGATTTCTTGAAAGCCCGGCAGTATACGTATTCTAATCCGGCATTCTCTCATCTGGATATGAGCCTTCTCTATATTATTCAGCAAGAATATGCCCGTGCTCTTGATGGAGCAAAACAGGCTTTCTCCTTGGATCCAGATTTTTTCTTAACCGGAAGATTCATGGGCACTATTCATTATCTCCAAGACAGATTCCAGGAATCAGAAGTTTATTATCGGAGGCTCCTTGATAAGGACAATGGCCTATCCCGGATGAGTGGACGGATCTGGCTTGTACATCTCTATTTGGCTCAGGGACAGTATGAAAACTCTAGAAGAGAGATCATCCTGGGGATAGAAGACTCGAAAAAGTCCCGTCGGAAATCTTATGAAGCCGGTTTCCTTGTACTCTTGACTTACTTAAACCTTCAAACACAGAAACTGGAGGAGGGAATCGAGGCGTCAAACCAAGCTATGGAATTGGCTGCAGAGATCAAAATGCATTACGATAAGATTTTAACTTTGCATTTTCGTGGACTCATCCAGCTTAAAATGAACAAGATAGATAAAGCCAAAGAGACAGCCGGAGAATTAAAAAATTTAATTGAAAAGGTGGAAATTCCAAAATTCATGAGGCATTATTATCGCTTGATGGGAATGATCGCTCAAAGTGAGGATAATATCTCGCTCGCCATAGAGAATTTTGAGAAGGCTGTATCTTTATTGTCTCATCAATATCAAGCTTTTGACGAGCATGCGCTTTTTCTTTTCCCCCTTGCTCAATCCTATTATCAACTCGGGGATTGGGATAAAGCCAGAGATCAATTTGAGAAGATTATCGAGTTAACAGTCGGTCGTCTCACATGGAGCCTTAACTATGCTAAAAGCCATTACATGCTGGGGAAGACCTATGAAAAAATGGGAGACAAGGGGAGAGCCATAAGACATTACGAGAAATTCCTCGACCTCTGGAA
>JABAOF010017920.1_pt1 | contig 16154 bp, 28 predicted proteins | sample 7062171 | NCBI WGS metagenome assembly JABAOF01 (sample SAMN14538628, study PRJNA623070) | marine sediment metagenome | biome: marine biome [ENVO:00000428]; feature: marine pelagic biome [ENVO:01000023]; material: deep marine sediment [ENVO:00002113] | place: India: Gulf of Khambhat ...
CTTCCGAATATTACCTTAAAAGAAAAGATTTCCGTATGCATAAGATACAGAATATGATAGCAATAATAAAATGTATTGAAAATCATCCTGGAATCAAGATTGATAAATTGCTTTCTATTATGAATGTAACAGAACCTTTTATGAATAAAGAAACTGGAATCAAATATTTGAGGGACATGGAAAATGCAGACCAAATCATAATAGATAAAAAGACAAGAGAGGTAAACCTATGCGTCTGATGCAATATCAAAGACCGGAATTCAGATCTCAAATCAAATTCAAAAAGACGATTGATACTAATCAGATATTCTTACATAAGTTATTCACAAGATTGAAGAATGGATATTCACAACTTGTAATCATATGCGGACAGCAAAGGATAGGTAAATCCTTTATAGCGATATGGCTTGCTTATCTATATATGATTATCCAGAACAAACCATTTGATCCAAAGAACCATACATTCTATGATCCTATAAAAAGCATAGAGGGTCTTGGCGGAATAGATAAAGAGCCTCTTGTTGTTGATGAAGCCGGAAGCCTTTTGACAAAGAGAGAATGGTATAAGAAGACACACACTGCTTTGGACAGAATGATTCAAACTCAGGGATATAAGACCATGTTATTCATATTTGTCTCTCCATTTACATCAGATATAGATAAGACATTTCAGAAACATTTTGATTTTCAATTAAGAGTAGATGGCAGGGGAAGATATAAGGCATTTCAAATATTCAAGAAATATGATGAATTCAGGCAGGAAAAATCGACAAGAAGGATGTTTCTTGATGATGTAAGGCTTAAAATAACTGATATTCCTAAAAAGATATGGGATGATTATATGGAATTTAGTATTAAACAGAAAGAGAATATGAGATTAATTACATTAGATGAACAAAAAAGGAACAAAAAAAAGGTAAAGAAAAGAGATGAATGGGATATTTTAAAAGAGGAGTTGGGTTTATAATGGCAGATCCATTGCTTTCAAATTCTCAGATATTGATAATAGGTATAATATGTGCTTTCATGGTGGCAGGAATACTTTTGATTCTAAAGTTCTTCAAGAAAGGGGAAAAAGGATTTAAGGAATTCAATCCTGTTCTTTTTGAAGAGACAGTTAATAAGGATATCAAGAAAAAGATAAATCTTCATGGAAAGAGGATGAAAGGGGGAAAAATAATTATGGGATTTGATGTTTTAGCACATATAGATAGATATTATGAAACGAAAGGGGAAATGCCACTTGCTATATATGATGAAGCAGCAAAGGATTTTAAATTGCTTACAGATGAAAACGGCAATGAACAACGTATAGAATATGACTTCACAATATTTCGTCTCAAAAATAAATTATTTATTTATAGGTGGCTTGGTATAAAGAAGATGTACCTGATAATGAGGAATAAAGATGACAATGATAATATTCTTGTACGTTTCGATGATAAGACCAAAAGGGTATTCTTTCCAAAGGCTGTAGAATTTGATTCTTATGGAAATATATGGCACGAATCCCAAATAGCCAAGGAATATTTGAATAACATATCTTTCCTTGAGATGTTACAGCAAATGCAAACCCATCTACAGAATATACCTAATAGGACTGTCCATTTAGAAGTAGAACAGGCAAAAAAGGAAAGACTATATCAGACAATAGCGGAAATAGAAAAAGGCAAATATGATCAAATGAAAAAAGGAGAGGAGACAGTGATTTCTTGAACATAAGCCAGTATATCAATATCAGTATGAACATGAATATAACGGATAAGATGCCTAATTGCTTATGTATATATCCTAGTTATGATGGACTTATATTAATGAACCTTTTCTTAATATTTATAATGCTCATTAATATCATGTTTGAACCATTTGATAAACCAAAATTTCAAAACAAAATAATTGATACAAACTCTCTTAATATATATTCACTTATAATTTTGATAACAATAAATACATATTTCTTCATATTTCATTTTTTCTTTGAAAAATTGGCTCATTTTTTAGGATATCTATAGATTTTTTGTATTGAACATAAAATTTATCAATATTAATAATACACCAAATATAATTATGAATAGAATATATTGAACCAAAGGATGATATATAACTATAGATGTAGATAGATATACGAGTCCGAAGAAAAGACCTATTACAAGAAAAATATTAAATTTTGTCATCTCATAGCACCCCTTATTATTAATATTATCAATATCAATACTACTATAAACGTCAATGATAACCAAAAATCGCCTTCTTCACAACCAGGATTCCCAAATGTTGATATTGTCCAATTAGAACATCCATATTGGCAAAATGTTCTTGAATCTACTATTACAGCTTCCGAAACCAAATTTGTAGTAGTATTAGTGCTTGTTCTTATAAATAATACATTTTCATCTTCACAAAACCTTGTACTTGGTGGAAATATAATCGGCAATTCTAATATTGTAATTATTATTGTTGAATTTGAACACAAATCACTAGGATCACAACCTTCTACCATCAATATATAATTATTTGGAGAAAAAATGTCCCAATTAATAGACTGAGATAATAATGTAGTTACTCCAATAATTGAAACAAGGGAATTATCCAAATTACGAAGAGTTATATTATATGTTATACTATCGTTATTGGGATCAAAAAAAGCTAACCATGTTATTATATCATCTCCAGTTACATTTGAACTATTTAATGGGTTTGTTATATCATTCGGTATTGGTGGCAATTCAGATTCGGTTATATCAAAAGATATAGTTTCAAAACCATTAAAACTTTCATCTATCTGTTCAACAATTTCACCACTTTCAACATTTAAAAATAAATCAAACGTATAAGTAACATTGACTGTTAAATTTGAACAGATAAAATAAATGAATAAATTTCCTATATCATTATCATCAGCCAATGTTCTATCCTTTTCAGTTCTACATCCGGCCTGGGTTGAATTTATAATATAAGTTGGCGTTTGTTCCCCTGTTTGTGAATTGAATGATGTTGATAATGATAAGAAAAATGAATCTCCATCCCTTATAGTAACATTTTCTGTTAATAAAAGATGCAGACCAGAACCAAATATAACAGTATTGCTCGAATTCGTACTTTCATTACTTTCCTGGAAAAATGGTATAAAAACACCACCGGAATCAACAAGATCAAAATCTATTAGAGTACCATTGACTAAGACAGTATCGCCAACATCTGTTTGTCTGGATTGTATGCTATGATTATGACTTCCCAATTCCACAGGATCAATATAAACACCAGAAACAGAACCTATATCAGCAACACCACTCAAACTCCTTAACCATTCCGGCGAAGTATCATTAGTTTCAAAATTAAAAAATCTATAAGTTAATGTTGATAAACCGCTTGTTAATTTATTAACAGTCTGCTTGACAGTTATATACGTACTGGAATTTATAGTTTTTGTCATAGTCCAATTGAAAGCATTAACAAAGGAAGTTGAAGAATGGTTATATAAGACACCGATTAAATTATTTCTTATATCATCTTCTTCATTTGATACCATTGATAAAAGATTAAAATCTATATTATCGACAAGTATAGATCCCGTCCCGCTTCTTGCGAATTGAACAGACATATTGTGAATTCCTGTAGAAACATTAAATCTTATAGGACTTAAACCAGTGGAACCGACATCACCTATTTCAGTAACAGTTCTTAATACTTCCTCCCCAATTATATTTTCATCAAGCAGAATTCTAGCAGAAACAATATTTGTTCCCGCACCAGTTATTTTTTCGATATTCATTGAAGATAATACTATAAAATTAGTTATAGGTCTGCTTGTATTAAAATTAATTCTAATTCCCTCAACAAAACTTGAACTAGAAAATGAAAAATCATCTACATCAAAAGGAACAGCAAGAATAGAAGTGTTAACTGGCAAACTAATGATATCTCCAAGCGGAGCAAAATTTTCCCCACCGACAGTATTATTATAAACAGCAAATATTTCTTCATCACTTAATGTATCATTTAAAACCCTTATTTCATCAATCCTACCATAAAATCTCCTACTTACTGATGTTTCAGCACCAATAGTCAAATCACCTGCACCAAAACTCAGATTTCCGCTTACTGTTGTTGCTGTACTATCTTGTTCACCATTTATATAAAATCTTATTGTTTGACTTACATTATTCCATGTAAAAGCTATATGAGACCACACACCCGAAGTTATTGAACCCAAACTTTCATGATAACCAGGCGAAGATGTACCAGTAAGATATACCTTTATATGTTGATCTGTATCAACTCTAAAATAATAACCATTTACTCGTGTAATTATATTACCATCATCTCCAAAATCAGTAGGATTAACCCACGCCATTATAGTTATTTCATTATTTAATTGTGGTGAATCTATTATTGAATTATTTGCAGCTTCAAATCTATCACCATCACCACCAAAATCAAAAGCATGACCTATTTTACCAGAAATTGTAGAAATAGCTCCTATATTTGTTAGATTATTTCCATAATTGGAATTATCTGTATTATTAAAAAGATGATACCACATCAAAAGATTATCAGATTTAACTCCAAAATTCGTTTCATTGCCTTCATCTATATCCATACTTACCCTTTCTGTTTCATTCATATTTACACAAGCATAAGTACTGCTATCGTTCCAATAAAGATAACCTACTATTGATCTTGTTCTATTAACAGTATAGTTACACCAAATATATTGTGGACCATCACCAAAATCAACACCAAAACTATCATTTAGTGAAATAAAATCTGTTATTATTGCACCGAAAGCTGATGCATTTACAGGAAATTTGAAAAAGAAACTGGAATTCCACCATTTCCATTCATAATAGCATTTAGATTGTGTGCATAAGACATTATCGATATTAGCGAATGGATTCTTATATGCAGATATTGTTATTTCTTTACAAAATCCCTTATCTTCTATTTCTATATTTTTCGACAATATGCTGCTTATATTTGTTTTGAAAATACCTTTTTCATCCTTAAACACAAATATTGATTTTTGGACATCCGAAAGCGAACTATTACATATTTCATATTTTGAATAACAATAATCGAGATCTAATTTTGATTTATATTCACAAAAATCTGTATTTTCAAGCAATTTAACTGTTTCTCCTGATACAATTGGTAAAAACATCATAAAACCGATAACCACAAGCCCTATTTTTATTAAATAGGGTAGCCTATTTGCATGAGATATATCTAAGAAATCAACCATTTTATCAGTTCCCCCTTGCCAATTCGATTATGGACCACAAAAATCCAACCGAAAGAGGAAGGACAACAAAAAAGAACAATATCTGAAATTCTGTTGATATTGATACTAATGCCCCGAAAGTGGTTACTCCAAAGACAGCCAAATTAAATAGAAATGTCAATGAATCTATCAGACTATTGCCAGTTGTAGGTACATTTTGCAAAGTTGATAATTGTTGCTGATCAATTCCAGTTACAACAGTTACACCCATCTCAATAGAGAAGAAAGTCAGTATTGATATAAAGGCAACATAGAACACGCAATAGGCAACTTTCAAGCTCAATTTTAACCACCACCTATCCCAAATCCAAACCCCTTAATCCTTTGTGCTATCAATAATGATATTACCGCTATCATCGCTATCCCTACCCAAATAGGTATTATTGGTGCAGTTCCTCCTGGAATTGTTATCAACATACCGAAGAAAAGCATAGCTGCAAATGTTATTCCAAATGCTTCCCACGCTTTAACAGAAGCACCTACTGCTCCACTTATAGCTAATGATATGAAGAAGAATACGAATAATGGGGATATAAGGAACAATATCCAATCAAGCCATGCTTCTGCACTTGTTAAAGGAGTTGTGGTCCTATCTTGTTCTGCTGTCTGATTTATGATCAATAAGCAAGCAGCAGAATCTATTATCAATTCGGATCTTCCTAAGACAGAATCGAATATATAAAGATCATCACTTATCCCATCATTATCGGAATCTATGCATGTGCTATTATCAGTTATATCTCCCCCACCAAGTCCAAGAAGAATATTCTCCACTTCCTGCCTTTCTGTTTGATCTCCTATACAATCTGGTGAATTTATCTGTGTTATGAAAGTACAAACCCCATTAGAAAGGCTTGCTATTCTTCTATCTATAGATCCAGCTATACATTCTGATACACATTCTGGCAAGGCTAATTCTGTAAAAGTTACCCTGAAATTGTCCATATAAGCACAATGAGTTTCAGGATCGAACTGATTTTCTGGATTTATTGACAAACTTATAGTATAATTTAAACCGGGTTGGAGATTGATATTACTAAGATCGTGTATTATCTGTCCTTCATCCCATGTATCGGGAGCAAACCCTATATAATCAAATACTATATCTGATGTGGTGAGATTTACAAAATTCTCTACATTGAATTCATACATCAAAACAAGGTCATTTGCTCCAAAACAACTAGATAAATTTATCCCATTTATGGGGGATGTTATATTTTCAAGCGTTATGTTAAAAGTAATTATTTGGTTGGCCTGATTAATTGGTACAAATCCTATTTGATTTGCAGTTCCTATTTCATAAACACAAAGATTTTTTGTAACACTGTCAGATAAATTAAACAAAAAATTTATTCTCGTTCCATTTTGAAAAATATTTATTGAAGAATTTACAATGAATCCTGGCTCAAATGTTGATTCCGCATAAGTGCTTATATTACCATCTGTTACCAATGAAGTAACATTATCGGTTTCGTTGAACATGGAAAAGGTAGGAAAAACAGAAATTGTATTTCCTGCCAATCTTGAAACCCGAACTCCATATCTTCCTTTTGGTGTAATATTACAAGTACTCGCATAACACAATTTTCCACAATTAAACCCAAGCAAATCTCCAGTATAATCATATTGAAGAACTGGCTCATTACATTTCCTTACATCATATCTTATCTGAGGAAATGGATTAGTAAATGTTACATTTTGTGATATGAAAAGGCTTTCGTTATAGGGGTGTGTAACTTCTGGAAATGATCCTGTAGTTGCATTACCACATACTGTAGAACTTCCACTAGGAACAGGCTCATTTATCTTAGGGGGAATGTACCACATCTTAAGGCTCCTGCTTCCTACGCTTGCTGTATCAGAAGACATCTTAACAAAATTATTTCTTGCAACACCGGAACCGTCAAAATCGGGAAATACGGTCCAATTGACCGGATATTCCGCATTTATGGTACTTAGAACGTCAAAGCAAGTGAAAAATTGTTTGGTGCATATATATACACCATTATTTGTAATAATAGTATCTTCAAATCCAAGTGTGAGATCAAATGTTGGAAGATCAAAACAACTTCTTTCTTCTACTCGATTTGGTGCATTACAATCGCTATTATCAATGCATGTCCTTGTCTGTAATCCTTGCTGACATTCGGACCACTCCCCACATATGAAATTCGTTTGACATGCATCTATTGTTATATCATATGAAGTAAAATTATGAACAACTCCCCATGTAACTCCAGAGCCACAATTTTGATCGTCTATGAAATATCTCGTTCCTATAAATAAAAAATATTCCCTATCAGGAATCAGATTGAATGATTGGCTAAATGGGAATGAGGTCCCTAAATTTTGTGTAGTATTTGTAACAGTGTCCCAAAGATAATATTGGTTTTGATATTGGAGAGTTCCACCACCAAGACCAGAATTTGCTATATAACCTATTCTCTCAAATACTGATATATTAACTGAACCAGATGACATAGAATTGAAAGGGACCATAATATAATAATTCATATCTATATCAGATGAAATTCCCCCGCAAGATGGTGTAGTTCTGCTTTCCCCTTCTGCGTCTTGTCTAAGATCCGATCCGCAAAGAGTGAAATATCCATTCTCAAGATAGGCTATAACAGAACCAAGATCGCCAGTTAATGTATTTGTGCATTGTGAAGGAGATTGTGCAAAGCAAGTTGAAAATGAATCTCCATAACCGAAAGGATGATTCCCATAAGAATCAGTTTCTTTCGTATTATTATATATAAATAAATCATTAGAATCCGGACTACATTCATAAGTTAAATTTAACCAAGTATCTATAGTATCAGCAGTATATTCGGTTTTTGTGGTGGCTTCATAAAAATCATTTAATGATGTAATTGTATCCTGTGTTTCTGCATTTTGCAATTGACAAGTTATATTCGTATCTCTTGTTTTTTGATTTATGGTAAGTAAAGAAAGATCAGGAGAATAATATGAGTGGGTAAGCGTATAAGTTCCTCCTGCTCCTGCTGTAGTATATAATAACATCTTAGTTGTACATGATTGATCCCAAAAGACTGATGGTGCAGTTGCGTTGGCGTTGGGTGCTGTGATAAAATTCTGCATGGTATAAGTAATATTATAGGCTTCTACAGAATATATGATGGTAACAAAAGCCAAAAACAAAGAAAGGAAGATTGTCTTTCTCAAGATAATCATCTCCTTTTTCTTCTAGGTAATCTTTTTAGTGTCCTTGCAAATATTGCCCTTCTTTCAAGAAGTCTAGTAACTTTTATTTTTCTTTTTCCCAACCTAGAAGGATTTTTTATAGTCTGTCCTGCTTTCGCTTTTATTATTTTATTAAGAAGTTTTTGAGGAATATTTTTCTTTTCAGGTATGCCTAACTGTCTGCTCAAAGCACCTTTCTTTAATCCTATTTCTGCTATAAACTTCTTTTTTCTGACCATCTATTCTCCATTGCGTTTTCTTATCTTCTTCAATTCTCTTCTAAGTTGTTTTTGTAAACGTAAAGGTATTTTCTCTCCAGATGGAAACTTTGTCGGAACTTTTATTGTTTTCCTAGGCATTATCGTCTCCTTTTCTTCCTTTTTCTAAGGTTCCTGGTGTTCCTGATTTTCTGCTTGAATTTCTTCTTTCCGCAAGGCATTATAGTTTCCTGACCGCTTCTCGAACAAATTTCTTCCTAAGTCTAGCTCTTTCACCTTTGGCGAGGTTTTTGTCTATAAAAATAATTCGCTGTGCTTCCCTGTCGGCTTTGAATATTCTATTGCCTATCTTAATAGTTTTACGAAAAGTCCTAGGAACCTTTTTCTTTACTTTTACCCTACCTATTCCTTTAACAAATGCAAAAGGCATCTTTATTTTTTGTCTTAGATAGTTTAAATAATTAACTGTTATAAAAATGTGGGGTTATTCATCAAGCACCAACAGCCTCATGTTTTTAGGGACGCAATCACAACCCCATTTGAATTTACAATCACTAACACACACCATAGGCTTTCCGCATTTGCTACATTTGAAGTCTACAATCGGGGGTATTTCTTTGGCCCACGCTTGATGACAACGGCGATGTTGTTCCTCCCCATATCGTCCTCCGTGATTTTGCTTCTCGGGTGGTCCGCTTTATGTATCCAGAATAGCGTCTGCTTCTTTAGTTCCTTTCTCAAAGATTTCGCTGGGACTATGTAGAACTCTGCCTTATCGACATTATCACCATATAGGCGCACGAATATGTGGGTGTGCTCTATCTTCTTGTTTATTATTTCGAGCTTTTCCTTCATTGTTCTCGGGCCCTTTTCTCCACCAGCACCGAAGTTCACCGAGTTCTGGCGCGAGGCCTTAACTTGCAGGGCCCGTTGTACACCGTCATCCCTAAGGACGAATATATCGACGCGTGGGTAGTTCTTGAGCGTCAAGCTGGCAACGTGACCCTTGGCGCATAAGATGCCGGCCACTAAAAATTCCCCTGCCATCGAGGTCTTGAACCTTTCGATGTATGGGATTGCCATAATCCACTGTTGTTTTTGGTATTAAAAAGCTGGTTGCCAATTTCTGACATTCGGAACTACTGTTATTCGGGGGGTTGTGTTTAGTCAAAGAATCGCCTCCAAAACAATCCTCTATGTTTGCGTTTCTGTAACTTCGGTAATATTACATAGACCTTCCCAACTTCAATTCTTGACCTTTCATACGGGCGATTATCTGACATCAAGACGCACCCCCGAAACCGATAGCAGTCAATATGGAAACATTTTCCGTTTGTTCGGGGATTTCTTCGAGTTTTCGGCTGTTTTCATAGCCTTTTGATGTCGGTTTTTCCATTTTAGGCTCGTATAATAGCGGTTTTTGGAATGGTTTTCCATAAAACCGATAGCAAGGTAATATGTTTACAATCCAATTATTATTAGGAGGTGGAAATATGAAATGTCCGAAGTGCGGGAAAGAAGTGATAAAGAGAGGAGATAACCTATTTGAGAATGTTGGATGGGCCTTGCTCAGCCACAGTTTAAGCTGCAACTGGCGAAACAAATAACCAACAACCGACCGCTTGTTATTCACAATGACCACCTTATCTTACTTTCGCTGTAAACACGCTGACTATCCCTGGGACGGCTTGGACAAGTCCACTCACGGGCCTTTAGTGCAGCTGATGGCACAGCCCCCACTGCTTTCAAGCTTGATTGCGATTNNTGTATGTGACAACACGAGAATATCCCATCATCATCAATATTCGCTTCATTCTGGCATAGAGTAGAGAGCAGGCATTCTTGTGACCTTCCTTTACGCACAGTCTTGTTATCTCGGCAGTGTATCTGTAATCAAGCCCCCGTGCTACCGGGCGACCAGCTGTCGCAACACCTATCAGTTCCTCGCCTTTCATAACCCCTATTATGAGTCTTGCTCCTCTGACAGGTTTGTTGTGACGATGATATTCCTTTATGAACTCATTTGCCCTTCTGAGAGTGATTGGAACGATAATCATCCCCTTCTTCTCTCCAACTGACCGCTTATCTGAATTTCTCATTAAATTCCTCCACCATAGACGCAAGAGCGTGTTCTATCGAACCCCTGAATATATCAGGTATCTTGCCATGAACTTCATCTCCGAATAATAACCAATCAGCCCAAGATTTCTTATTCCTTGTTATCCACGCCTTTTGTTGAGATGTTAAAATCGGGGGGTTATCTGATGATGGCATTGACAATCTCCTCACATAGCTTCTTAGGCACGATTGACCGCAATTCCGTTGACTTCTCCCCCTGCGTTCCGCTACGCGATCCTCTTGGCGATTGATTATGACAGGAATCGCCATTCTTGCAGAGAGGCTTCGGCTCCCATCGTTCCAGATTGGTGAAGATGTCCGTCGGCTTCATCCTATTATCTCCATACTGGCAATAGGTCACGGTCTTCCTAGGAAGGGGCTTCATGAACCATACGCTTCTCAACCCTGCTCGTGGATTCTCTATGAACCAGTATCTCGGTCTGAGATTCTGAATCATCTCTATGCACTTGTAAGCCAATGCCAATCCTATGTATGCCTTCGGCTTCGTCGGGAATCCCATATACATCGAATTGCCTGATAACGAGAATGTTTCGCATGGTGGGGAACACCACAGAACATCCGGATTCCTATACCGCTTGGGTATGGATTTCTTCGTCAAGTAGATTATATCCATGCAGAGATCAGGATCGAACTTCGGATTGAAATCGATAGTGAACATATCAACTCCATGCTTCTCAGCAACCTTCGTGAAGCTCTTTGTTCCGCAGAACAGCTCGATTCCTTTAAGCGGGGGGTTTTCCCTGGGGTTATCCAAACTTCTCATGGTATTCCTCCACTATGGATTGTAATGCGTGTTTGATGGAACCTCTGAATATGTCGGGTATTTTCCCGTTAACCTCATCTCCGAACATCAACCAATCGGCCCAAGATTTCTTGTTTCGAGTTAGCCAAGCCTTTTGCTGTGGTGTCATATACGGCTTCTTTTCTACATTCGGGGGGTTGTGTTTAGGTTTCAAGACAACCACCCCCTACACCCACAAAACTTACATGGCAAATTTCTCAACTTTTTGGGTTCACCAAACGCAAACTTGTAATCCACAATCTGATAGCAATTACCACAGACCAATCTAACTGAATACAACTTCTTTTTTACATTCGGGGAGTTGTGTTTCATATCTTACTCACCACAGGATTCTCAAGATGAATTGATGCCTTCTGCATATAGCCGAATAACGCAGATTCACACCACCAACCTCTACAAACCTTAGGTCTGTTTTCATAAATCAGGCATTTCCCTGTCTTCTTATCGCTATGGATACAGGTAAAACTCCCGTCCTCGTTTGGAATGAGATTAACATGCTTTCTCAGTTTCTTCGCCATACTTTCAGCGATGTTTTTACAGCAANNAATGTCCCTTGCAAATATCGACAACACACATTATTTTATGAGACATCTTCTGTCGCCTCCGAAAACTCATCTAAAAGCTCAAATAGTTTCTCTTTGTCTATAACTTGAACTCCGACATCACAGTATCCGTGTATGCCATCTACCCAATGAAGATTATCCTCAATCTTCTTTCTAAGTGCTACAACCGACGGCTTTTTTTCTTCCTTTTTCCGATCCTCAATAACTACGCTCATATAATCCCCCAGGGGAGTTATTCTATTCCCCCTTTATTTACCCCCTGTTTTTGGCCCAAATCCCTAATGCGTTGGGACAATTCCGCATGATTTATACCGAGAATATCCTTGTTTTCGGCATCAGTCGGCTTAATTGCCGATGTCCGTTTACATATAGATTCGGACATTTTGAAACGTGCCAGCGTTGTCTTGGGGATCCCTGTCAATTTCGAGACTTCCCTTACGCTGAATTTCGATAAAAGCCTCTTGATCAAATCCTTGTTTGAATTAATCAGGAATCTCCTACACCTTCCGCACAGCCCCGAATACTTAACATCGAGTTCCCTAGTCATCATACCCCTCCTTTAGTGAACTTTGNNTCATCATACCCCTCCTTTAGTATCTGAAACCACTATCACCTTTTTGTCGCTAATTCTTCCTCTATTGTGGCATGGCCTACAAATATCACTTTCCGTATGTTTATCACAAGGGAATTCATTAAGTGCTAACCAAGTTCCGCAAATGAACCTAAGATATGGACAAGCCAATACAGCCCCATTATTCCAATCATCAATAGTTACATTCTCTTTCGTTATCACTATAGCCCTCCTAATCTCTCCAATCACAACTAAGACCATGTGAAACCATTGTGAATCCCAAATCTTCTAGTAGATTCCCAGTTCTGCGATCTTTAATAACTTCTTTCCCGCATTTTGGACACTTCATTTATAACCCTCCGCATGTTTCTGAATGAGTCCGGGGGGATTTGAACCGCCCCTAACCCCCTCGCAACCGAGGGGAACCTCCCGGTTAATGCCGGGTGCTCGACCAGACTGAGCTACGGACTCTTTTGCTTGCTCTTTCAATTTTTCTATCTGTATCTTCCTGAATGCGGCCTCGATTCTCTTCGGGCCATGCCTGAAGCATGTGCAGATGGCTATCCTGTCATCAAGCCAGACTATGGCATACTCTTCGGTATCCATATTGCATATGTTGCATTCTATGCTAACCACCTTCAGCCTCTTCACGGATGCAAATCTCGCATATATTATCTATGACTTCCCTGGTTTTCCCGCATCTCCTGCATTTCCCCATCATCCAATTCTCCCCCCGGCAGTCAGCACCGGCTGCTCCTCCCTGTGCAGGAATTTCCTGTATTCCCGGTAGGTCTCGCAGTTCCAGAACTGCGGGTCGCCGTCCGTCTGCCTGCACAGCCCGTTCAGGTACATCCCGCAGCCCATGTAGCGGAAGGGGCATAAGTATGTCCTGTCGCTGGGGTGGGTGTTTTTCATGCCACTTCGCCGTCCTCGTACAGCCTCAGTATCTGGTCCTTCGCCATGCTCCTTGGGATGTCGTTGGCTTCGAGGCGTATTAATATCAGTTCTAGGTGTTTTTCTCGGATCATATGAATATGAAGGTGGCCTACGAGGCCACCCCCTCCTTTGGTTTTATACGGAGAGCTGGTCCTTTCTTACCACCGAATTCTGCAACTTCTGTCGTTATTGTTATCTCATTTCCAAGCCATTCATCCGTTTCTGCCGTCCCAAACTGCTCCTTCAACCGATCCTTATTGGTTTTGTTCAAAACCAAACCCTTTCTTATGTCTTGCAGTCTCAGAACAAGCTTCTCATCTTCTCCCACTTTCTCTGGGCCTACGCTTTCGATGATACCTTTGAGATCACTCTTCAGGTCTTCGCCTTTGAGATACTCCCCGTAAAACTCGTCTGCGTTTACCACATTTTTCACCTCCTAATTTATCACCTATATCCAATATAATTGAAATATTTACTTAATGTATCCTTTCCACAGAATCTCCACCAATTAGGTCCATTGATTCCCATCTCACAAGCATCTATTCTATTTATATTAACGATTGGTATATATCCCCCATAACAATTACACCAATACCAAGCAGCTTTACTTAGATTTACCATTTTAACACAACCTACGGATCTTCCGTGAATCTCCTTAATCTTTTCTTTACATATTCACCAGACCACCAAGAAGGGTTTGGTGGATCTATTTTTATAATTCCAGCTTTCTCTAAATCATTATAAGTCGGTCTATGACTTCTAGTTTGATTATATGGTATTTTAATATGTGGAACATCATTATTATTTTTCATTGAATTCATTATATCTTCAAAATCTCCCATTTTAATCATCTACCTTTTTCTATTTTTTCCATTCATAACCTATTCTATTCCTTATGGCGTTTTATGATTTCATTGCATGGCTTGCAGTAACGTGATCTCCATCCTTTTTCAGTCTTCCACATATCAAAAGGTTTTCTACAGCGATGGCATATGCGTTTCATTCTCTATTTCACTCCCTTCAAAATTATAATATTTTTTAATTGGTGTAGTGTATATTTCTTAATTGTATCGTCCCGAATTCTCTTCGGAATCACAATCCGGCCCTTATCGTCTACATAAGCAACAGAAATTAGTTCCATGCCTAAACTTTCTAATTCCCCAAAAATTCCATTCATGGGAATAAATTAAACAGGAAGATTTATAAAGGTTTCTATGTTTTATGTTTATTTTGTTAATATCTCCTTGAATTTAACCATTTAACTATTCTTACTTCTCTTTTCATTTCAGAAATTTCCGTGATTGCGAATAGTACTGTATCAAAGTTTCTTATTTTTATTTCGATACAATCTGAGTTTTCTGTGAACCATATATGATAATATGTACCGAATATCCCTGAATGATCATCGACAAATACTGTTTTTGTTGCTGCTTTTTCCACTATGTTTAAGAAATGATTCATATCATTTATTCTTAATCTCATGTTATTTCCTCCTTATCTTAATCATAAATTCCTCTCTTGATTATGCTTTTGAGATATTGTCTGAATTGATTTCCTTTATCTGTTATTATATACTTTCTTTCTCTCATTGTAGAATTGCTTAATATTATAAATCCTGAAAGCTGCAAAGAATTCTTAATCTTTTTTAATGAATTGAATGTAAGTCCGGTCCTCAAATACATCTTATTCAGATTTATTTCTGGATTTTCAGCTACACAATTCAAAAATTTGAGGATTGTACTAAGCTTTATATCGATTTTGCCTTTTTTTATAGTCATTTTATCATCCCCTTATCTTTTAGATACTCGAAAAGATCATAAGTGCCGAAATCCCTATTCCCCATCTTTCGACATCTTATAATAAGCTCATCAAGGCATGGATCACTAAAACTGGTTGGTTTGAGCTTCAAAAGGTCTTTATAAATGGGTGATGCCTCTATTTTTCTATGTTTTTCGAGTTTGGCTTCTTTTCGCTGTTTTAACAAAAGTTGCATCCTTTCTTTTTCCGCATTTTGTGTTTTTNNTGTATTTTTTCTTTGGTTTCAAGGATTGTTTGGAGTTGATTATAGTAATAATTTAGTTTTTGTTCTAACCCGAATTTATTGTCTTCTAATAGAGATATCTCTTTTCTAATAGAACTTTCGCTTTTTTCCTCTTCTATTTTTTTGTTTATGAGTGCCCTTAATGCCTTGCTTTTGTTTGTTTGTTTATCTAACCATGCTACCTGTTTGGCTTCAAAATATATCGGAACTGTTGTACCAGACATACACGCTTGAAAAAAGTTCTAACATATATTAGACCTCTAATATATTGTTAGACCTATATATGTTAGAAAAACTTTTCCCATTACCCCCCACACACATTTTTTCTATTATACTCTATTAAAATAATATACTCTATTAGACTTTTCATCCTCCAATTCCCACCTTACAAAACAC
>JABAOF010030884.1_pt1 | contig 16152 bp, 29 predicted proteins | sample 7062171 | NCBI WGS metagenome assembly JABAOF01 (sample SAMN14538628, study PRJNA623070) | marine sediment metagenome | biome: marine biome [ENVO:00000428]; feature: marine pelagic biome [ENVO:01000023]; material: deep marine sediment [ENVO:00002113] | place: India: Gulf of Khambhat ...
AGTCGAGGTTGCCGGAGATACGAGGCACAGTGCATGAAGCTGTGGTCGGCCACCGCGATTGCGCTGTAACAAAGTAGATTCGGTGAGATCGGCTCGCCCGAAGGGGAAAAGATGCCGACATATGATGATCACTTATCCTTCAGTGATCTTTTGTATATGGTGTCGGCAGATTTTATGAATAGTTCAGGGTAATGATGATATCCGACACTGAGGAAAAAGAAAGTCAGTTTTGAGCCTACTCCTTTTTCCTCAATTTTTCTTTAATATCCTTCTTCTTTTTCTCTTTTTTCTTGAATTCTGTACCGATGAGCTCGAGCATGGCCATTTCCGCTCCATCTCCTGCCCGGGGTCCGACCTTCACGATTCTTGTGTATCCCCCAGGTCTTTCGCTAAAGCGAGGTCCAATCTCTTCAAAAAGCTTTTTCACCACGGGCTTCTTGTAGATGAACCTCAACGCTTGCCGCCTGGCATGAAGAGTATCTTTCTTGGCTAAAGTAATCATTTTCTCCGCAAGAGGCCGTGTGGCCTTAGCTTTGGCCAGAGTTGTGTTTATGCGCTCTTTTTCCAGAAAAGAAGTCACTAGATTACGCAACAATGCCCGTCTCTGAGCGGTGTTTCTCCGCAGTTTTTTCCATCTAACGAGATGTCTCATTCTACAGGTTCCCCTTCTTCCTTCTCCTTCTTCTCTGTTTCAATCTTTTCCAATAATCTGGGATGAAGATCGATGTTGAGACCTAAATCCAATTCCTGCAGAGTTTCTTTGATTTCGGACAGAGATTTGCGCCCAAAATTTTTCGTTTTCAAAAGTTCTTCTTCAGTTTTCTGGACGAGTTCGTAGATTTTTTCAATGCCAGCTGACCTGAGACAGTTGTTGGACCTGACTGAGAGTTCAAGATGATCTATGGATTTTGACAAAATTTCGATCTGGGAGAGATACGGAATCTCTTTTTTGGCAGTGACCTGTTCCCTTTCCATCGGCTCATCAACAATATTCAGGAATATCACTAAATGATCCCTCATGATTTTCGCAGCCTGGGCAAGAGCATCCATCGGAGAAATCGAACCTGAGGTCCATATCTCCAAATTTAACTTTTCATAATCGATCCTCTTTCCGACTCTTGCGGGTTCGACTCTGTAATTCACTTTCAAGACGGGAGAATGAGAAGAATCGAGAGGAATATAGTCCACACTCAAGTCTTTATCGAAATTTTGATCCGCAGAGATATATCCCCTGTTATTCCTCACGATCATCTCCACATCCAGCTTGCCGTCTTTATCCAGAGAAGCAATGTGGATATTTTCATCGAGAATTTCGATATCTGCATCGTGCTCGATATCAGATGTTTTTGCCTCTGCCGGCCCCTTCTTTTTCAGAGTCATCACTTTCTGCTCTTCACCCTCGAGCTTCAAAGGAGCGCTTTTGATGTTCAGGATAATATCTGTCACATCCTCCACCACTCCTGGAATGCTCGAAAACTCATGGAGAACTCCCTGTATCCGTATAGCCGTAATCGCCGCTCCGGTTACTGAAGAGAGGAGAATCCTCCGCAGAGCATTTCCGACCGTGATACCAAATCCTCTTTCAAAAGGTTGGGCCGAAAAGCGGCCGTATGTTTCGGTTAAAGAATCGTAATCACAATCCAGATATTTCGGCCTCTGAAATCCTGTTTCTATCATGATTCCTCCTTTTCAGCCTCCATTATCATCAAATTTTATCACTGAAGAACGAAGAGCCAAACACTCTGCGCTTCGAGTGACACGAGAAAAATAATCTATTTTGAATAAAGCTCAACCACTAAGTGTTCTTCTACGGGAAATGTGATATCTTCTCGAGTGGGAAAATCAAGAATCCTAGCCTGCATTGTTTCCCAATCGACATCTATCCACCCGGGAACAGTCTTACTCTTGTTTGAACTCACGATAGCTTTTAACTCTTCATGTTTGGCTGATTTATCCTTGAATAAAATGTTATCTCCCTTATCAACCAGGTAAGATGGGACGTTGACTTTCCAATCATTCACTCGGAAATGGCCATGCGTAATCAGCTGACGGGCATGACTCCGAGAGTGAGAAAATCCAACGAGATATATAACATTATCCAGTCTTCTTTCCAACATGGAGAGAAGATTTTCTCCTGTGACCCCTCTCTTCCTTTCTGCCCTCTGGAAAAATAATCTGAACTGCTTTTCTGACATACCATAATATCTCTTCAATTTTTGCTTCTCTCTGAGCTGAAGTCCGTATCCGAGGACTCTTCTCCTCCGCCTTCCGTGTTCTCCTGGAGGGTAGAGTCTCCGTTCCACCGGGCATTTATCGGTTAAGCATTTACTTCCTTTAAGAAAAAGCTTGACCTTCTCTCCTCGACAGAGACGACAAACAGGTTCTCTGTATCTTGACATCTTTTTCTCCTTACATTCCTGCTCTCAGTTAGACCCTTCTTCTCTTCCTGACACGACAGCCATTATGAGGCAGCGGAGTCACATCCTTGATGGACTTTATCTCTAAACCATTCGCCTGAAGAGCTCGAATAGCTGATTCTCTCCCCGCACCCGGTCCTTTCACTCGCACATCAACATACCTGACTCCATATTCCTTAGCCTTCACTGATGCTTCCTTGGCCGCGAGCTGGGCGGCAAAAGGTGTCCCTTTGCGGGAGCCTTTAAATCCAGATGTTCCAGAACTGGACCAGCAGACAGTGTTCCCCAGCTGATCTGTTATGGTTATGATCGTATTATTGAATGTGGATTGAATATAGGCTGCACCAAATCCTATCTCTTTTCTTGCCTTTTTTTTCCTCGTTTTTCTTTTCGGCTTAGGCATTGATCACTCCTGATTATTTAACTCTAGTTTTGACCTTCTTTATTGTTTGGCCCCGAGGACCTTTTCTTGTCCGTGCGTTGGTCTTGGTTCTCTGTCCTCTCACGGGCAGTCTCCTCTTATGCCGCATTCCCCTGTAAGAACTAATATCGATCAGCCTCTTTATGTTCTGGGTGATATCCTTTCTCAGATCACCCTCTATCTTCTCTCGTTTTTCAATGATTTCACGAATCTTTTTGACTTCATCCTCGGTTAAGGCTTTGACTTTTTTATCTTTATCTATTTTCGCTTCTTGAAGAATATCATTGGCTCTCGAACGACCGATCCCAAAAATGTATGTTAATCCAATTTCAATCCTCTTTTCCGATGGAAGAGTGATTCCTGCTATTCTTGCCATTTTACCCTCATATTATCCTTGTTTTTGTTTATGTTTCGGATTGGAACAGATGACCCGAATAGTGCCCTTTCTCTTTATAATCCGACAGTTCCTGCAAATCTTCTTCACGGACGCCCTGACTTTCATTTTCTTTCCTTTTATTTGAAACGATAAGTGATTCGTCCTTTCGTTAAATCATAAGGGGAGAGTTCCACCAATACTTTATCTCCAGGGAGAATCCGGATGAAATGTTTTCGCATTTTTCCTGATATATGAGCGAGGATAACATGCTTATTCGCCAGTTCAACACGAAACATTGCGTTTGGGAGTGTTTCGATGACAGTGCCTTCAGTCTCAAAAACATCATCTTTAGGCATACCGATTCTCCTTGAAACAGGACGAGTCTCTCTTTCCTCCATCCAATAGACTTAAAATTTGAGCCCCATCCTGAGTGACAGCCACTGTGTGTTCGTAATGAGCGGAGAGACTTCTGTCTTTGGTAATCGCTGTCCAGTTGTCATCTAAAATTTCGACGTTCCAGTCACCCATAGCGATCATAGGCTCCAGCGCAAAAACCATACCCGGTTTTATCTTTATTCCTCTCCCGGGTAAGCCGAAATTCGGGATTTGAGGCTCTTCATGAAGCGAAAGGCCGATTCCGTGGCCGACAAAAGATCGGATGACTGAAAATCCCTGCGATTCAACATAAGTCTGAATCGCATGAGAAATATCCGATATTCTTTTCCCGACTTCTATCTGTTTCAATCCTTTATAAAAAGATTCTTTAGCCGCCTGGATGAGTTTCTCTGCCTGCGGAGTAATCTTTCCCACAGGAAATGTCACGGCCGCATCTCCATAATATCCATCATACAGGACTCCAAAATCCAGGCTTAGAATGTCTCCTTCCCGAAGAAACCGAGAGGAAGGAATCCCATGGACAATTTCCTCGTTAATGGAAGTGCAAAGAGAAGCCGGATAATCCCTGTATCCTTTGAAAGCCGGAATAGCCCCCATTTCTCTAGTTCTCGTTTCCGCCCACTCATCCAGCTCTTTTGTGCGTATCCCTGGTTTGATCATCGCTTCTAACTCGCTTAAGATTTTGGCGACAATCTGATTGCTCCTCTTGATGTCACGCACTTCTTCTTCGCAGTAAATAATCATTTTGTTATTCCCACCTCTTGGGATCTCGCCAGTTCTCTATCCAGAAGAGAAGAAATATTATTAAAAACGGTCTCGATGGTCCCGTCGCCTTCAATCTTGAAATAGGCCTTCTTTCTCGAGTAATAGTTTATAAGGATTTTTGTTTGTTCGCGGTAAACCTTCATCCGCTCTTCGATGACTTCAGGCTTATCGTCATCTCTCAGGACAAGGCTTTTCTCACAGGCATCACACATTTCCTCTTTTTTTGGAGGTTTATTCTTCAGGTGATAAATGGTTTCACAATCCGGGCAGGTTCTTCGTGCGCTGAGTCTGCCTAAAACAGCCTGATCGCTCAAGTGGATTTCTATGGCCATCTCTCTTCTATCAGGATCAATCTCCTCTAGTCTCTGGGCCTGAACGATGTTGCGTGGGAAACCATCCATTATGTATCCTCTCTGGTATTCTGGCTTTGAAATTCGGTCTTTTATCATCCCGACGACAATATCATCGTCCACCAGTTCACCCTTGTTCATCTTGGCTTCAGCCTCTTTCCCCAGCGGCGTTCCTTCCCGGACTTCACTCCGCAGCAAATCACCCGTGGATATTTTCGGCAATCCGTATTTTTTCTCAATCAGGTTCCCCTGGGTGCCCTTTCCGCTACCTGGAGGCCCGAGCAGAATGATTCTCATCCTCTCCTTCCTTTTAAGCGGCCACGGCGCATGAATCCGTCATAGTGGCGCATAATAAGCTGCGCTTCAATCTGCTGCATAGTATCCATAGCCACTCCGACCACGATCAGGATCGATGTCCCTCCAAAATAGAATTCCACTTGCAATCCCTGGGTGAACCACTGGGGTAAATTCTGATTCAAGAAATCTCCGATAAGAGGCAAAGAGCTGACCTTGAATCCCCTCGTTAAGAAATCTGGAAGTATGGCGATAACTGCCAGGTAGATAGCGCCCACAAGAGTGATCCGCGAAAGAACATTATCTATGAAATCAGAAGTGTTTTTCCCCGGTCTTATTCCCGGTATGAATCCCCCGTATTTCCTGAGGTTGTCTGCGACATCCGTTGGATTGAAGATGATGGATACGTAAAAATAGGTGAAGAAGATTATCGCTGCCATGTACAGGAGGTTGTACAAAGGCTCACCGGGATTAAACTGGAGGGCGATTCTCTGGACAGTCGGATTTCTGACGAATGAAGCGACCGTCGCAGGAATGGTGATGATCGAGGCCGCAAAAATGATGGGGATAACCCCGCCCGTATTAACCCTTAATGGAAGATGTGTACTCTGCCCTCCATAGATCTTTCGTCCGACGACTCTTTTCGCGTAAGAGACAGGAATCCGCCTCTGTCCCCGCTCGACAAAAACGATGAAAGCCACTACGACCACTGCGATCGCAAACAAGAAGATGAGTTTGAGGGGGGTGACGTCTCCAGTCTTCAATCCACCTAAAAGATTCTGGAGCATACGGGGAAAACTCACCACGATTCCGGCAAAAATAATCAGGGATATGCCATTTCCGATGCCCCGTTCAGAAATCTGTTCCCCCAGCCACATGACAAACACCGTGCCTGTTGTTAAAGTCAAGACTGTTAAAAAGATAAACCCGGCGCCGGGATTAGGAACAATGGGTGCTCCACTGGGACTGGTCTGGGTCTGCAGCCACCAAGCAATAGCCGAAGATTGAATCGCACAAATTAAGATGGTTCCGTATCGCGTGTACTGCGTGATTTTTTTCCTTCCTAGCTCTCCTTCCTTGGATAATCGTTCCAAATAAGGCCAAACAACTTGAAGCAGCTGGAGGATGATGGAGGCGCTGATATAAGGCATGATACCCAGGGCGAAAATCGTCATCTTGGACATATTCTGCCCAGAGAAGAGGTCGACAAAACCAAGAATGGTTCCTCTCTGAGCTTCCCAAAACTCTTGCAGAGCATCCGGGCTTATCCCCGGATTAGGAATCTGCCAACCGATGCGATAGACTGCAAGGAGGAGTAAAGTGAAAATAACCCTTTTTCTAAGGTCTGGGATGCTGAATATGTTCCGAATGCTTTCTAACATTATTCACGTCCAATAAGGATTGCCTTCCCTCCCGCTTTCTCAATCTTTTTCAAAGCCGAGCGAGAAAATTTATGGGCATGGATGGTTTTGGATGAGGAAATATCCCCTCTTCCTAAAACCTTAATGGTTTCTGATTCTTTCTTTATAATGCCCGCCGCTTTCAAATCCTTAAGTTTGATTTCTTGTTTTCGTATCTGACCTAACCTATCCAGGTTGATTTCGCTGTATTCCTTCTTAAAAATATTGGTGAAACCTCTTTTCGGGAGTCTTCGATGAAGAGGCATCTGCCCCCCTTCAAATCCACGCTTGCGTGAGTATCCAGAGCCAGACTTCTGTCCTTTTGTCCCACGGCCGGCTGTTTTGCCATACCCGGAACCTGGGCCTCGCCCGATTCTTTTCCTGGTCTTTTTGGAACCTTTGGCTGGATGAAGATTACTTAAATTCATTTTTTCTCCACCGCTTCCACTTGAACTAAGTGGGCGACTTTATTGATCATTCCCCTGATCTCGGGACAGTCTTTCCGGATGACTTCTGAGCTCATCTTCCGTAATCCCAGTCCTTTCACGACCTCCCTCTGCTTTCTCGGACGTCCGACAACGCTGCGGACCAGTTTCACCTTGAGAAAGTTTTCCTCAGTCTTGACGTTTGCCGATTTCGGTTTCTGACTCACCTTGGTCTGAGCCTTGTCCGCCTGAGGCTTTTTTACTGCCATATCCTATCCTTTGCCTTTCCTCTATTTTTTGAAACTGTATCCGGGTCCTTCAATCTCTTTAGTGCATTCATCGTGGCATGCGCCACACTCACAGGATTATTGCTTCGTATTGATTTTGTTAAAATATCTTTAATGCCGGCCAGTTCCATGACGGTTCGCACCGCCCCACCCGCAATGACGCCCGTTCCTTTTGATGCCGGCCGAAGGATAACCACACCGCCTCCGGCTTCTCCTTTTATAAAATGAGGAACCGTTGTATCGGCCAGAGGCACTTTTATCATTTTCTTTTTTGCATCTTCCACAGCTTTGGCAATGGCCATGGGTACCTCTCTGGCTTTTCCTTTTCCGATCCCGACTGTGCCCTTTTCGTCTCCCACTGCGGCCAGCGCCGAAAAACTGAGATTCTTCCCGCCCTTGACGACCTTGGTGACTCTTCGGATGGAAATCACCTGGTCTTTAAGTTCGATTTCTTCTTCGACTTCCTCCTCTTCCTTCTTCTTTGCTTCCTCCTGTAATTCCTTTTTCTCTTCTTCTTTTTTTTCGTCTTCCTCTTTCTTTTTGGCCTCTTCAGGCTTTTCGGTCTTTTCCTGGACGACTTCTTCCTGGGGTTTATCTTCTGGTTCTTCTTTTTTTGGCTCTTCTCTTAATTCTTCTTTTTTTTCCTCTTCAGCCACTCCTTATCCTCCTTGATTTGCCTTTTAAAAAGTGAGGCCACCTTTCCTCATGGCTTCAGCTAAAGCCTTGATACGGCCATGATAGCGATACACTCCTCTGTCAAAAATCACATTTTCGATCTTTTTCGCTTTCAACCGCTTGACCAGCATCTCACCGAGCATCTGACAGGCTTCAACGTTCTTGAAATTCTTGTTTTTCTGTTTAAATTCTTTCTCTAAGGTTGAGGCGGTAGCCAGAATCAGACCATCTTCATCATTAATGACTTGCGTGTACACATAGCGGTTGCTCTTAAAGACATGAACCCTGGGTCTGTCAGAAGTTCCCTGGATCTTCTTTCGAATCCTCTTTCGGATTCGATCCTTTGCAATTTTCTTTATCGTGACTTTATCTTTATACACCGGCCACCACCGCCTTACGTTCTTTCTTTATCAAACGCTCGCCCACATAGCGAATCCCTTTGAGCTTGTAGGGATCAGGTTTGCGAAAACTGCGGATCTCTTCTGAGATTTGGCCCACGCGCTGTTTATCAATTCCTTTAACAGTGATCAACGTCGGCTTTTCCAGAACAACCTCAACATCCTTTGGAATTTCATACAAGACGGGCTTGGAATATCCCAGGCTGAGCTCCAACTTGCCTTTATCCAGCTTGGCTCGATACCCCACGCCGACTATCTCCAGCTGCTTAGAAAATCCGGTTGAAACGCCAACTGCCGCATTAAAGGCTAAACTCCTGCACAGGCCATGCGAGGACCGATGCTCTTTAGAATCATCCGATCGAGTGAGTGTCAGTTGGTTATCCTTCATCTCCGCCTTGATCCCGGGAAGCAAAGGCGACGTTAGTTTTCCTTTAGGACCCTCGAATTCGATTTTTTCTGGGGAGATGTTCACTTTCACTCCATCCGCTAAAACTATGGGCTGTTTTCCGACTCGAGACATCTTACATTTCCTTCTTTATCTCAGTTACCAAATATAACACAAAACTTCTCCTCCAACGCCAAGCTCTTCGCATTTTTTCCCAGTGGCGACTCCAGTGGATGTGGATAAAATCACGATTCCCAGCCCACCCAGGATTTTAGGGATCGAGTCCGCCTTACAATACACGCGACACCCTGGCCGACTGGCTCTTTTCAGCCCAGTGATAACGCATTGCCGGTCATCTGTGTACTTGAGAGTAATGCTCAGAACTCCCTGCTTTTTATCTCCCATCACTCTATAGTTTTTTATATATCCTTCATCCTTCAAGACTTTAGCTATCTCAACCTTCATCCGCGAAGAAGGGATGCTCACGTCTTTCTTTCTGACTTTTGCCGCATTTCTTATCCTCGTCAGCATATCGGCTATGGGATCGGTTAAACTCATAATCTCATCCTTTCCAAAATATTACCATGATGCTTTTATTATTCCTGGTATTTCGCCTTTGAGTGCGAGCTCTCGAAAACACAATCGACACATATCAAACTTCCGGTAATACCCTTTCGAGCGACCGCATATCCGGCAGCGTCTTTTCCTCCTGACCGCATATTTTGGTTCTCTTAAGTATTTTGCCATAGATGATTTTCGACTCATTTTCCCTTCCTATGCTTCTCCAAAAGGAATTCCTAGTTTTTGAAGAAGGGCTTGGCCTTCTTTATCGGTTTTCGCAGAAGTGACGATCGTTATATTCATGCCTCGCTGTCTTTCGACCTTTGTATAATCGATCTCTGGGAAAACCAGCTGATCTCTCATCCCCAAGGTGTAATTCCCACGCCCATCAAACGCACGTGGAGAAACACCCCTGAAGTCCCTCACTCGGGGGAGGACGATATTGACCAGACGGTCAAAAAACTCGTACATCCTCTTGCCTCGTAAAGTCACGTAGCAGGCAATGGCATGCCCTTTACGAAGCTTAAACGACGAAATTGACTTTTTCGCTCTGCCGGTCGCAGCCCATTGACCAGTGATGATACTCAATTCTTCTTTGGCCGTATCTAAGAGTTTTATATTCTGGATGGCTTCCCCGACGCCGATATTGATCACAACCTTTTCCAACCGGGGGACAGCCATTTTGTTCTTTATAGAAAACTCCTTCTGGAGTTCTTGAACAATCTCTTTTTTGTACTTCTCAAAAAGACGACTCATCCTTCTTTCCTCATTATTGTTTCTCTAGGTTTGTCTCACATTTACTGCAGACTCTGATTTTGCTCCCATCTTTCAATGTCGTTTTTTTTATCCTCACTCCTTGACCACATTCAGAACAAAAAAGTTTCAAGTTGGACACTTGGATGGGAGCTTCTCTCTCCATGATCCCTCCTTGAATGTTTTTGCTTCGATCAGGTCGGATGAATTCCTTTACGAAATTCACTTTCTCCACAACAACCCTGTTTTTTTCCGGAATGACTTTCAAAACCTTCCCAGTCTTCCCTCTATCTCGCCCCTTTATCACGACAACCACATCGTTCTTCTTTAAGCTGAGTGTATTCATCAAATAACCTCCGGGGCCAGGGAAATAATTTTCATGAATCTTTTTTCTCTCAATTCTCTTCCAACCGGTCCAAAAACACGTGTCCCGATCGGCTCACCCTGACGGTCAATGATAACCGCCGCATTATCATCGAATCGAATGTAAGAACCATCTCTGCGTCGAACTTCCTTCTTTGTCCGAACTATGACAGCCCGCACGACCTTTCCTTTGGCAATCTTGCTCTCTGGCTCAGCTTCTTTGACTGTCGCCGAAATGATGTCTCCGATGGAGGCGCTTTTTCCAACACCTCCTCCAAGTGGAGTGATGCACAAAATTCGCCGCGCACCGGAATTATCAGCCACTCTGAGCATCGTTTCTGTTTGGATCATTCCTTCTTTTCCTCAGTTTCTTTTTCTGTTTCACTGGGGGACAATCCGACAATCTCCTGAATACGCCATCTTTTTCTCTTGCTGATGGGTCTCGTTTGAATGATCTTAACAGTATCTCCCACTTTGCACTTTTCATACTCATCATGAACGAGAAATCTCTTCTTTCTTTTAATGATTTTTTTGTATAAATAATGCCTGACTGGACGCTCAACAAGAACAACTGCCGTCTTCTTGGCTTGACTACTGACGACAACACCTACCTTTGTCGTTTTTCTTATCTGGTTCTTTTCCATTCTCTATTTCTTCCCTTCACTCTTTTCTTTCAATATTGTTTTTATCCTGGCAATATCCCTTTTGAGATTTTTGAGCTTCATTGCGTTTTCCAGCTGGCCTAACGTGTGTTGGAATTTCAACTTAAACAGCTGGTCTTTGACTTCCTCTTCCTTATTTTTCAATTCCTCTTCTGATAAATCTCTAAATTCTCTTGCTTTCATCTCAATTCTCTACTCTCTCTTGAAATAAATCTCGTTCTCAACGGAAGCTTGTGGGCCGCCAGACGCATCGCTTCTCGGGCGGTGTCTTCAGGCACTCCTTCTAATTCATAGAGTATTTTTCCTGGCCTAATCACATCCACCCAGAACTCTGGGTCTCCTTTGCCCTTTCCCATCCTCACTTCCGTAGGCTTTTTTGTGACGGGTTTCCACGGAAAAGCTCTTATCCAGAGCTTTCCTTTCCTTTTGACGTGACGGGTGATGGCGATTCGGCCGGCTTCAATCTGGCGTGCAGTCAACCAAGTCGGTTCTAAAGCTTGAAGACCATATTCTCCAAACTCAAGGGAAGACCCTCTCAGGGGGATCCCCCTCATCCTTCCTCTCTGGTGTTTTCTGTATTTGACTTTTTTGGGCATCAACATGACTAAATCTCCTCCACCTCGGCAGTTTGAGAGGTCATCTTCGGCTTATCCACGTCTATCCTGTAGATCCAGACCTTTATTCCAATCTGTCCATATGTCGTGAACGCCTCTGTAAAACCGTAGTCAATATCCGCTCTCAACGTTTGAAGAGGCAATTGACCCTTTAAGTACCATTCGGACCGAGCGATCTCCACTCCTCCTAATCTTCCCGAACACATCACCTTGATTCCTTTCGCTCCCATTTTCAGGGCCATATCCACAGCTCTTCTCATCGCCCGACGATAGGCGATCCTCTTTTCCAGCTGAATAGCGATTCCTTCACCCACCAATAGGGCATTGAGCTCGGGTTTATCGATTTCTCTGATATCGATGTACACTTCTTTCTTCACTATTTCCTGGAGGAGAGTCTTCAGGTTCTCGATTTCCTTCCCGCCTCGACCTATGACTATGCCCGGCCGGGCTGTGTGAATAATGACTCGGACTTTGGGGCCCACACGTTCGACGTCAGTTTCAGCGATTCCCGCATGATAATACCGTTCCTTGACGAGCTTTTTCATTTCAAGGTCCTCATGAATGAACCGACAGTACTCCTGTCCTTTTGAAAACCAACGGGAACTCCATTGTTTATTGAATCCTAATCGGAATCCATGAGGATGTGTTTTCTGTCCCACTTTTTATCTCCCTTTCCTCTCTTCTAAAGAAATATGGACATGGCTTGTCCTTTTTAAAATCCGCGCCGCTCTTCCCATTGGGGCCGCTTTCCATCTCTTCATCTGGGGGCCTTGATTAACGAATATCTTGGATATATACAGATTATCCACATCGATATCCGGAGTCTTCTGTTGAGCGTTCGCAATGGCGGAACGAAGGACTTTCTCCACAATAGCGCTGGCTTTTTTCTTCTTTGAAAAACGAAGAATGGTCAACGCTTCTCCAACGTATCTATCCCGTATTAAATCAGTCACAAGCTGGCATTTTTGAGGAGCAATCTTCTCATATTTGCCCGCCGCTCGTGAAACGATAGTTTCTTCCTTCATTTTACTTTTTCATCCTGATCGTTCTGGCTGTCTTCGATGTATGGCCTTTAAAAGTCCTTGTGGGGGAGAATTCTCCCAATTTATGTCCCACCATGTTTTCATTTATAAAAACCGGAATGAATTTTCTTCCGTTATGGACCGCAATCGTCAGGCCGACCATTTCTGGAGTAATTGTTGACCGCCTCGCCCACGTCTTGATGACTTTTCTTTTCTGCCCTTTGGATTCTAAAGCAGCGATTTTTTTCATGAGTTTTTCATCCAAATAAGGACCCTTTTTTAAAGATCTACCCATGATTACTTACTCCTTCTCCTAATGATAAAAGATTGCGTTCTCTTGTTTCGTCTTGTCCTGTATCCCTTGGTGGGTTTTCCAGTGGGGCTCACAGGATTTCGACCGCCTTTCGCCTTGCCTTCTCCTCCTCCATGAGGATGATCAACGGGATTCATGGCTGTCCCCCGCACATGAGGCCGCCTTCCTTTCCACCGGATTCGCCCCGCTTTCCCTATGGAAATATTCGAATAATCCATGTTTCCAATTTGTCCGATTGTTGCGCGGCAATCCAAATGAATTTTCCTTATCTCAGAGGAAGGCATGCGGACCTGGGCATAATTTCCCTCTTTAGCCAGAATTTGAGCTCCTGTTCCCGCTGACCTGACCAGTTGTCCCCCCTTGTTCTTCCTTAATTCGATGTTATGGATGATTGTTCCAAGAGGGATACGCCTCAAAGGCATGGCATTACCAGGCAGAATGTCTACCTGGCTGTCAGAAGAGACAACAGTCTGGCCGACCTTTAAACTCAAAGGAGCTAAAATATACCGTTTCTCACCATCTTTATATTTCACGAGAGAAATAAAAGCGGATCGATTCGGATCATACTCGATAGTTTCGACCACACCTGGAATTTCTAGTTTATCTCTTTTAAAATCGATGATGCGGTACTGGCGTTTGTGCCCCCCTCCGCGGAAACGAATGGAAATATGCCCGCGGGAGTTGCGCCCTCCTGATTTGGGAAGAGACTGGAGAAGAGGCTTATGGGGACGGTCTGTTGTCAACTCCTCAAAAGAGAGCCCTGTTTTCTGCCGCATGCTTGATGTTCTCGGTTTATATGTTTTTATTCCCATTTTAGACAGCCTCGAAATACTCGATCATTTTTTCCCCTTCTTTGAGTTTGACATACGCTTTTTTCCAGTCTTTCTTTTTTCCCACGGTTCGGCCCACTCTTCTCGGTTTTCCTCTCTTATTCATAATCCTGACGCTTTCTACTTTTACTTTAAATAGCTGCTCAACCGCTTTTTTTATTTCACTCTTGTTGGTTCTTGGATCAACCTCAAAGCAGACTTCACGGTTCATTTCCTTGAGCATAGTGCTCTTCTCGGTGATAACGGGCTTTAAAATAATCTTGTACGGATCCTTCATCACTTCAATTTCTCCATCAACGACTCAAAGGCCTTCTGAGTAAAAACAAGCCACTTGTGATTCAGAACATCATAAACATTGACTAAATTGGTATCCACAGCTTTAATTTTCGGGATATTCCTCAAAGAAAGAAATAGATTTTTATTTTGATGGTCATCCACGATCAATGCAGAGTCCAATTTCAACGCCTCTAACAGTTTGGCCCCATCCTTCGTTTTTGGCTCCTTGAGTTCCAGAGTCTTCAGGATGAGCAGCTGCTTTTCGGCCAATTTCATGGATAACACTGACTTTAATGCATTTCTTTTTGCTTTTTTCGGTAAACTGTAATAATAACTTCTTGGCTTTGGGCCAAAAGTCACTCCACCCTTCCTCCATAGTGGAGAACGGATACTTCCTGCCCGGGCTCTTCCCGTGCCTTTCTGTCTCCATGGTTTCCGGCCTCCTCCCTTAACTTCAGCTCTGGTTTTAGTGGAGGCTGTCCCTCGTCTTTGGTTGGCGCGGAAGCTGACGACGGCCTCATACAGAAGATGCTCCTTGACGGGATAGGAAAAGACTTCTTTGGGAGCGTTCATCTCGCTGACTCTCTTCCCGCTTTGGTCTAAAACTTGAATCTTGCTCATATCTTACTCTTTCTTTTTTTCCTTTTCAGACTGAGGTGGAGTGGATTCAGATTCAGGCGGTTTGGATGGCTTATCCTTTGGCGGCTCTGGCTCTGGTTGATCTGCTTGAGGTTCCATATTATCGGACTCAGGCGGCTCAACTTTTTCCTTCTCCGGCTCATCTTTCTCAGATTTCCCTTTCTTCGGCTTGGCCTTCTTTGTTTCTTTTTCCACTGGTTTCCCCGCTTCGGGCTTCTCAGGCTTAGCCTCTTCTGGTGCAGGTTGTTCAGCCTTTTCCTTTTCTGGCTCGGGTTTTTCGGCTTTGGTCGGCTCAGTCTCAGCAGTCTCGGGCTTGGGTTGTTCTGGTTTCGCACGCTCGGGTTCTGGTTCTTCAGGACGGAAATCCACTTTTTTTATCATTAGATAACCCCCACTGGCTCCAGGAACAGCTCCTCTAACCATCAGGAGATTGTTGTCTCTATCTGCCTCGATGACGGTTAAGTTCTTAACCGTGACTCTCTGGTTTCCCATTTGGCCAGGAAGTTTTTTCCCTTTTTCTACACGAGACGGAAATGCAGAAGCGCCTATAGAGCCTGGCCCTCTATGAAACATAGACCCATGGCTGGCTTTTCCTCCATGAAAACCCCAGCGTTTCATGACGCCAGCAAAACCTTTTCCTTTACTCGTTCCAGTGACGCACACTCGATCGCCAACTTGAAAAATATCCACAAAAAACTGGTCTCCCTCCTTGACCTCTTCTTTTTCTTTGAATCGGAACTCTCTCAGGAGTTTCGCAGGAGGAATCCCAGACTTTGAGTAATGACCGATAAGAGGTTTGGATGGTCTTTTATTCCCTATCTCTTCCACAAGACCCATCTGGAGAGCCGAATAGCCATCTTTTTCTTTCGTCTTTTTCTGGATGACTGTGCACGGCCCCGCTTTGATCACAGTGACAGGAATCACATTCCCAGTCTCGTCAAAAGTCTGAGTCATCCCAATCTTTCTGCCAATCAACCCTTCGACCATACCTACTCTCCTCCTGCGCCAAAGGCTTGAATTTCGACATCGATACCTGCTGGCAAATCCAGCTTCTGGAGTTCCTCTATGGTTTCGTTGTTGTATTCACTGATGTCGATCAGCCTCTTGTGGATTCTCATCTCAAAGTGTTCTCTGGATTTTTTATCCACATGTGGAGAACGAAGAACACAAAATCTGTGGATTCGTGTGGGCAAAGGTGTCGGCCCAGAAACTTGAGCCCCTGTTCTTTTGGCTTTGATGACAATATCTTTCACAGACTGGTCCAACAATCGGTGATCAAATGATTGGAGCCTTATTCTAATTTTTTCCATTTTTTGTATTCCTCGTTCTCTTTATAAATGTTTCCTTTCAGTGCCGAACCTGAGTCATCTATTCTTCCTTTATTTCCTCTTTCTTAAGGTTATTTTTATTTATTCTTACTCCAGGACATCGGTGACTGTGCCGGCTCCGACTGTCCGTCCTCCTTCTCTGATCGCAAACGTCAATCCCTTCTCCATCGCCACATTCGTGATCAACTCTATCTCCAAATTC
>JABAOF010022131.1_pt1 | contig 16151 bp, 10 predicted proteins | sample 7062171 | NCBI WGS metagenome assembly JABAOF01 (sample SAMN14538628, study PRJNA623070) | marine sediment metagenome | biome: marine biome [ENVO:00000428]; feature: marine pelagic biome [ENVO:01000023]; material: deep marine sediment [ENVO:00002113] | place: India: Gulf of Khambhat ...
AACGATGTTCTGATATTTACCAACTAGAGACTAGAGACTGAAGACTGGAGATTGGAGACTCGAGACGAGAGATTGGGGACTGGAGGCGGGAGACAAGAGACCAGAGACTAGAGACCAGACAATAAAGGCTAAGGAACAAATGCTAATTGACCAATCACCAATAACCAATGACAAATAACAAATTCCCATTGGATAAATCGCAAATACGCAGAGAAATCAGTAGCTTCTGATACATATCCCTTGAAAAACCGGGGGAACTCCTCAAAGACCGGCTGAGCCTTCACAAAAACGTGGGAATGGGATAAGCTCCCAGGGCGGGAAAGAGGAGGAAAAGGGTCCCATGATGAGCGGACGCCCTGAGAATGGTCACCGCCTCAGGCTTTTTGAGGGAATCCAGGTTGCGAATTTGAGAGACCGACCGAATCGATTCCTGGTTCGATGCGAGCGCGGAGGGCGTGTCATCCGGGCATTCCTTCCGAATCCAGGGAGGCTTGCCGAGCTTCTCGTCCCGGGCCGTCGGATCTATCTCGTGGAGGAGAATGGGGTCAAGCTCCGAAAAACCCAGTACACGGCCGTGGCCGTGGAAAGAGAGGGTCTACCCGTAATGCTCCACACCCATCGGACCAATGACGTGGCCCGCCACCTTCTCCAGCATGGAAAGGTTCCCGGTCTCGAGGGAGCTCGAATCAAAGCGTCGGAAATCAAGGCCGGTCGAAGCCGCTTTGACTTCCTCTTGGAGCGAGGGGCGAAAAGAATTCTTCTCGAGGTAAAATCCTGCACGCTTTTTGGAAAAAGTGTGGCCATGTTTCCAGATGCCGTGACTGAGCGAGGCGCGCGACATCTGAGAGAATTGGCGTCCCTTGCTAACAGTCGCACCCTCGGTGCCGTTCTTTTTGTTGTTCACTGGCCTCACGCCAGCGTCTTCATGCCCGATTATCATACAGATCCGGCTTTTTCCCATACCCTCCTCGCGGTTCGCCACAGGATCCAGATTATCCCAATTTCTGTGCACTGGCGATCGGATCTCAGCCTCGATGGTGATCCACGGCTCCTCGAAATTCCTTGGGAATATGTCGAGGCGGAATCGAAAGACAGGGGAACCTATCTTCTCGTTCTCTATCTTGGAAGGAAGCGGCGCCTCTCGATTGGTCGATTGGGGATGCTCCACTTTCCCCGGGGATTCTACGTATATGTCGGGTCGGCGATGAGAGGACTTCAGGGCCGGATCGAAAGACACCGCCGCATGAGTAAACGTCCCCACTGGCATATCGATACCCTTCGAGCCGTCTCGGAGTTACGGTCAGGACTCCCCATCCGATCAGCCACGCGTCTCGAATGCGACATTGCGAGCGCTTTGGCAAAGATCGGAGCATGGAAGATCCCTGATTTTGGGTCCACAGACTGCGCGTGCGGAACACATCTTTTCGGTTTTCCAGATGACCCGTTTTATCGTTCTGATTTCCACGATATTCTTCAACACTTCCGGATGGACCGCTTTGAGACAACAGGAGGATAGATTCCCTGGTTGGTATTCTGACAGGGCAAGGATGTCCGCATGAGTCGATTTTTCGAATTCCGCGTCTCGAAAACCTCTCGGGACCACTATCGCTTGGATGAGCTATTGTTGGAAGCCAAAACCGGCGAGATCGCATCCGATTTCCACGTTGTCCGGCTCTTTGTCAAGCGGATGAACGAGTTGAGAGAGACATGGATCCATCCCGAGAGAGTGGTGAGGGCCGCAGACCTCAACGCCATAAAACTGATCGATGAGGTTTCTCATTATATTCTCGACCTGTACCGGAAGGAAGTGAACCCTCAGGTTTCTGCCTCAGCGATGAAATGGCTGAACAAAAAGGTGGGAACCGAATCGATCGAGAAGGCATCCCGACACCTGTTTGAGCGCTTCCCGCCCGTGGAAGTCTATCGCAAAAGAAAGTCTGTGGAGGCCTTCCTCCGGGAGGAGACAGGGGGAAGACCGAATACCGTCATTGCCTGGGAGGAGATGTTTCTTCTCGCCCTCGCCAATGGGAATCAGGCCTTTTCTCCCTTCTCCGAACTCTTTAGCGATCAAGACCTGAGGAAGAAGACACCCTATCTCAAGATCACGGAGTCCCTTGACAATTTCTTTGAAACCCAACCTCTTTTCGGCCCTCAGAACGAGTCTCTCTCTCGCATGCTCCGGGCTCCTGCCAATGCCTCACCCGGGTCCCTTTCCGGCCAGCTCGTCTATATTAAGGATCACTGGGGTTCTCTGCTTTCGGGAGAGATCATGAAGAAGATCCTCCTCGCCCTGGATTTGATCAAAGAGGAGGAGAAACTCCGATTCCTAGGACCCGGGCCCGCCCTGGTCCCTTATTACGGGCCGGGAGTTGGTCTGTACGACGAACCGGAGAGATTCAGCATGGACCGCGACTGGATGCCACGGGTGGTGCTGATCGCCAAGAGCGTTCATGTTTGGCTCGACCAGTTGTCTCGGAAGTACGGTCGCTCGATCACTCACCTCGACCAGATCCCAGACGAGGAGCTAGATATTCTGGCCCGTTGGGGTTTCACCGCGCTCTGGCTGATCGGTGTCTGGGAGCGGAGTCCGGCTTCCCAAGAGATCAAACGGCTCACCGGGAACCCCGAAGCCCTCGCTTCAGCTTATGCCATCTACGACTACACGATCGCATCCGATTTGGGGGGAGAGGATGCCCTGCAAAATCTGAAGGAGAGAGCCAGACAGAGGGGGATCCTTTTGGCCAGTGATATGGTTCCCAACCATACCGGCATCGACTCGATGTGGGTCATCGAGCATCCCGACTGGTTTCTCCAACTTGGCTACAGTCCTTTCCCGAGCTATCAGTTCACCGGACCCAACCTCTCCGCCCATAACCGTTTCGGGATCTATATTGAGGACGGCTACTGGAATCGGACAGATGCTGCCGTCGTGTTCAAGCGAGTAGATCAGTTCACCGGAGAGACCCGGTATATCTATCACGGAAATGATGGAACGAGCATGCCGTGGAATGACACGGCTCAGCTCAATTTTCTGAGGAAAGATGTGCGGGAAGCCGTGATCAACACGATCCTCCATGTGACTCGCAAGTTCCCGATCATCCGGTTTGACGCGGCCATGACCCTGACAAAGCGACACTTTCAGCGTCTGTGGCATCCCCAGCCGGGCACGGGCGGTGACATTCCGTCGAGGGCAGAGCATGGAATGAGTCGGGAGGAATTTGACAGGCTTTTCCCGGTTGAGTTCTGGCGGGAAGTGGTGGATCGCGTGGCCGAGGAGTCTCCGGACACCCTCCTTTTGGCCGAGGCCTTCTGGCTCATGGAGGGATATTTTGTCCGAACTCTGGGCATGCATCGGGTGTACAACAGCGCCTTTATGAACATGCTGAAAATGGAGGAGAATGCAAAATACCGTGGTGTCATGAAGAATGTGCTGGAATTCAATCCCGAGATTCTGAAACGCTTTGTGAATTTCATGAGCAACCCAGACGAGGCGACGGCGGTCGCTCAATTTGGAAAAGAGGACAAGTACATCGGCATCGCCCTGATGATGGTCACCATGCCCGGACTTCCTATGTTCGGCCATGGCCAAATTGAGGGATTCACCGAGAAGTATGGGATGGAGTATCGGAGAGCTTACGCTGACGAGGAGGTTGATTGGGGCCTTGTCCAGAGACACGAGGCCGAGATATTCCCCTTCATGAGGAAGCGCCATCTCTTCAGCGGTGTCGAGAACTTCACCCTTTACGATTTCCACGACCTGGCCGGTGGAGTGGATGAGAATGTCTTTGCCTATTCCAATCGCTTTGGGGAGGAGCGGTCACTCATCATTTACAACAATAAGTACCAAACCACACGGGGCTGGGTGAAGGTGTCGACCCCCATGGCTGTCGCAAATGGGGCAGGGGCGAAAGGGCTCGCCCAAAAGAACCTCGCCGAGGGGTTGGGCATCAAGACGGAGAGTCCCTATTACTATGTCTTTCGTGACCATCGATCAGGTCTCGAGTTTATCCGCCAGGGCAAAGCGTTCTCAGACCAGGGTCTCTATGTCGAACTCGGGGCCTATCAGTACCACGCTTTCCATGAATTCAGGGAGATTCAGGACGACAGGGAAGGCCACCATGCTCGGCTCGAGTCCTTTCTCAGCGGCCGGGGGGTTCCCGATATGGAGGTGGCCCTCACAGAGATGCTCCTGGCTCCGATCCACGACCCCTTCAAAGAGATCATGAACCCCCTCATGTTGGAGAGACTCGTCAACGTCCGCCGTGACGGTTTTGATGCCCCGCAAAGTGAAGAATCAATGAACCTTTTCAAGGAGTCGATGAAGAAATTCCTCGACCAGATCAAAACGAGTGCTGGCGCATCCGGTGACTCCTCCAAAATCGTTCAAGAAGCCTCGACGCTCTTAAGCGGAATCGTTCAACTGGGTTCTGTCGATACATCGCCAGAATGGAAGAAATACCCGAAGGTCCGATCGGCAATCGCAAATCTCAGCACCGTCAATCCGACGGAAAAGAGTCCGAGAAGCACCTTCTGGAGAGTTGCGTTGGCATGGCTGACCGTTTGTAATCTGGGAAAGGTGCGGTCTGATCGGGGATATGAACAGCAAAGCGCAGCCTGGATGGATGAATGGCTCCTGGGAAGCGTCATTTGCCAGACTTTTCAATCCCTGGGCTGTGATGCGGAATCGGCAAGGCGAGAGGCGGAGCTCGTCAAAATCCTTGTCTCCCATCGCCAAGTGCTCGGATCACCGCAACAGCGGGAGAGGATAGAGCCCGATCTGAGGGGCCTGTTCTTTGAGCACGGAGTCCAACAATTCCTCGAGTTCAACTGGTATGATGGAATCCTGTGGTTTAGCAAAGAGCGGTTTGAAGCGCTGATGGAATGGCTCCTTCTCGTCTCTATCTTCGATCTGATGACGACCCTCGCCACTTTAGACCAGAGGTTGGCTGATGCCATTAGGGAGAGATATAGGGTGTTTCGAAGGGTCTGTCGGAGGGCAGAGCGATCAGGATTTCGGGTCGAAAGGATGTTGGCCAATTTGACGAAGCCAAGGGCCGCATAAGGGGAATTCCTGAGACTGGCGATATTTCAGCAGAGGACCTAGAATCTTAAGAAGAGGTCATTGTGCCCCAATGAAATCGAAGACCCAGAAGCAGGCTGGCGAGTCAACCGTGGTGAAAAAAGGGCGGCTCGATAAACTCCGGCGAATTCTGGAGAGAAAGAAAAAGGTTCTGATTCTCACACACAACAATCCGGATCCAGATGCCATTGCCGCGGGCTGGGCCCTGAGCTATTTGTTAAAAAAGAGATTCAATGTGGATTCGGTCTGTGCCTACGGTGGCATCATCACAAGGGCCGAAAACCGAGCCATGGTTCGGCTCCTGAATATTCGCCTTCAACCCGTCGAAATGATCGGTGTCCACAGTTTTACCGTTGTGGCCTTGGTCGACACGCAACCTCGAGCGGGGAACAACGCCCTGCCCCCATCGATGGAGCCAGCGATTGTCATCGATCATCACAACCTCAGAAAGGCCTCCCAAAGGGTGCGGTATGCGGATATCCGGCCACACTATGGCAGTTCCTCGACCATTCTGACCGAGTACCTCATTGAAGCGGGATTATCCATCGGGCCGAAGTTAGCCACGGCCCTCTATTATGGCATTAAATCCGATACGCAGGATCTGGGGAGGGATGCGACGGAGGCGGATTATCAGGCAATGATCAACCTTTATTCCAAGGTTCAACTCAAGGTTCTGCCTCAGATCGAGTATCCAGAACTCTCCCGACACTACTTTACGCTCTTTGACCAGGCCCTCCACGAAGCCAGGCTCTTTGGCGACGTTGTTCTGTGTGATCTGGGATATCTGGCGAGTCCAGATATGGTCCCGCTCATGGCGGACTTTCTCCTGCGTATTTCCGGGGTTCGATGGACCTTCGTTTTGGGCGCGTTCAACAGCCGGGTGATCTTCTCTCTTCGAACCAAGCGAAGTCATCAGAATGCCGGCCTCACCGCGCGTCGGGTGGTGAGAGGAATAGGGACGGCAGGGGGGCATGGCATGATTGCCGGAGGACAAGTCGTTGCGAAAGGGCTGACCGGAGAAACGCAGGAAAGGATCAGCAACAATCTCCGGGACCGATTCTTGGAAATTGTTGGTCGACAGAACACTAAAGGGGAGCGGCTTATCCCCCACTGAATTCGATGTGACCTCAATCTTTGCTTTCCTTTTTGACCTCCTCCCAGAAGGCCTTGGCCCCGACCTTTAGCCCCCGGAGGGTCTGTCGCCCCTTTTTCTGAATCATCGCACGGGCATCTTCAACGGCCTTTTCGGCCATGCGCTCTAGAGTTTCCTCGGAAACGCTTGTCCCCTTTTTCTGGAGGTTTCTCCGGAGGATCTCCTTGGCAAGGTTTCTCTCCACCTCAGAGACCCGATCGAGAATCTTTTTCCATTTTGGTTCGGCCATCGATTGAAACTCAAAAAAAGGGGGTCTGGTCTCTCACAGCCCTCGCAAGGGCACCGGGCCTTGGAGCTGAATGAAAATCGTCGTTTCCGGGTTTCTCACGGATTGAATGATCCGCCCCGGAGGGGGCTAGAAGGTCCCGAGTTGACACTGACTCAGGCGAATTCCCAACGTTTCACAAGCCGCTGTGATCTCCATCTTGGACAAGCCGAATTGCTCGGCGACGGCCCAAGCCTCGATACACGGAAGCCTCCCTTTCACCCTTCGTGCTTTTAGCGCCTCTGCTAGCTCGGCCGGGACGCTCTCAGCAGGCTCGACGATGTTTCGGCTCCCTTTCTGGTATCCGAACAGGCCGAGTTGACACGCCGTGATCTTTACTTCGAGCAAATCCGCCGACTCACCAATCTTGGCAGGACTCGTCCCTGTCTCGCGAGCGATGGTGAATGCCGATGCACACGAAAGACGCCGATTCCTCGCCTTTTCATGGATGAGCTCACCAATCTTGGAATCTACACCCGCATTGGGCGCATGCTTTGTCCGATAACGGCCTTCGTACTCATGGGTCATCTTGCCCTCATGATAACGGATCGCCCTCATCCTTTCAAGGATGTCGTTTCTCTCTGGAGCCACAAACTATGGGATGAGGGAATCGAGGAACTTCCCTACCTTGGGTGAACTCCGGTGTAGAAATCGAAATCAATAAACATATTGATTTTAATGGCTTAAATTTCAATTACTCAAAACCAGTTGAGTATATTCGAACCTCGCTATCCGAAAAAAATCCTTAACTCAGGTTGATGAGGGTGTGGGATGCTCCATCACTCGGCTATATGCCTCTGAGACGTTTTGCCTTCTCAGTTTTACGGCATTGCTCAAAAATGATGCACTGGGTCCTATACTTGCAATATCCACAGGGGTCGGTGCAGGCCTCACACGTGTCGAGGCATTCCTTGCAGTAGTGAACCTGCATTTTGAAACAGGTCACAAAAGATTCGCGATCTGGGTGGTTCAAACACTGAGCCATAGGATTTGGGCCTTTTGGATTGGGATGACGGCTTCCAATGTATCTTAGCCAATGGCTGGATCGAATGCAAGAGACGCACATGTCCCGAAGACCGCCTCAGGATTCGCCAATTCGGTGTTCCCAGGATAAAGCAGGGGGGCAAAAGGTTCGAGGAAATGCACCCCTTCTTGGTTACTTGTTATTGGTTATTGGTCACTTGGCATTTCGCTTTTAGCCTTTATTGTCCGGTCTCTAGTCTCTGGTCTCTCGTCTTTAATCTCCAGTCTCCAATCTCCAGTCTCTGGTCTGTCTTCTCTCGTCTCCGGTCCCCAGTCTCTAATCTCTAGTCTGTCTCCAGTCTTTCGTGTCTCGTCTCTCGTCTCTAGTCTCTAATCTCCAATCTCTGGTTTTTCGTCTTTAGTCTCCAATCTCTCGTCCCTCGTCTCTCTTCTCTCGTCTCCAGTCCTCAATCTCTAGTCTCTAATCTCTATTCTCTGGTCTCTCTTCTCTCGTCTCTAATCTCCAATCTCTAGTCTCTCTTCTCTCGTCTCTCGTCCCCAGTCTCCAATCTCTAGTCTCTCGTCTAAGGCATCGTCGACGATTCAGACCCGTTCAGACCGGTTGAAATCGTCTCCTATTTGCGTCAGAATAGGACATGATCCAGTTCAATTGGCTTCTGATTGCCTTTCTGATCGCTTTCGGCGCTCGTTCGCTCTTTCAGGTGGTTCTCAATCGCCTCAATATCCGCCATCTTCGCAGGCACGGAAATCAGGTTCCGCCTGTTTTTCATGGCCTCGTCGATCAGGAGAAGTTGGCCCGAATTTCTCAGTATACGGCCGATTCGGCTCGTTTTGGACTCATCAACAGTCTCTTTACCCAGGGCCTGATTCTGGTGGTTCTTTTGTCGGGTGTCCTCCCTCTCGGCGTCAGCGCCCTCTCCGGGTGGCTTTCCAATCCGATCGGACAGGGGCTGGTCTTCTTCGGCCTTCTCTATGCCGTATTCAACCTCATGGAAATCCCATTTAGCCTGTATGAGACATTTGTCATCGAAGAGCGTTACGGATTCAATACGAGTACCCTCAAGACCTGGATCCTGGATCTGGTCAAGGGAACCATCCTTTCAATCGTCTTTGGAGGGATCGTTGTCGGACTCCTCTTGGTCCTGATTTATCATCTTCGCCATTCCTGGTGGATTTGGGCATGGATCCTTTTGGCCATCTTCGAAGGGCTCATCCTCTGGCTGTATCCAGTGGTCATTGCCCCCTGGTTTAACAAATTCGAACCGATCGAAGCAGAGACGCTCGAACGTCGGATCCGCCAGCTGATGGAAGAGGCCGGTCTCGCCGTGAAAGGGGTTTTCCAGATGGACGCGGCCACAAGAACCCGTCATACGAACGCCTATTTCACGGGTCTTGGGAAAACCAAAAGGATCGTGTTATTCGACACACTCCTCAGCTCCCATACCGAAGATGAGATCCTGGCCATCCTGTCGCATGAGGTTGGACACTGGAAGCGGCGACATATCATCAAACAACTCCTGCTCGTTGAGATCGGTTCTCTGGTCGGTTTATTCGTGACGGCGCAGTTGCTTGGGTGGCCGCTGCTTTACCAGGCCTTTGGATTGGATGGGCCAATTCCCTTTGTCGGGCTCTTTCTCGTCGGCACAATCATGAGCGTCGGGGGATATTTCCTTCGTCCCTTCCAGTCCGCGATTTCGAGACGGTTTGAAAGGCAGGCGGATCACATGGTTTTTGAACTGATGGGGTCCACGAAGGCCCTCGGTCAGGCGCTCAAGAAGCTCGCCCTCGACAATCTCTCAAATCTGAACCCCCATGCGCTCTTCGCCTGGGTTTACTACTCGCATCCGCCAATCGTGCAACGACTCGAGTGGCTCAACCAAATTGAGGGGGAGGGGAGCACTGGATGAAGCAGAATCTGCAACCCGCTGATGTTATTCTGATCCATATCCGGGAAAGACCCGCCTTCTATGCCCAGGTGGGGGCGATTCTGCCGGACGTGAAGAAGGGCTGGTACCGCATCATGCTCCGGTCGCAGTTCGGGGAACTTGAATGGGTCCTCGAAGATGTCCATCTCTTTCTCGGCCAGACGTGGACCTTCCAGGGGATTCCTCATCGGATGGAGAGAATCGGAAGCGGGCGGAAACGCCCCCGAGAAAAAGCGAGGGTCGTTCCTTTGAAACGAATCAAATAGGGGAGGGCGCCGGTCATTCTCTTTGCCGGAGGCGTGTTTTGATTTACTGAAACGTCTTTAGGTTACTCCATTCCGTTGAGTTCAGTGGAGGCACCTCTTCCCTTTGGATCATTCGAGTTTGGCGCCCGTCCGTTCCCTTTTTCGTCTCATGGTTCTCGTACGAGCCTCAAGAAACTGCGCACTGACCCTTCCGGCAGATACCGCCATTACGATGGACTGCACGGCCCCGATTTCCCGATTGGTTAACCCGTGTGCTTTGGCCTCGCCAAAGTAATGCTCCATTCAGGGATAACAGCCGACCGCCATGGCTGCAGCTAAATGGATCATCAACGTTGTTTTGGGATCCAAGATTTGGTTATGGCGTGCCGAATCATAGAAGTCGTCATAGGTCTTTTTCTGTCTCTTTGGCAACATTGGTCTCTCCTTCTCAAACAGCGAACCGCCGAATTAGGAATGAGATAAAATTGGTTCTCCATGATTCAACATCCGTGGAAATAGCCAGGTTGGCCAGGGGAGATCATCTGATTATCAACAAACCATAGTTTGAGAGACGGACCACTCATTCGATTCTTGTCTCCTCATGAGAACAGAGGAATCTGTGAAAGTCAAGAAGTTTGGTATGTGGCCCTCGAGCCCAAGATGGAAGAGAAGATCGAGGTCCGGTCGCTGTCGTGCCATAGTCGAAACGAGACTCGTGAGTGTAGGGGAGGTATTTGAAAGGAGGATTTCAGTTAGAAAGAAACGTTTCCCGTGGAGTCGTTCTTGGACAAATACAGAATCGGGTTTCTGGCAAAAGGAAACCAGCACGGAGAGAAGATCGTTCAAGGTAACTAAAAGCCTGACCTCTCGAGGAAGCCACACTCCCTCGGCTAACCGCTCAAGGAGGGATGGATTTCAATAGGGAATAGCGAAGACTATCTGTCCATATGAGACAGCCGGGATTTTATTATTGACAAATGTTGTCAAGTTGCTAAACTGCGGTCTCATGCACGAGAGCGGGGGCGGTCGAGCCTCTCGAAACCCAGATGAGCCAATTCATCCTCAAGGCGAGAAATGATCCGAACTTTGCCGTCTCGAGCTTCTCACACTGATTTCGAAGCACCATAAGGGAGGTCAACGTGAAAAAAGGAAAAGCACTGTTTCTCAGGTCACTCCTGGTTAGCGGGCTCTTGGCCCTGCTTCTAAGTACAAATGTCTATTCGCAAGAATTCCAGCCGACACCGACACAGCAGAGCATCCAGAAATCCTTAGAACAAAAGATGCCGAATTTCCAGGTTTTCTGGAACTCAAAACTCGGAATCCCTCGCCAACTCAAAGGGATCTATTCAGGACCGCTGAAACTCGATCCCGTAGTCCTTAAAACCTACTTCTTTGATAACTTCGGATCTCTGTATGGGATCCAGGCTCCGGATAAAGAGATACAGGCAGGTCCGATAAGAACCGATCCCAAAGGCTTCAGCCGGCTCTCTTTATACCAGAAATACGAAAACATCCCAGTCTATGGGGTCTCACTTAAGCTGCGTCTAGATCAAGCCAAAAATCTTGAATCTGTCTCAGGGAAATGGATCCCGGACATCGATATCGATACCAAACCAAGCCTGGACCCGGATCAAGCCAGTCGGAGAATCACGGCATACTTGCGCCAAAAATACACTGGCGAGACGCCTCTCCCGGAAGATCTCACGCTGAAGCCGGACGCGATCACGCTGGTGATTTTCAATCCCGTAGTCTATGGGGGCTCGCTGTCAGCCAATTACCTTGCCTACCACGTTATCGTGAAGACGCAGGTCTTCTTTGTTGATGCTCATGAAGGTGAGATTCTCTACACCTATAGTAACATCCATTATTCAAGAGACCGAAGGACACACACTTCTGATGATTGTTTTGATCTACCTGGAACCCTGGTCCTTGATGAAAACGGTCCCGTTGGAGGTGTTGTTCCAGATACTCAACAGCAAAACGCGCACGATTTTGCGGGCTCAGTTTACGATTACTTTTGGAATACTCATGGAAGGGACAGCTACAATCAAAATGGCTCACCCATCGTTCAGACCGTTCATTCAGGGGTGCCCCTGGACATTATCTCTCTGCTGATTTGTTGCATTTTTCAACTCGATTGTTGTGGTTGTCTTGAGGCAAATGCGGCCTGGATTCCATCACTCGATCAGGTGGTCTATGGGGATGGTGGGACCCTCAACGATGGGCGGTCGTTTAACCCCTTTTCTGACGCTTTAGATGTGGTTGCTCACGAAATCACACATGGAGTTACCCAATATAGCATTTTTGATATCAATGGAGACCCCGTGGGTTTGGACTATACAGGCGAGAGCGGTGCACTCAACGAGTCCTATTCTGATTTTTTTGCCGCTATGGTGGACCGAGATGATTGGTTCATCGGCGAAGATTTGGTCACTGCCGGGTATCCAGCGGGTGCAATGCGCAATATGGCCGACCCCACCAACGGAGGCTCTTACAACCCAGCGGACCCAGAGGGGAGCGCCAAGGCGGGTCATCAACCCGACCATTGGGATAATTTCGTTCCTGGCGGAGATGTTCACATAAATAGCGGCATACCCAACAAGGTCGCTTATCTCATAGCGGAGGGAGGCACACATCCCCATTCTGGGGTCGTCGTCAGAGGTATTGGCCGGAATGCGACGGAGAAGATACTATATAAGACCCTTACAGAGGAGCTGAATCAAACCGCGGCATTTTTGGATGCACGGCGGGGAACCTTGGACTCGGTCGCGGCGCTATTTCCCGGTGACCAATTCAAACATGTGACGGTTTGGAATGCATTCGTGGCATGTGGAATTTGCAATTCCGCCATTGCCGGCGATTGTGACCCAAAGGACTACCCATCAAGCCGAAACTGGTTGAACGTTCACAGAATTCTGTTTCAAAGGAAATCTGATCTCGCTCTTCTCCGGCAGTTTCGTGATGAAATTCTACCCAAGACCGAGCAAGGCAGAGTACTAAGAACCTCGATCTACAGAAATTCTCGAGAAGCGCTGGAAGTGTTTCTGAATAATCCTGCATGGATGTTTGAGGCAAGGAAACTCATTGAGGCCAACAAAGATGCGATTTTGGAGGCCCTTCGAGGCGATGAAGGCGTAATCTACAATACCAATGAGATCATCTCCTTCTTGGACAAATATGCCAAAGCGTCTCCGCCCGTTCTGGAGAATCTGATCATGGAGATCAAGGAGGATATGATCAAAAAACGAGAGCAAGGCGGGGCGTTTCTGGGACTCAGGCTGAGATAGGATAGAGGCGTCGGTGGGTCTGGAGAGCTTGAAACAAACAATCATGCAGAATCAGGCGAGACCGGTTCGTGAAGTGTATCGGAGGGTCGGGTAAAGCTCAGGCACGGTCGAGTTCATGCAATATTTCCGAGGGGGTGAGTTCTGAGAACGGGCCCCTGGCGCGCCCAAACAAGGCCTCTGAGAGATTTTCACGGCTCTTCAGGGGCTTCTTGCGTTTTTGACTTTGAGAAGCCTAACTGGATCCAAATTCTGCAGCATCCAAACCATTCTCGGAATTTCGCTCTCAGCTCAGCCTCTGTTGAGGAGACAAGAGCGACGCTTATCCAGCCGTAGTGGCGCGTAGGGCTCTTCAAATTGAGCGACCCACGCTTTCCTACGGAATGAACCAGGAATGCTTCTGTGAATGGGTTAGAGGGTAAGGATTACTCTGGGTCATCATTGATAATTCATGGTAAAGGAGGGCGGGAAATGGCAAACGGAAATCGCATGGCTGGACCCGTAAAAAAGCAATGGGGGTTCTTGGCTTATATTGCTGGAGACAACAATCTTAGCGATGCGGGACTGGAAGATGTCCGAGAACTATGTGCGGAAGGTGCGTCTGATCAGGTTCATGTCGGGGTCGAAATCGATACCTACGGTGAACACACCGGTTCCATCCGCTATGAGATAACGGAAGTCGATTGGACCGGGGTAGGACACCGGACGGTCATCGAGCGACTGAGGGATAAGGACACAGGTGACCCGGAGACTCTGAGGTCTTTCCTCAAATGGGGTCTCAAACGATATCCCGCCGATAACTACATCGTCGTTGTCTGGGGCCACGGAACGGGTTTTCGATCTGTTCGTCGAGACATTGGTTATGATGACTTCGGCTCGTCCCTCGATATGCCAGAGATCGAAGATGTACTCAAGCGCTCTGGAATAGGCCCCAGGAACAAAATAGCCATCCTCGGGTTCGACTCTTGTTTGATGAATATGCTGGAAATCGCCAATCATTTTCGAGACCGAGTCGAGATCTTGGTCGGTTCACAGCAGACAGAGCCTGGAGACGGCTGGCCTTATGATAGGGTACTGAACGCGATGAAAAAGACGGCCAATGCGACCGATATGTCAAAAAAGATCGTCAGGGAATACATTAAAGATTATAGAAAAAGGGGCATTTTCAATGTAACCCATTCCGCAGTCGACATTGCTCAGACGGATAGAGCAATCAAAGCCCTCGGTAGGTTGGGTGAGTTGCTGGCACGCAACGTGGCCACCTATCGCAACGACCTAAAGAGGATCCGGATGGTATCCCAGACCTTCGAGATGGCGGACTATGTTGATTTGATACATCTCGCTGAACTGATTTCCGAGCGAATTGATAAAGAATCCATCAGAAATGCCGCAAAAAAGGTAAAAGAGGCGACTTCTTCGTGTATCATCGAGCCGGGTAAACTGGGAGGTGCGGTGAAGGATGCCAATGGGCTTTCGGTGTGGTTTCCAGCGTATCAGATTTTGTATTACGATTATCGCTCGAAGTATCTGACGTTGAGGTGTAATGCAAAGAGCTCAGGCTGGGTAAAGTTCCTTGATGCATATCATTACTGATGGCCGAAAGGACTGTGTAAAGAGAGGCTTTAGCCGGTTTTCGTAATCCCAGACAAAGGATAAATCTCGGTCTCCAATCGGGTCGGATTCGGTTCCGGAATTGAAAGACCAATGAACGCAATTCTGTCTATCGGAGGGTGAAGATGCCTCGAGGAGCACGAAGATTCCCAGAGAGATCCAAGTATGTCATCGGTCCCGAATCCGCCCTCCGTGCGATTTACACAGGGATAATGAAGATTGAAGGTTTTAGGGAAGCTCGCCTACATGTGTTTAAGACAGTCATTGGGCCCCTTGTACCCGAGACGATTCGAAACTATTTTGAGAGATTCCGTCTCAATAGATTCTCAATCGCCTATGACTCATTAATTGCCGGAGCAGGTAAATTCGTTAATGCCCTTGCGCTTTTTGGCCTTGATACACGCCTTGAGAGCGTAAGAAGTAACAAGAGATTCATCGTCCTCCCGTATATTGAATTGAGTTTGAGGAAAAAGATCCAACATTTGGAACAGAAGAAGCCGGCTGGGTGGAGGGAAGATCACAAGCTCTACAAGATGTATTTGGACGCGATTACGCCGGTTGTTGACAATATGATGAACCTGGCAAGTCTGGCCTGGACATTCTGTCCGGGAATTGGAGAACCAGATCCGAAAACCGGCTTCTATAATCGCTTTGTATTCGCAAGCAATGGAGGATTTATCGATCTAGGACATTTCTTCAATTGCGCCATTATCGCTTATTTATACGGGAAAGAAGAGGCAGAGAGACGAGGTCACGGAGTGGAAGTTGCCCAACGTTGGCTGAGGAAAAGAAAGTGGCTCATCACGATGCGACGGGCCCGGATAATGTTAATCGTGACGAACCTTTTTTGGGGATACGCGACGAGTGCAGATACGATCGAAGATCGAGCTTCTGACATGTTAGGAATCTTCTTGGGGGGTAGCATGCGAAGTCGCCATAATGTCGACAAGATCATTGATCATTTGGTCGTGTTGCACACAAAGCTTGTCAAGCGAACGATGAAACGCTTCATTAAAGAAGGAAGGATATATCCAGTCATCGATGGGCTGAAGGAGTTCCCTCAAGACCCTCTGAGTGGTGCGGGGAACGGTGAAGTTTTTGATATTGGAAGCCACATGGAAAAGCTGTTCGAAGAGTATGATGCGATGGATCCCAGACCCGCGCGTGTTTTTGACGCTACACTCGAGTTCTATAACGAAAAATACAACGGCGATGAATGGGACCGTTATACCAACAAAGAATGGCAGGTTGTGATTCCCCAGGACTTGTGGGAAAAAGTTGTTCGGAGAAGAGAGAAATTCCGAGAAAAAGAGCTGCCCATAAAGATCCAACTCAAGGATTCAGGGAAAATGGTTGAGCCTTATCAGGGAAATCCACCGTAACAAAGCAAGGAAAACCGGGATTCTTTAATACCCTCCATCCTCGAACCCGTTTATTTCAAGATCCAATGCTCACTCTCCAGGTGTCATTAATTCCGAATATTTATCTCGGAAATCCTATGTTTTGGGACGAGATGTAAGTAGAGGATTTCAGTAAGAATTGCGAACCTTGAGGCAGTCCCTCAAGGTACTTACGTGGAAAGAATGATTCCAAAAATAAGGCGC
>JABAOF010001004.1_pt3 | contig 16150 bp, 8 predicted proteins | sample 7062171 | NCBI WGS metagenome assembly JABAOF01 (sample SAMN14538628, study PRJNA623070) | marine sediment metagenome | biome: marine biome [ENVO:00000428]; feature: marine pelagic biome [ENVO:01000023]; material: deep marine sediment [ENVO:00002113] | place: India: Gulf of Khambhat ...
TTTTCTTCTCTCACCAGCCCATTTCACTTCCACACCGGGAAAAGGGGAGTGGCAAACTTTTAATGAAAAAAAGGACCAGACAAGAAAAACATTGGTTCTATTTTTCCTATTTTTCGCGGCTATCGTAATTGCTTACAAAAATTGACGGTCAAAGTTGCCTTTTTGGAGGATAAATGATATATTTATTTTATTGAATTACCGAAATATAGGAACAGTTATGATGGCAAAACAAAATAGAGACCTTCGGGATAAAGGCCCATACAGTGCCCGGAACACGGTAGGAATTTCACTGCTTGAAGAGACAGGTTTGGTGATGAAAAGGCTTATTTCCGGTCTTACCTTGAACCAGGTGCGTCAACAGGCTGTGGATGGTCAGTTGTTGCGCCAAAAAACTCGAGAAACACGGAGAACACTCTGGGAACGTATTTACTATCGCCTTTTTTCTCACCAAATCGAATGGGTTATCCATGATTTGAAAGAATCATATGAACAAGGACCTCAAAGCGCGGAATTCATTTCATTTTTATACCTGCATTATGCTTTAAGTGATCGACTGACTTACGATTTTGTCGTTAATGTTGTTTGGGAACATTGGTACAATGGAAATATTTTTGTATCACGGGATGATATTCTTTTTCTGCTTGACGAAGTCTCGGAGCAGCAACCGCAGGTTCGCCGATGGACCGAAAAATCAAAACATAGACTGTCAAGTACTATCTTGAGTGCGCTCCGTGATTTTGGTTTATTAAAAGGTGTAAAAAAAAAAGAAATTATGCAGCCTGGTTTACCGCTTTTTAACGCAGAACATATATTACGGTTACTGACTTTTGAAGGAAAACGCGGCAATGAAGTATTATCGGATTCTACATGGAAATTGTTTTTATTAACAACTGATGATGTTGCTCATATTCTTTCCAGGTTGGCACAAAACAATCGAATCCGTTTCGAGCGTGTGGGCAGTACAACTGTCCTTGAAACTCCTCTTGAGTGGGAAACGAGAAATGAGAATTGAAGATTGGCGTCGAAAATTAGAAGAAGCTGTCGAACGAATTCGTTATCGTTATCAATATATTGGCAGGAAAACCGGTGCTCCTTTCCTGGCGGTTGTTTTTCCTTCGGAGGTTGAGTCGGCGGTAATTGCAGAATGGAGGACTCTAGCCGATACTCTTAAACCGGAATTTGATGTCCGATCCATCGATATATTGGATGTAACGCAACATGTAATTTCAGAGATTGGTGTTGAAAACATTGTGGATTCTATTAAAAACCCAATGCCAGGTTCAGACTCCATTGCAGATTTAGGGCATTTGTGGACCTCTGCAATTATAGACAGCATTCAAAAGGCATTTTCTGATTCTTCTTCAGAAAAACCTGTGGTTAGTTTAGAAAGATTATCCGCTTTATACCCGGCAATGGGACCCCGTAATATTATGCAGGCGCTGTGGGATAGTAACCAGGAAGCAGTCAGAGGTCCGGTCGTTGTTCTTATCCCCGGGAGTTTTCATGCTTCAAGGACATACCACTTCGTGGATATGAAAAAAGAATTCATGTATCGTGGTGATATTTTGTAATGATTTTACAGGAGTTAATATATGAGGATAAGGGATGTATTTGAAATTAAAGTAGAAGAAAAGATTAATCCTGTCATTAAGGTAAGTGAAAGGCAAAACGAGGAAAAACTGGCTTCTGAAATCGGAAGTTATGTTGTTACTCCTTTGATTGAGAAATATCTCGATGATTTCCTTGAGCACTATACGGATACTTTGCTGCGCCATACAACCGAGATCGGGGTATGGATTTCCGGATATTTCGGGTCGGGAAAGTCGCATCTTGCTAAAATTATGGCCCTTCTTACCGAAAATCCCAAGCTTTGCGGCTCCAGTGCCTGTGATCGATTCATGGTAAGAATCCCTCATGACAGTTTGAATAAGGGCTCGATAGAACGAAGCCTGTCACGTATGGGGCAGTGTGATGCAAAGGTTTTTGCCTTTAACCTCAATACACTTGCTGACAGCAAAACTCGACCCTTACCCAGCTTACTTCTTTCCCAATATTATCTATCAAAAGGTTACAGCGGAAATCTCATTTATGCAAAAGTAATTGAGGCCGAACTTGACCGGCAGGGGAAATTGGAATTGCTTCATCAGGCAGTAGAAGCAAAGGCAAAAAAGCCCTGGAAAGATATCAAAGAGAATCTTTCTTTCTTTAGAACCCATTTATACAAAGCAGCCTGTGGAGTGGCTCCCGAAGTTTTTGAAACCACCCGTGATGTCGAAATCGCTTTAAATGAAGCTGAGAAAGGTGAATTGTATAATATTGAGTTTCTTGTTGGCACAATTTTAAATGATATAAAACGACTGGAAAAACAAATAAAAAAACCGCAGCGAATCGTATTTGTTCTTGACGAATCCGGGCAGTGGATTGAAAATGATGCCGGTCGTCTTGGACAACTCCAGGCCCTGGTTGAAGAAGCCGCAGAAAAAGGACAGGGGAAAATATGGATAATTCTTACCACTCACGGTGATATGGGTTCTATTTATAAAGAAGCTCGTGCCCTTGATGGGGATATGAAAAAAATCGAAGCACGTTTCCGTTTCAAATTCCCTCTGACCACTGAAAATATCGAACTGGTCCTTGAAGACAGGCTGTTTAAGAAAAATATAAGGGGTAAAACAGTATTAGAAACCATTTATAAAAAACGCGGCGGTACGTTGAGAGGCCTGGCTCAGCTCTCAAATACCAGTCAAAAGCTCCCCGAATGTACAGAAGATAAGTTCCCTACATATTATCCTTTTTTACCTTACCAGGTTCATTTAATCCCGGAGATTGTAAAAACTCTCCGTTCAAAAGGTGGGCGAGGGGAACAACTTTCCGGTTCCACTCGAACTCTTTTGGCAATTGCCCAGGATATCTTAAGAGCCGGACGGCGGAATTATCTCGATGATGATACCGGTGCACTGGTAAGTTTTGATGAAATTTACGGAAACCTGGCCGGGGAAGGAGAGGTAAGTCCGGATGTTCGCACAGAGTTGTCTCGCTTGAAAGATGTAGTCCCTGGTGTCAGTTCTCTTACACCTCGGGTGGCAGAGGTACTATACCTCATCCATGAAATTGCTTTTATCCCTCGTACCAGGGACAATATCGCCCGTTTGCTGGTGGAGTCCGTTGATGAGGACTTACCCACTGTGTTGGCACGTATTGAACCTGAACTGGAAAAACTAAAGAAAGCTAAGCTGGCAGCAAAGATCGGCGAAGAATACGAATTTCTCACCGGTGAAAAACGAACCTTTGAACAAGAAGTAGATGCTATCGAGGCGGAAATAAGACAACAGGATCGAGAACGGGGCCTCATTGAAAACTTCGTACAAAGCGGCGGAAAATCACTGTGGCGAAAATGGCTCGATTTTGAAACAATTAGTTATATGGGATTTGAATTCCCTTTCAGACTTTATGTCGATGATAATCCAATACCCGGCAAACAAGGTGATGTCACTTTAAAGTTCGTAACACCTTTATATGCACAGGTAAATGTAAAAATCGACGATATGGAGAACCAGAGCCTTCGTTCCGATGAACAGAAAACCATTTTCTTCCTCTCCGGAAGCATCAAAGGCTTTGATATGGAATTGACCCGTTATATGGCGGTGAAGCAAGTGATCGATAGCTGGAAAGGGGACCCTCACCGCAGCGAAGAGTCAAGGAAACTGTCACGGGACCGGGAGTCAAATGAACTCCCCAAGATCGAACGGCGGGTGCTCGAAGCATTGAGAGAAGGTATCCGAAAGGGCTGGGTGATTTTCCGCGGCTCAAGCCACTCAGTGATTTTAAAACAAGGCCAAAAACCCGGCGAAGCACTGCGCGCTGAAATCGCTAATTACTGGCCCACACTATATCCTAAATTCGATCGCTTACCCGTCCGCATTGCCAATGATCAACGAGCTGTAAAAGAAGCACTGGATGGAACGCCAAACCCCAGAAAAGATATTCTGCAACTTAAACTTTATAATAAAGCCGGTAAACTCAACACCAACTGCCCTCTACTGGATGCTATTCGTATGCATCTCTCTACTCAGCAAAACCAGGGGCGCAGAGTTCTCGGAAAGGAAATTAGCGATGTTTTTATTGCTGCCCCTTACGGATGGGACCCCAATGCCATACGGGTCGGTGTGGCCGCCCTGGTACGCAGCGGCGCAGTAAAAATTCTTATCAATAAAAAACCGTTTACAAATCCCGCTGACCAGGAAGTCATCGATGCGTTACGTATAAGCAGGAAATTCGATTGCACCGAATTAGTTTTAGAGATTTCGGAAATCGATCCTGATATTCTTACTGAAGTCCGTTCATTCCTGATGAACCTGGCACAACGCCGCAGTATAGATGAAACCCCCGCCTCTCTCAGCGAGGTTGCCGAATCATTAGCCAATGAAATACTCGACAAAGCCAATACGGTTAGTGTATGGGCCAATGGCTCAGGTATGCCCCTGCCATCTTCATTTAAAAACGGTGTAGATGTCTGGAACCAGGTAAAAGCACTAACCAACCCTGTGCATCGTGTAAGGGAAATCCATGGAAACAGGATACCCCTGGAAAAAGGTTATAAATCCATCAACCGCCACGCAGACTTTCAAAAAAGAAACGGGACCATGTTCATCGCTTTTGAGCATTTTGTAAAAGAACTACTGCCTGTGGAGCATAAATTAACACCGGGAACCACTCCTGTTAAATTGATCGATGCCTATCGAACAACCGTTGATAATGCAGAGTTTGCAAACGACGAAACATGGAAACAATTACAAAGTTTGAAAGCCCAGGCAGCACTGGAAATCCAGGGCCTCATCGAATCATGGCGGGAAGAGGCCGCAAGTCAAATTAATAAAGCACTTGAAGCTTTACCCGATGAAATCGAAAAACGTGGATTAAATGAAAGTTTATTTAAGGAATTCTCAGCACAACTCCATGAATTCCTCAACAGCATAACCAGCGTTACTATACCTGCCAGGGCAGCTTCACTCCCGGACCAGGCCAGAGATATGTTAAGTAAACTCAATGATCGTATTGCTGAGGAAAAAGCCAGATTGGATAGCAAAAAAGGAAAAGTGCAACCTCGTTCTGTTAAGCGGTTAAGTTTCGGAGTTGTTACAACAATGACACGGGTGACAAATGAAGAGGAATGGGAAGCCTTAAAAGAGAAAATGGATGAACAGGTTCGCGATTTACTTAAGCAAGGTTTTGATGTGGAGCTGATCTGATGGAAGCGTCCCATAAGAAAATTCTTAAATCAATTGTCCTTAAGATTCGTCATTTGCTTGAAGGTTGGTATGATAATGAAGAAAAATGGCATGCCGGCGACCTGGAGCAGCGGCTGGCCGCTGTGGGTGTACGACGCAATCGCGAATCCGTGCCTGTGGATGAACTGCCTCATTTATCAGAAAATGATAAATATGCACGTGAAATTATTGATGCTTACCTCTCGTTAAGACAGGAGGCCGGCATAAGTATATCCGCAGCCGTGGCCGAATTTGTTAGAGAAACGGCATACACCTGGGCCAACCGGTTGTTGGCTTTGCGCTGTATGGAAGCCCGCGAATTGATCGACGAAGTTATTATCCAAAAAGATATTTACGGTGGACGGTCATTGGAACATCACCGATTGGCGCAGCGGCAGCCTGGACTATGCACCGGTGAGGATGACGGGTTATTTGCCGTTCTCGATAAGGTCTTTGCTGAACGCGCCGAAACCTTGCCGCTGCTTTTCAACCCCAGGTCTCCGGGTGTGGCTTTAAAACCTTCTGCCGCTGTATTAAAAAAATGTATTGCACTCATTTCAGGCACAGAGACGGTTAATAGCAGGGATGCCGCACCAGAAGATTTGCTTAAAGCTCCCGATGCACTGGGGTGGGCTTACCAGTACTGGAATTCAGAAGAAAAAGACCGTGTATTTGAAAAAGTCCGGACTAATAAAAGAGCAAAAATCGAGGGGTCAGATATTATTCCCGCCACTCAGCTTTACACAGAACCTTACATGGTCAAGTTCCTGGTGCAGAACTCCCTTGGGGCTTCCTGGGTGGGAATGCATCCCGATACAAAATTAATAGATAACTGGGAATATTTTGTGCGTGATGCAGACCGTGCACCGGTTAAGAAAAAACCTGTTAAAGAAATAACATTCCTTGATCCCGCTTGCGGGTCGGGTCACTTCCTGCTTGAAGCCTTCGATCTTTTCTATTCAATGTACGAAGAAGAAGGTGAATTGACCGAACCTGATGATATCTGCCACTCGATACTTGAGAACAACCTGTACGGCATCGATATCGATGAGCGTGCAGTGCAGATTTCGGAAGCTGCATTATGGATGAAAGCCGCTGAAAAGGCATTTAATTTCGCGGGGGCAGCAATAAATCTAATCTCTACCAACATTCACCTACCAAAAGGGAAGGACCATCTAAAGGCTTTCCTTTCAAAACATCCTGATGATGTTTTCCTTTTGCCTGCATTAGAGACTATATTCGAAGGATTGGAACATGTAGATGAGTTGGGAGCACTAATACAAATTGAGGAACCGGTTGAAGAAAAACTTGAAGCGGTTAGAAAGATGCCTGGAGAACAAAGAACGCTTTTTGGGCCGAAATTAGATAAAGATTGGCAAGAATGGAAGAAAGATTTAATTACACGTCTTAAGGAGCATTTTGCTAACGAAGCTGAATCTTCAAATTTGGCGGAAGCATATTTTGGGCATTCTGTGAGTAAAGGATTGGCATTGTTTGATATCTTGTCACGCCGTTATGAAGTAGTGGCAGCCAATCCTCCATACATGGGACTTCGTCAAATGGGAGAAGTCATTGAGAGATATCTTCGTAATCATTACGCAGAATACAATGATGATCTCTATGCCACATTTATAAATAGATGTGCGGCTTTAACAAAGTCAGACCATCTTACAGCGTTGGTTATTCAGCAAGGCTTCTTCTTCACAACTACTTATATAGCGGGGCGCGCGGATTTCTGGTCTAAATGTAGATTGGAGTTTTTTTTGCACATCGGACCGGGGGGGTTTATAGAAATTAGTGGTGAAGTCGTTAATACTGCACTTATTGCATTTAGACGAAAGCCACCATTGCCATTTTCTATAAGTAATTTTATAGACATTAGAGGTAAGGAAAATAAAAGTGTTGAAGTTAAAAAGGCATGTGCCAAAGGTCCAAATTTTATGCGAAGTTATGATTGGTTACGTAGGTTTCCAAAACAGCGATTGTGTTATTGGTTCTCAGATAATGTCGTGAGTCTTTTCGAAAAATATCGACCTGCTGATTTTGTCATGGATGTAAGGCAAGGTCTTGCAACGAGTGAGAATAACAGATTCATTAGGCGATGGTGGGAATGTCCAGGAAACAATCGTTGGAATGGAATAATAATGAGTGAGGGCGTTGAACGATGGTTAGCAGAGAATAATCGGGTTGTTGAATGGGATAATAATGGTGCTCGGCTACGGTCTTTTATTATCGAAAAATGTGGTTCGGTTTCCAAACGTATCTACAGTGAGGATTTCTATTTTCGCCCAGGAGTCACTTTTGGGAGACGTACGGCAGGTGCTCTAGCCGTCCGTTATGTCCCAGAAGGATTCATCTTCGATAATTCAGCACCATGTGCATTCCCTTACAATACAATGTCTGTTCTTGCTTTTCTAAATAGTAAACTTTGCGCATTTGTAGCAGATGGCCTAAACCCAACCTCATCCTTTCAGGTAGGTGATATGAAAGATATTCCTATTATTGATGAAGGAGACAATATATTGGATGAGTTTGCTCAGCGATGTGTGGAGGCCCGAAACGCTCTACTTAGTTTGCGTCCTACAGCTAGAGATTTTGATCTTAAAAAAAGGCATTTGAAAAATAGATGCGATTTAACTAGCTATCTTAATGATAGGCTTGATTCAATAGAGAAAACAGAATCGTACCTTTCTGAATGCGAACATCGTGTCGATGAACGTGTTTTTGATATTGCTAATATCGGACACAGCTCTCGAAATGTCATTAAACTATATTTTCAGAATAATTGCGGTGGAGGACGCGTCAATCCTTCAGATGTTATGATTGACGATATCATGATATACATCCTGTGTTTACTCGGTCATCGGTGGCCCAAACAGATTGAGGATATTGAGCCGATTCCCGAATGGGCTGACGTGGATGGTATCATCCCACTGACCGAGGGAACCAATGAACAAACTTTATCGGAGCGGGTACGGGAACGAATTGCGGCAGAATTTAAAGGCGGCAATGTTGCATCCATCGAACGGGAATTTGCAGAGATCATGGGTAAACCCCTCAGCCAATGGCTGGAAACGGAATTCTTTAAACACCATGTTAAACAATTCAAAAAACGCCCCATTGCCTGGCAAATCCAGAGTGGAAAATTTACTCGAAATATAAAACCGGCCTTCGCCTGCCTGGTTTATTACCATAAAATAGACGGCGACATCCTTGCCAAAATCCGCACCCAGTACGTTGCTCTTTTAAGACAGCGATACGAAACCGAATTACGCGGGATTGAATCTGTATCGATAGACTCAAGGAGCGACCACCAGGACCAACGCCGTGTGGAACTGGAAAGACTCATCGAAGAATTAAAAGATTTTGAGACCAAACTGCAAAAAGTTGCTGCCGAAGCCTTTGCCTCTGAAAAACTCAATACCCTTATAGCCGATGAAAAACCGGATAAATGGTGTTCTATCGATGGCAGCAAAGAACCACCGAAGGATAAAGAGACTTTCCTGCGCCAGGAACGCAGCTATTTCCCGGATATCAACGACGGCGTACGAGTGAATATAGCACCATTGCAAAAAGCAGGATTACTCGCTGCCGATGTATTGGCAAAAAAAGACGCAGCAAAAGCCATTGACGACAGAGCTGAATGGCGCTCCGATGAAAGACGATGGTGCCGTGAAGGAAAACTGCCAAAACCCGGCTGGTGGAGGCAGGAAACGGAGGACAACTGATGAGCCGCTTAGATTCCTTTGGCTATTGGCTGGCAGAACGAATAAAGGATATGCTTTCAGCTAAAAACTGTAAACCTGTTTTCATTATCTGGTGCGACCCGAACCTGGAGTGGCTGAAATTGCTGCGTGAAGCATCGAAATCACACGACTTTGAACTATGGGCAGACCCGGAAGAGCATGAACTAATACTCCGTGACCGTTTTTATAAATCAAAATCAACTATGAGTGTTATCTGGCTGCCAATTAAAAAAGAAGAAATCACCTGGTTCAAAGTCTTTGAATTGCAAGCCAATAATATATGGGAAAAGAGCCTGCTTGAAGCTCTCCGGGATTATGGCGTAAATATTACACGGGAGTTCGAAAAAGACCTGATCCCTTTGCTTCCGACACATGCATTGGAATGGTTCAATGAACCCATGAACGTATGGAAAGAATTAACACCCGGTACCTCAAAACGCAATCTTGTCGATGACGATAGAATACTTGATGTCTTGGCCGGAGAACCCGGAGAATTTGAACGCCTTAAAAAACAAGAACTATTTCAGATTTTTAAACGCCGCGCCACAGAAGACTACGGACTCCCCGATCCCACAGATATGGATGAAAAAAACTGGCGAATAGCCGCAGCAGCCAGTTTGCTGTCTACAGAAGCCGCAGTTCGCAACCCCCAAAATCCTCCCGGCGAAGGAGATTATATTATCCCCGGAGGATTACAACAGGAAAATGCTGTAAAACTACTCGATCGGTGGCAGCACCATGTCAGATTCATCCCCTCATTTGAGAAAATAGTACAAGAAGCAGACCGCACATTGGGATTATCCTATTGGGCAAAAAACCTGGAAAGCCCTCCCCACTCCTTCAGCTCCCGGGCCGTAGAAGAAACACTGTTTAAACAAACCGTTACCCAACTCGATAGTATCCATGAAGTCGATCTACTGGCAGGAGAATTGCAATATATGCATCAAACTTTCCTTAAGCGATCATCGGGTTTTTGGGAAGAAATGGCAGAAAACAAAATCGGTTGGCGTTTTCTTGTGCGGCTCTCCGAAGCAGCAAGCTTTATCATAGAAAATGCAGGTATTGAGAAAAACTGGAAAACCGTCAGCGATGCCGTATCCTGGTATTGTGAACAAGGATGGCTGCTTGATCAAGCAGGAGAGGAACTGTTTTTAGAAATGCCGGAATTACCCGAAAGCCTGAATCGCATCCGCGCAAGGCTGCGGAGAAGTTATCAGCGTAAAATCGATCAAATCGGCCGGACGTTTTCCGACCTTTTATCAAAAAATCCCGGGGAAATATTTTCGCAGCCCTCAGCAGGTGAAGTGTTAGCCAATGAACTTAAACAGGGAAAAACACCCACGGCTATTCTCATCCTGGATGCTTTCAGGCTTCAATTGGGACATCGCCTGGCTGATTACATTAACAAGGGCGAACCGGAGAAAAGAGCACACATTCTAACTGCCGTGGCTCCGGTACCCAGTATCACTTCACTGGGTATGGCGTTTGCACTTCCCATGGAAAAAGATAAACTAAACGTGTCTTATTTACCAGAAGAAAAAATATTTAATGTTTACGGGGAAGGTTTTAAAGGGAATCTCACTTGTGCCAACGAGCGCCGCAAATGGCTTTCCAAATATTTTAAGATCAAAGAATTTATGAGTATTGCCGATGTGTTGGACAGTGACCGGTTAAAGTCCATCAGTCCGGCAAAAAGTACTATTGTAGTAGAGGGTGGGGAATTCGATATAGAGGGGCATGAAGGAAAACTTCAACTAACCGGTACCGAAGATCATTTAAGACGATACACCACAGCCATCCATAGACTTCGCAATGCCGGTTATAACCGTATTCTTATAGTAACCGATCATGGGTATTTCCATTGGCAGCCGGAAAGCGATGAAGTTGAAGAAGAAAAACCCGAAGGTGATTTATACTATCGTTCCCGCCGGGCATATGTCGGGCATGATCTTAAACACAGCAGCGCTTTGCACCTGTCTATTCCCCGCTCCGATCTTGAAACCATGACCCCCCGCAGCATAAATGCGTTTAAAACCTATGGAGGGCTTGGTTACTTTCACGGCGGTGCATCGCTGCAGGAAATAATTATCCCGGTTATTAAAATAAATTATCCCGCTAAATCAATCAAAACTCCGGTTGTACTCAAACCGGTAGAATATATTTCAAGCGAAATCCCCATAGTTCAAGTGGAAGCAGGAGTACCTACAGGGCAGCGGACCCTTTTCCCCGACAATACCCAATTATCCCGTCGAATAATCATAAAAGTTAAAGAACCCGATACAGGCAAGCTGGTATTTCGCCATAAAGATGCCGTAGTTATCGAAGCCGGTGGAGAACCAACACCAATACGACTGGAAATTATTGAACCACGACCGTCAATTCCATATGGAACCTCCCTGGTGGTTGAAGTCATAGACGCAGATGACGAAGAATTACTGGAAAGAGAAAAAATTATTTTAAAGGTGGACATCGATGAATGGTAATAATACACTCCCGGAAAATATTGAAATGACAGACCCATTAGACCGGAAACTTATTGAAGCATTTCCCGGTCGTGTGGTTCGAAAAGACCTGGTTCAAAAGTTAAAAGTCGGGTTCTCGATCCCCGTGTTTGTACTAGAATACCTGTTGGGCAAATACTGCTCCTCAACCGATGAACAAGAAGTGGCAGAGGGATTAAAGCGAGTTAAAGATGAAATTTCAGAACGGGTGGTGCGAGCAGACCAGGGTGAATTAATCAAATCCCGTCTTCAACGAACCGGCTCAATGAAAATAATCGACATGGTAACAGTTATTTTTGACGAAAAAGACCGTGGCGGAAAGTATTGGGCAAAATTGGCGATTTCAGGCTTAGAAAAGGTTCATATAGATGAAGCCATGGTATATAAATATGAACGGGTTTTGACCGGTGGAGTATGGGCGACGGTTGAAATAACCTATGATGAATCCATGGTGCACGGCGGAGTCACACGTCCCTTTATCCTTAATAAGATAAAGCCGATCCAGATTGCCAGTGCCAATCTCGGAGAATTTATCGAATCTCGTGGGAAATTTACCCGCGAAGAATGGGTGGATGTAATGCTGCGTACTATCGGTTATGAACCCACCCATCCTGATTTTACCTGGCGTATTAAGATGCTGTGTTTATTAAGATTGCTGCCCATGGTAGAGAAAAATTACAATTTTATAGAATTGGGACCTAAGGAAACCGGTAAATCCTTTGTGTTTCGAGAAATATCCCCCTATGTTATTTTGTTGTCAGGAGGTCAAGGCTCAGTGGCCGACCTATTCGGTTGGAAAAACCGTAAAGATAAACCGGGTCTGGTGGTTCGTTATGACACAGTGGCCTTTGATGAGGTGGCAGGCTCACACTTCAAAAATGAATCCGATAAGCAGATGTATAAAGGCTACATGGAGCAAAGCTCTTTTTCCAGGGGAGATGATAAGGGAACAATATCCGCAGAAGGAGGAATTGTTTTCAACGGTAACATCGAAGGTGAAATTGAATCGATTGCACGCACCTCACATCTTTTTATCCCTTTGCCGGAAACTATTCGCAATGACACTGCTTTTCATGACCGCTGGCATGCTTATTTACCCGGCTGGGAAATGTTAAAACTCGTGCCGGATCACTTTACAACCCATCTTGGATTCATCGCTGATTATATTGCAGAAATATTTCACAACGGTTTTCGTAACCTGAACTATACAGATGCCCATGAAAAACATTTTGCCTTTGGTAATCATGTGGGCCAGAGAGATCGAAAAGCCGCAGTTAAAACCATTTCAGGTCTAATTAAGCTAATCCACCCGGATGGCAAGTTTTCCAAAAAAGAGATGAAAGAATACGTATCCTTTGCTCTGGAAATGCGCCGCAGAGTAAAAGAGCAACTAAAACGTATTAACCCTATTGAATTTTCAAGAGTCAATCTTTCGTATCTTGATAATGAAACAGGAGACGAGTATGTTGCCCAATGTATTGAATTAGGAGCTGCAAGGCTGATACCTGAAGGACCTCTTCCGCCTGGAGATATCTTTAGCATCGGCTATGATCCCACTGGTGATAGAATGGCACTGTTTCGCATTCAAGTTGCAGCTATGCCTGGCTCCGGTAGATTTCAAATGGTCGGAATCACATCCAAAGCAATAAAAGAAAGTGCGCGAATGGCCTATGAATATTTACGTGGAAATGCCAAAAGAATTGGACTTGAACAGGATATAAGAAGTTATGATTTAAATATTCAGGTGATGAGCCCCATGCAGGGAAAGGACACCGAAGATCTGGGTATTGCTTTCTTCGTATCCATACTTTCTGCTATTGTAAGCAAAAACACAGCCTCAAGTTTAGTTGTTCTTGGTAAAATGTCGATTCATGGTGTACTTAGTCGATTGGAACGCTTTGGTGATTGTCTGAGAGTGGCAATGGATTCTGGAGCTAAGCAGGTCATGATACCTACAGCTAACGCCTCTGATATAGGCAACATCCCCACAGAACTCCTTGACAAAATTCGTATTGATTTCTTTTCAGAGCCTAAGCAGGCAGCCTTCAAAGCGATATCCGAAGCTTGATAGGGGATACATCAAAATGGGAATTACAATACAATACCGGGGACAATTAAAATCACCCGATCTTATCGATAACATCCGCAACGATTTAAAAAACATTGCTGACCGCATGGGATGGGAATATACCATGCTGGATGAAGATTTTGAAACGCCCACGGATGCCAGGTTAGAAGTGAGCGAAAAAGGGTGTGAAATTGTCGGTCACCTGGCATTAAAAGGTATTAGTCTTAATGTTCACAAGGGTTGTTCTTCTTTCGATTTCTTTTTTGATGCCAACGGCATTCTTCGCGATCCGGTTCAGATGGCGCAACCAGAAAAGAAACAAGAAGTTGAGCATGAAACCCTGCCTTTTACTTTTGTAAAAACGCAATTTGCACCCCCGGATATTCACATCACACTGGTAAAATTCCTCAGATACCTGCAAGAGAAATATTTTCAAACGTTGGAAGTTATCGATGAAGGGAGTTATTGGGAAACAGGGGATGAGGATTTGTTAAAGGAAAAAATGGGATTTTTATCCCGGAAAATGGATGCGGTTGCTCAAGCCCTCGAAGATAGCTGGATAGAGGTGGAACCTGGTGATTCGGATTTAGATATTTTAGTGAAGATTGAAAAGGTTCTTAGAGAGATAGACCAATAAATTGTTGGGTGTCAATCAAGTATAACCTTAAAGAGTAATCGGCGGTAAAAAATGTGCACGGTGCATGACAATCTGACTTTTTTGTGGCATCAGTAACAGTAGGCAGTAGGCAGTTGGCAAGTAGGAAGGGAAGAAAGAATCAAAAAAATTGAAATTCTAAAGATTTTAGTTTATAATAGACTACATGATTAGCAATGACGATTTTTCAAACATAGCTGCGTTGGAATTTATAATCCATATTGGAAGTCTTGAATGAGGTAAGGTCTATCAAGTATTTTATCAGTACCGGTTGGTCATCCTTGTCAGTTGCAACTGTAAAAAGAAAATTTTTGTAAAGGCATATGGGTTTCCGGGGAATGTCATTTACTTTCTCCAACTGAGGTAATGGCAAATAAAAGTTATCGATGTATTTGCCCTCTTTGGTGAATACATCCACCAGCACTCCTTTTCCCTTTTCCACCGTAGAAGTCAAAACCCAGAGATAATCCTGGTAAATGATTAACTTTTGAACATCGTTGAAGAATTTCGGGGGTTGTACCAGTGGTTTGATTTTTTTCTTTGCTGATTCCTCTACCCTGTAACGAACAGGGGAATATCTCCTCCCGAATTTTCCAATTATTTCGCCTTTTTTTAGGCTTACTCGTTGAATGTTGTACTTTTGAGTATTCGAAGCATATAAATTCCCGGTTTGATCCATGGCAAAGATTGCGGGGACAAGGATGGTCATTTGCACTTGCATGGCCTTTCCAACAGTCTTTTTTATCAAATACCATTTTTCCGGGAATGAAATACCCACTTTTTTTATCTTTCCTGCCGGGTTACCCCAGCACAAGTCAAGGTTAACAGTGATTAGCCCTGATTTTTTTTTACCGGTATCCATAAATGTGGAACCTACAAAACGGGGTCTGATCTTGCAAAACGGGGTCTGATCTTGCAGTGCAAGATTTTTGATGCCAGGCAAGTATATTCTCGAAGAGTAATCGGCGGTAACTCGAAAAGACATCGGCGATAACACGATGCGAGATCGGCGATATCTTGATGAGACATCGGTGATATAACTTTGAAGCCTCCTGGAAGTAGGGGTTTGATTCATCAAACCCAACGGGTGAATCGTCCAGCCTGTGGATTATTTACCTGGCACATATTTCCACCGTACACGTACAGAAGCTTGAAATATAATTCATTATATGTTAAAAATGTGCACGGTGCATGACAATATGACTTTTTTGTGGCATCAGCAACAGTAGGCAAAAGAAGAAGCGAGGAAGCGAAGAAACGGAGAAACGAGGAGACGAATAAGAGAAGAAGCGATGGGTGGATTATTTACCTGGGACCTATTTCTATCAGTGCTCCATTGCTCTCCGGCAGTGCTGCATCGCTCCATTACGGTGCTTCTTTTACCCAATGTAGTGCTGCATCGATTTGTTGCAGTGCTTCTTTGGCTCAATGCAGTGCTGCATCGATCTATTACAGTGCTTCTTTGGCTTTGGGCAGTGCTGCATTATTATTTCCCGGTGCTTCGTTGTAACAATTAAGCTGTTTTTCACCACGAAGGCACGAAGAACACGAAGGTAAGAAAAAGGGGAAAAGTGAGTTTTGGTTTACTTGCCTGGCGACTTTCTCTCTTTCTTTCTAAAAAGAGAAAGGAAAGTGGATTTAAATTTTAAAAATTTTGTTGATTTTTTTTACCTCCTATGTTATAAAAATTTTCTACAGAAAAAGAGAAAGTTTTTCTTATGAAAATAAATGAACTTATTTGGCCGGAAGACAGGGTTGAACACATCGCAAATCATGGAGTCACTCCAGAGGAGGTTGAAGAAACTTGTTTTGGAACATCATTAGTCCAGCGTGCAAAATCCGAGGGTGAGAATCCTGTTTATTATGTTCTTGGGCAGACTGACGCTGGGAGGTATTTGTTCTGTTTAGTGATT
>JABAOF010002648.1_pt3 | contig 16147 bp, 11 predicted proteins | sample 7062171 | NCBI WGS metagenome assembly JABAOF01 (sample SAMN14538628, study PRJNA623070) | marine sediment metagenome | biome: marine biome [ENVO:00000428]; feature: marine pelagic biome [ENVO:01000023]; material: deep marine sediment [ENVO:00002113] | place: India: Gulf of Khambhat ...
TAGATGAACTTATTCACCAATATGCGGTCACCGGGTTGACCCGTATATGGATCAGGACCGTGCAGGGTGGTTTCCATTGAGTGTGATGGAATGAAGAAGGCCTGAAGAAAAAAGGGCCGGATGAGCAGGAAAACCAGGGCGAAAGCGATCAAGGCGGAATTGAACAATTCCGCAAGAAAAGCTCTCTGTGGGGCCTTCTTCCACGCTCCCACCACCACCCGCAAAATGACGAGCAGACCCAGCAGCGCGGCGATTTTCAAAGGATTATCCAACATGGCCGTAACTCAGATGTCTCACCCGGAGAGATTAACAAAACAGGTGACCGACATGCACCGTTCGCTCACCTGTTTACATTCCAGACCCTTCTCTGATTCTCGGACGTTCATCAATGAGCGGAGACTAAGGCCTGGTCTAAGTCCGTCGCTTCTCGCGGATTCTGGCGCCGCGCCCCTGCCGGTTCCGCAGGTAATAGAGTTTTGCCCTTCTCACCCGACCCCGGCGAAGCACTTCTATCTTCTCCACCCGAGGCGAATGCAAGAGAAAACCGCGCTCCACTCCAACCGCGTGACTTACTCGGCGGATGGTCACTCGCTGGCCCAGCCCTTTTCCGCTGCGTTTCAGCACTGTGCCCTGGAAAGCCTGAAGCCGTTCCCGGCCCCCTTCAATTACTTTTACCTGAACCCGCAACTGGTCTCCGGGCCCGAAATCCGGCAGATCTTTCAGTTGGGACTTTTCCACTTCCTCTATGGCCGTCATTCTCGTCTTCTCCTAACCTAACCTGGCGATTATAGCACTTCTCACACTCCCCGGACAAGCCCCGAAGGGGCTGTGCCCCAGCGGAGCCTATCCAATCATAGATGCTCGCTCCGCTTGCTTGAGTTCGCTCTTTCGAGTATGTTATCAGAGTCTGTGCGCAGAGCCGGAGCAGCACAGCCCACACTCAGGGACAGTACCGCAATGATGAGCAATCTATCTCACTGGCTGGAATGGAGACCGTGGCGCGTAATCATGGGGCTAGCGGTCGCCTTCGTGGTCTTTTCAATCGCCGCGGAGGCTCTGGCACAGGCGCTTTCCAAACACTGGCTGGCAGGGGTGCTCGCCTATCTGGCGACAGCCGCCTTCTTGCTATATGCCCTCCTCACCATTGTCGCCCTGTGCAGAGTGCGTGCCGGCGCGCCCGCGGAATTGGGCATCGCCATCGCCTTTCTCATGGGGATGATGCTGTGCCGCCCTCCTCTGCTGGCGATAATCGCCTTTATGCTCAAAGTGAGCGACGAGGCCGCCGGCCCGCTGAAATGGCTGGCGCAGGTGCCGGGTCTCTGGACAATCGGCACCATCTGTCTCATCCTGATGGCAGGCTTTCTCGGCAGGCTGGTGGGCCGCGTTATTCGAGAGGCGAACCTGCTGCTGGTGGTGACCGTGGTGGCCGCGGGTATTGATTTGTGGGGAGTATATTGGGGACCCGTAGGACAGATCACCTCCACCGAAAAAGGCCGCGCCATCGCCGAGCAGTTGTCGGCCGCCATCCCCGGTGTTTCCGCCGCGACGCGGGCGGGTTTGCCTGTGCTGACGGCGATCGGAATCGGTGATTTTCTCTTCGTGGCGATGTTCTTCGCAGTCTTGAGAAGACTGCGACTAAATCAGCGGGCCACTTTCTGGGCGGTTTTTGCGATAATGACGGTGGCGCCGGCTTTCTTCCTGTTGGGAGATAGGCTTCCCATCGCGGAGAACCTGCCGGGGCTCCCTTTCATCGGCGCGGGCACGATTATCGCAAACTGGAAACACTTCAAATTCAGCCGCCAGGAGAAACATACTCTTCTCATCGGCGCCGCCATAATCATCCTGCTGATTTGTGCAATCTTGTTGATTAAGAGGCTGATAGCATGAGAGAAAATGGTTCCTCCACGCAAAAGACACTCACGCCTTTTGCACAGATAGAAAAGAAGTGGCAGCAGCACTGGGAGGAGAACGGCGTCTTTCACACTCGCACTGATGCTGACCGGCAAAGATTCTACTGTCTCTGCATGTATCCCTACCCCTCCGGAGAATTACACATGGGGCACATGCGCAATTACATCCTGGGGGATGTTATCGCCCGCTGGCATGTGATGAAGGGAGAGAATGTCCTTCACCCCATGGGTTTCGATTCTTTCGGTCAGCCCGCGGAACAGGCCGCCATTGAACGCAAGACCCATCCCGCCGCCTGGACCTATGAATGTATTGACCGCATGAAGATCCAGTTCCGCCGGCTGGGCATCTCTTATGATTGGAGCAGAGAACTTAATACCTGTCTGCCGGAATATTACCGCTGGGACCAGTGGTTCTTCCTGCAGTTGCTCAAAGAAGGCATCGCCTACAAGAAGAAAGCGCCGGTGAATTGGTGTCCGAAATGCGAAATAGTCCTCGCCGATGAAGAGATAGTCGGCGGGAAGTGCTGGCGCTGTGACGGTGAGGCTGATCGCAAGGATTTGGAGCAGTGGTTTTACCGCATAACGGCTTACGCGGATCGCCTGCTGCAGGAACTTGATTTGCTGGAGGAGTGGCCCGAACGCGTAAGAACCATGCAGGCTGAATGGCTGGGCCGCAGTGAAGGCGTGGAGTTCAATATGCCCCTGGCGGAGGGAGATGGTGACATCGCCGTCTTCACTACTCGTGTAGATACAACCTGGGGAATCACCTATATGGTACTGGCCCCTGAACATCCGCTGGTGGAGAAGTTGATTAAAGGCCGGCCGGAAGAAGCCTCTGTCCGCGCCTATCTCGAGAAGGTCAGCCGCAAGAGCGAACTGGAGCGCATCTCCGAAGAGGTGAGAGAAGGTGTCTTTACAGGAGCCTATGCCATAAACCCCGCCAACGAGGAGAAGGTTCCGGTGTGGGTGGGGGATTATGTGCTTCCCCAATATGGCACCGGAGCCATCATGGCAGTTCCCGCCCATGACCAGCGAGACTTCGAGTTCGCCAAAGCCAACAACCTGCCCATTCGTGTTGTCATCCAGCCGGAAGGCGAGAACCTAGACCCGCAGACTATGACCGAGGCCTATATTGACTCCGGTGTCCAGGTTAACTCAGGGGTCTTTGACGGGCTTGGAAATGAGGAAGCCAAAGTCAAGATCGCCGAGTGGATGGAAGAATCGGGTATCGGCCGCAGGAAAGTCAACTGGAGGCTGCGAGACTGGCTGGTCAGCCGCCAGCGCTATTGGGGCGCGCCGGTGCCGATCATCTATTGCAAGAAATGCGGGACTGTGGGCGTGCCGGAAGATCAACTCCCCGTCATCCTTCCCGAGGACGCGCCCTTCACCGGCAAGGGCGGTTCCGTGTTGGAGCAAATGCCCGAATTCATCAATACTACCTGTCCGAAATGCGGCGGTCCCGCCCGCAGAGATACCGACACTCTCGCTACCTGGACTTATTCCTCCTGGTATTACCTGCGTTTCGCCAGCCCCAAAGCGGACAAGATTTTCGAGCGGGAGGCGGTGGATTCCTGGCTGCCGGTTGACCAGTACATCGGCGGTATCGAACATGCCGTGCTGCACTTGCTTTACTCCCGTTTCTATTGCAAGGTCATGCAAGACCTGGGGCTGGTCGGTTTCCCGGAACCCTTCCGGCGGCTCTTCACCCAGGGAATGATCTACAAAGACGGGGCCAAAATGAGCAAATCCCGCGGCAATGTCGTGGGCGTGGATGAGATGTGTGACACTTATGGCGCGGACAGCGCCAGATGTTTCATCCTCTTCATGGGCCCCCCGGAACAGGACGCCGAATGGCGGGACGCCGGAGTGGAAGGCATATATCGCTTCTTGGGGAGACTGTGGAGAGTCGTCACTACTCACCTGGAACACTATGACCCCAAATGGAGTGAGAAGATAGCCGCGGCAACCGTCACTGAGGCCGGCCAAATCTTGCGCCGCAAGACTCATCAGACTATCAAGCGGGTAACCGCGGATTTGGAGAGATTCCATTTCCATACCGCCATCAGTGCCCTCATGGAACTGGTGGCGCAGATGCGGGAACTCCAGGAAGAAAGCAAAGAGCCGGCCGATCTGCTCGTGCTCTCCGAAGCCTGTGAAAACCTGGTGAAATTGCTCTCACCCTTCGCGCCCCATATGGCCGCGGAACTCTGGGAGAAACTTGGCGAGAAAGATGAACTTTGCTTCGTCTCCTGGCCCACCTGGGATGAAGCCATCGCTAAAGAGGAGACGATCACCCTCGTCATTCAGATAAACGGTAAGGTCAGAGACCGCATCAGCGTGGAAGCAGGCCTGCCCCAGGAGAAACTTGAAGAAATCGCCCACAACTCACCGAAAATACAAACTCACCTCAAAGGCCGAGCCGTAAAACAGACAATCGTTGTCCGCGATAAACTCGTCAATATCGTGGTGTGAGAACATTAAACCGAGAACTTCCTGAGGTGGAAGCCGCCGGTTTCCCCCTCAGACTCCCCTCCCGGTTTTCCTTTTTTCGCCACCGTGGCGAAAAAGAGAAGCCAATAAAAGCGGGCGAGGGGGTCTGGGGGACGAACCGCTGGCTCGTCCCCCAGTAAGTTTTCAGGTCTTGTCCATAGGTGGGCTATGGTTTACTTCTCTCGCTGGGAAAAGGTGGCGTTTATAGTCCTCCTGCTGGCCTTGGCGGCTGGTGTGGGAGTACTGTTATATGGCCGCGGGCAGTTGGCGGCGATGGATTCCGGTGAGCCGTTTTTCGTTGATGTGCCTGCGGAGTCCCGCCGGGCCGCCACCATGCTGGTTCATGTGAGCGGCGCGGTGGCAAACCCCGGTGTCTATCACCTGACGCGAGGCTCAAGAGTGCATGAGGCCATCGAAGAGGCCGGCGGCGCCTCCCCGGAGGCTGATTTGGGCGCGCTCAATCTCGCCGAAGTGCTCCGAGACGGTCAAAAGGTCGAGGTTCCCACCGAGCAAGCGAGTGCTCTAGCGCCCCAGGCCGCGCCGAGTATTGAGAGACAGACTTCAGCATCTCAAGATCTCGTTTCACAGCGAGTTATAACCACCAAGGCCCCGCCGAAAGAGCCGATTCAACTCAACTCCGCCGGCCCCGAGCAACTGGCACAACTCCCCGGCATCGGCCCTGTTTTGGCGGAGCGAATCATCCAATATCGCGAGCGCTTGCGGGTCGAAAACGGCAAAGGCTTTGAGGCGAAAGAACAACTCCTCGAAGTCCCCGGTATCGGACCCAAAAAGTACGCCGATCTGCGAGAGTATGTGAGGCTCTGAAGAGAACGCGCACTTCATGCTCCTTCGTTCTTCCCCTGTCCAAATTCACTACTCCCTATACTCGAGCGACATTTCGCTTGGCTTATCGCCAGAGGAAAACCGTGGAGCAGGGCGAAGTCAAGTATTGGAAAATCGGCCGGCCAAAGCCCTCGGCTTGGCGGGCTAAAGATAGATGGAGCAAGAATGTTGGATCATTTCTTCAAACCAAAGTCCGTAGCCATAGTTGGCGCTTCCCGCCAGGAGGGAAGTGTCGGCCACAGCATATTTCGCAACATGATTTCCGCAGGTTTCAATGGTGAGATATATGGGATCAACCCCAAAGGAGATGAATTACTCGGCCAGCCGCTCTATACCAGCCTCTCCGCAGTAGGCAAGCCGATTGATTTGGCGATCATCGCCGTACCCGCCAAGATCGTTCCCGCGGTGATGGAGGAATGCGGCAAGGTCGGCATAGACTCGACCATCATCATCTCCGCGGGTTTCAAAGAGACCGGCCCCGAAGGCGCAAAACTGGAGCGACGGGTCGCCGAGATCGCAGCGAAAAACAATACCCGCATGATCGGCCCCAACTGTCTTGGAATAGTGGTTCCCGCCATCGGGCTGAACGGCTCCTTTGCCGCGGGAATGCCGCGGGCGGGACGAGTCGCGCTGATATCTCAATCCGGCGCCCTCGCCACCGCTATTCTCGACTGGGCCCTCGGCGAAGGATTAGGATTCAGCAAGTTCGTCAGTTTCGGCAATGCCGCCGATGTCGGTCTCACCGACCTTCTCCGCGCCCTCGCTGAAGACGATGATACCAAAGTTGTGCTCGCCTATCTGGAGGGGGTTGAAAAGGGCCCCGAGTTCATGGCCGTAGCGCGCGAGCTCACCCGCCGCAAACCCCTGGTGGTAGTGAAATCGGGCAGCACTTCTGCCGGCGCGCGGGCGGTCTCATCCCACACCGGCAGTCTCGCCGGCTCCGAGCAGGCCTATGATGCCGCATTTCGTCAGTCGGGAGTAATTCGGGTATCTTCTCTCGAACAACTTTATGATTACGCGGTGGCCTTCGCCGCGCTTCCACAGCCTCAAAGCCGCAATGTGGCGCTTATCACCAATGCCGGAGGCCCGGGAATCATGGCCACCGATGCCGCGGAACGGATGGGCCTGAATATGACTTCCCTGGACAAAGGGACCATTGACCGGCTCCGCGCGGAATTGCCGCCCGCCTCTAATTTCTACAATCCTGTGGATGTTCTGGGAGATGCTTCTCCCGAACGCTATGAATTCGCCGCCAAGACTTTGATTGATGATCCCAATGTGCACAACCTCATCATGATTACCGCGCCACAGGCGATGACCCGGATCGAGGAGACCGCCAATGTCATTGCACGGGTGGCTTCCCAAAATGGTATTCCCATCATCGGCTGTCTCATGGGCGGACAGGAAATGGTGAAAGGCGCGCAAGTGCTCAGAGAAACGGAAGTCCCTTGCTATGCCTTTCCGGAACGCGCGGTTGGGGCCCTCGCCGCCATGGCCGAATACAAGGAGTGGCAGGAGAAACCGAAAGACGAGGTCCCCACCTTTGGGGTGAATCGGGAGCAAGTGAAGGAGATACTCGACCGGGCGCGGGCGGAAGACCGCGTCAATCTCGGTGAACTCGAGGCGCGTGATATCATCAGCGCCTATGGTTTCAGAGTGCCGAAGGGTGGACTTGCCCGCAGCCCTGAGGAGGCCGCCGACCTCGCCGCCCAACTGGGCTTCCCTGTGGTGATGAAGATTGCCTCACCCGATATCATCCACAAATCAGATATCGGCGGTGTGCGCCTGGGCATAAACAGCCGGAACCAGGCGATTGACGCCTATGAACTGATGATCATGCGCGCCCGCCGCTTCATGCCGGAGGCCGACATCCGGGGCGCCTCCGTGCAGGAAATGGTGACCCAGGGCAAAGAAGTAATACTGGGGATGAGCCGGGATCCGCAGTTCGGGCCGCTTATCATGTTCGGGTTGGGCGGCATCTATGTTGAGGTCCTGAAAGATGTAGTGTTCCGTGTTGCCCCATTCGGCAAGCGGGAGGCGAGAGAGATGATAGGGGAGATTCGAGCCTATCCACTGTTGGCGGGAGTCAGAGGTGAGCGCCCCGCTGACATAAATGCCATAGAAGAGGCTCTGCTGCGACTCTCCCAACTCGTTAGCGATTTTCCGGAGATCGTGGAGATGGATATAAACCCGCTCAAAGTCGGCGAACCCGGCACAGGCGCGGTGGCGATCGATGCGCGGATAACCATTGCTACTCTGCGAAGTGGCTTTGCTACTTAGCACGAGTGCCTGACGCGGCCGGCTTTGTGGACCGCGTGTAAAACAGCAAGGAAAGGAACTGAGATGGTTGTGCTCTACATCTGCTCCAGTGAGCCGTATGCCGGAAAGAGTCTGGTCGCCCTTATGTTCGGCCGCCTCTACCAGGAGATGGGACTGAAAGTCGGCTATTTCAAACCCATCGGCTCCATGCCCACCAAGGTCGATGGCGTGACAACTGATGAGGATGCCGCTTTCATCGCCCAATCATTGAACCTCAGCGAACCCCTCGACGCCATCTGCCCGGTCCAGCTTACTTCAGAGATGCTGCGTGAAGTATTCGCCGGTAGGCCGCCCGATTTCATGAAAGCGATTGACCAGGCCTTTCCAGCGGTCTCGCAGGATAAGGACTTGCTTATCGTAGGCGGCCTCGGATCGGTCTGTTGCACCGCTTTCACAATCGGGTTGAATCCCGTCTCGCTGGTGGATCGCTTGAAGGCGAAGGCAATCGTGATCGGCAAGTATGTTGATGACCACTCCACCGATATGATGCTCGCTGCGAGGATGGCGCTGGGCGACCGCATACTGGGAATAGTGATCAACAGCGTACCGCGCAACGAGCAAGATATGGTGAAAAACGAAATAGCGCCTTTCTTCGAGAAACAGGGAATGCCTGTATTCGGGATACTCCCCCGTGACCAGATTCTCAGTTCCATAAGTGTGCGGGAACTGGCGGAGGAGGTCGGCGCCCGCGTCCTCTGTTGCGAAACCGGAATGGATGAACTTGTGGAGCATTTCAGTGTCGGGGCGATGAGCGCGGAAAGCGCCCTGCGCTACTTCCGCCGCATTCCCAACAAGGCCGTCGTCACCGGCGGAGACCGCTCCGATATCCAACTCGCCGCGCTGGAAACCCCCACCCGATGTCTGATCCTGACTGGTGACCTTCAGCCACATCCGCGCATCTTGACTCGCGCGGAAGAGGCCGGTGTGCCGGTATTGCTCACCCGCGAAGATACCTTGAGCGCGGTGGCGCGTATCGAGCGTGTCCTCGGGAAGTTGCGGGTGCGGGAGCCGAAGAAGATTCAGCGCGTCATGGAGTTGGCGAAAGAACATCTGGACTTCAAACGCTTCGACGCGGCGCTGAGAGGCAAAGAAGTAGGGCCAGGATAGATTCAGCAAGGGGGAATGAAAATGTCCGGCGCAAGATCACAATGGCTGATCCTTCCCATTGTCATTCTCGGTATGATTCTGGGTTTGCTGGCAGTATGGGTCTTATGGCGGCTGAGCGCCATCATCCTGCCCTTCTTCTTCGCAGGTGTTGTCGCCTATCTGCTTAACCCCATCATAGATAAACTCGAAGCAAAACGCTGGCCCCGCACTTATGCCATTCTTCTCCTGCTGCTCGGCGTGCTCGCCATTGGTCTTATCATAGGCTTTCTTCTGATTCCGCGCCTATGGGGAGAGCTGTCCGGCCTCATTCAGGACTACGGCCCTCTGGCAGAAAAGGCGGAGGCCTCATATCAGCAGTGGCTGGCCCGCCTCCAAACGGCTTTCCCGTGGCTGCGCTTAGAAGGAGAACTGGGTGGTAAGTTGAATGAAAGGCTCGCCGCACTCTTACCGCGGCTTCTGGGGAAGGTTCCCTCCTTGCTCGGCAAGTTGCTGCAGAGTATCGCCGGGTTCATAACCTTAATGGTCGTCACACTCATACTCGCCTACTGGCTGCTCAAGGACTATCATCCCCTGGGCCGGCGGCTGCTTGCATTTATACCGGAGCGTCACAACTCCTCCGTTGTTTCCCTTTCCAGCCAGATAAACCAGATAATAAGCGCTTATTTGTTGGGCCTGCTGCTTCTGTGTGGGATCGCCGCCGTCACAACCATCATCATCTTACTCATCTTCGGTGTCGATTACGGCTACCTCCTGGGGCTGGTGGTAGGGGTGGGATATGCCATCCCTTATTTCGGAGTGCCCATAGCCACACTCATCACAGTCATCGTCGCCGCCCTCACAGGACAGCCCTGGCCCAACCTCCTCGGCATCGTTGCCGCTCTCCTGGGCCTGAACTTCGTCCTCGACTATCTCGTCAGCCCCCGCGTTATCGGAGAACGGGTGGGTCTGCATCCGATGACAGTCATCTTCGCCCTGCTTGCGGCGGGAGAACTCTTCGGATTGATCGGCATCATCATTGCCTTGCCCCTCGCCGCTGCTATCCGTGCCTGTCTCGTTACCTTCTTCCCTGACTTCTTCTCTCCCCAGCCCGCGCCGGCCACAGAGCCGGAGGTTCCCGCTGAAACAGATAAGGCCTCTGCTGGTGAAACTAAAGGGCAAAAAACGGAGTCTAAGTAGAGTGAGAGAGTTGTCGTGACAGCAGAACCATCGCTGCCACTCCCAGCAAGATAGAGCAGGCCTTTATCCTCAAGGAGGAGGTCTGTCGGTTCCATTCTTTGGCGAGGAGGTGGGGAGATGAAGTTCCGTATCACGCATGGCCGCACTGCGGTTGTCCTCTGTTTGGGCGCTTTCCTGATCACCTGCATAATGGTTGCAGTCTGCTGTCCTGCCACAGTCTGCTCGCATGAGGCAAAGGGGCCACTCTGGGATGAACTCCACCAGGCGCATTCACTGCTTCAGGAGGGCGGTACCCAAGAAGCGCGTCGCTTGGCAGAGTGGGTGCTGAACACTCCTGATTTAGATGCAGAGACGAGGGCCTATGCGCACTACATTCTGGGGACCGCCGCGCAATATGAGGGAGATGTGGACACTGCGCGCGTTCACTACCAAGAACAGGCTTCCATTGCAGGCATGGATTGGCCCGGCCCGGACGCGCTGGATTTGGCGGCTCACTGCTTGCTGTCGAAAAGAGATTACCCTGTTGCTGTTTCTGAATATGCATATATCCTGGAGGAGCCCGCCATGCCGATGGAGTTACGTGCCGGCGCCTGCTACCAGATTGGCGATATCCTCCACAGACAGGAGCGCTACGTAGAGTCTCTGGACTACTTACACCGAATCTTTCACGACTTCCCGGACAGTAGTTGGACAATAGTGGCGCAACAGAAAGCAGCCGAAGTGGAGGCATTTCTCACCGGTCGCGGAATCAGCCTTGAGAAGCCCACCTATGGCGCGGGTGCGCCGCCGCCACGCTCCAAGATCTGGGCTTCCCCGGATCAGAATTACTGGGTAACTACAACTCTTTACATCACTCCGGGAAGGGCGGTTTACTTCCGCGCCTCCGATTTCTTGCGGCAGGTATTGCCGGATCACGACTGGGACACTGTCAGCGGGCTCAGCACCGATCAATGGGAGAATTCGCTGAAGTGTGAATGGGACTTCAATTACACCGGCACCTTCGATGTGGAGGCCATATCAAATGTTTCTGCCTTAGTACTCAGGAGATTCGAAGTACCGGGTTGGTACACGATCAAAATGCGAATCAACGATGTCTCCCGGGGGACATCGGCCGATGACACGCCGGTCCCGGCGAATAACTCGATTACCATAATCGTCCGCACCGCTCAGCCGACTGGTATCATAGACTCCGAATCCGTGCAAGAAACCATGGCCGCCGCCGCGGCCTATCGAGAAGCCGAAGACTATGACGCAGAGATCGAACTCCTCAAGCCACTGGTGGCGGTTGTGGGTAACCGGCTGGTTCGTATGCCGGCCCCGGCACAACCTGCGCTTGGCGCCGACCCCCCTTCATCAGTCCTCATAAGCCCGGCTCAGCAACTCGGTATGGCGTATTGGGCGAAAGGGGAGGCTGCGAATGCCCTCCCCTATCTGGAGACCGCCGCCACAAGGATTCCTCCCGAGTCGGACAGTACCCTCCCCGGGACAATCATAAGATGCAGGTGGATGCTCGCCGAAGAAGGGGAAACGCTCTCTCCCGCTTGTATCATCAATGGAGTCTTTGTAGAGCCGATGACACTGGAGGGTCACTGGTTCGTCCCTGCAGAGCAACTGACTGCCATCGTCAAAGGTCGTTTGCAGAAGATTGATGCCCCAAATGAATGGGAACTGCTTCTGGGGCCAAAGAGGATTCCTCTGCACCTGGAAGCGGAAGTTGACTTCAGGCAGGCCTCGACCGCCAAGGTTGTTCCCGCCCGTATCACCGACGACACTCTCATGCTACAACCGCATATTCTCGCCGAGTTTCTCGGTGCCTGCAATAGTAATATCTGGAAGGCGAGGGTCTGGTCAGTCTACATCCCTCCTCAGGTTACTTACACTGCGGCGGAAGAGATGGCTGCGGCGCTTGCCCTTCTGGAACGCGAACCTCACCGGGAAAGAGGTAACGCGGCAATAGAGGAAGCGATGCCGCACTTGCGCGCTGCGCTTGAGAAGGCAAACAGCGCGGATGAGAGAGCCCAGATCAACCTTCTTCTCGGCATATACCACCAGTTCCTGCAGCAGTATGACACTGCCATCGAGTGTGCTGAACAGGTGATGGCCCATAATCCTGATCTAAAGTTGAATTTCATCGAGCAGCGACTCTCGCATATATCGCCCCGCGCGATTCTCGCTCATGCCTACGTTATGAAGGAAGATTGGCCGAAGGCTGTAGACGCGAGTGAGGCCTTCTTGAAGCGCTCACCGGATGCCCCCGTCATACACTACATTCTAGCGAGAGCGCGCCGCGCACTAACGGAATCACAGAAGGTCGAGTCACAGCCTGTCGGGGTGGAATCCTCATCCGACGAATCTATTATGGAGTAATCCAGCCGCGGGGTTCTCGCTTCATGGTGAGCGAAGTCGAACCATCAGAATGGCCGAGAGAAGGCTATCTCTATCCGCCATCGTTCAAGGTCCTCCGCAGTGCCGGCGGAGGGCCTGACAGCAGCCTTCATGGTGAGGTATTGCTCTTCACTTCGCTTGTTTGAGTAGATGAGTCCGTAGATAGGCACTCTGGCCGTCACAGTGTCGCTCTCCGATTCGCTCTTGGTCTCATTCGTGAAGAAACACTCCAGTTTCTCGGCCTCAGAGAGCTTTCCTGCAAGGGAGAAGAAGATGCCCCGGCTGCCTTGAGTCAATCCTTCACTTCGAGACAGCCGCACCACCCCCGTCAACTTCTCATTCAGAGGCAGTCCTACCTCCAGGAAGTCGCGCTGTCCGGAGTTCAACTGCTCGCTGCTATTGCTCGCTTTCCAGGGATTGGACTCGTGGCCGGTCCGCAGGTGGAGCCCGCCCAACATCTTCCGATAGATGAAACGCAGACTGTCCGGCCCGCCCGAAGAGCCGGAGCGCTTTCGCCAGGAGATCTCCACACCGGGCTCGGCTGACTTCGCCCAGGAGGGAGAAGATGAGAAGCCGTACTTTTTGCCCTCTCCGCTGTCTGCAAACTGCGGTTTCTCTCCCAGGTTCTTCGCCCACTCCGGAAGTTCGCCGCCCATCTTCCAGAGCAGTCGCGCGGAGTCCCACGTCTCTCCACTGGTCGCCCCCGGCCTTTCCACATGCCCAAGACCGAGTTCGAGGGCCGGCAGATGATATTCGACACCCAACTCTTCATACCCGGAGATACCGCTGCCGCGCTGCTTTCGGCGCAGCCAGAAGATCTCCGCTGCAGAGGAGATCGCATAACCCGTTCGCAGTTCCGTCTTGCGCCGATCCGCACCCTCCTCGCTGTCGAAAGATTCGCTGCGCCCAGTCAGTCTGAACCGGGAGTAGTTTGCCTCCGCCTGGAGATTTCGCAGCCTTCCCGCAGGCTTGTCAGCCAGATTGCCTTGCTGCCGCCCGATCTTGCCGGAAAACTTCAGCCCAAGTTCCTCCTCGCCAATGCCTCCCTTGAATCCTATCTCTCCCAGTGCTCCGCTCGTGGAGCCAACAGAGTCTCTTATCATGCGTCCGGTCAGTTGCAGCGGTGCTCTCTTTGATCCCAAATCCGCTGCCAAAGACAAATCCGCCCGCGCCTTCTGCGGGCTGCTGGAAGTGTCCTCGCGGCGCAGGCTGAAAGCCGTGCTTGTTCGCGGCGAAAGGGCAATCTTCCCTTTCAGCGTGCTGGAGCGCTGTGTTCCCGTTGTCAGCTGCTTGGTTGCATGGTCGGCCGTGAATGAGATCTTTCCCGGTCTGCTCCATTCCGCATGCAGTGAGGTCGCCGCCTGTTGGTTGGAGGAACTTCCCGTGGAACTCAGCAGGGTCTTTCGGCCCAATCGCAGCAGCCCGCCGGAGAACTTCAGCTCATACCCGAGTTCCGCGCTTTGCTTCGAATAGGCTTGCTTCCCCGCGCCGGTCTCTTTCTTTAGATACTTCCAGGCCGCGGTCAATCGAGAATTCGCAGATGGAGCATAGTCAATGTCATACGCCAGATTGGAACTTGTCTGCCCATCGTGCTCTTTCCCTGCGCCGGGCTTAAATGAATTGGCAAAGGAGAAACTCATGGACAAGGAGGAAGAGGGTTTGTACTCCGCCAGCAAGGTGCCTTTGCCGTGAGGGCGGAAACTGTTTTGTCCTGATAATCCGCTCCCCATAGACGCCAAATTTGCGCCTCTTTCCGGGGAAAAGAATGAGCCTTTCGAGTCAGCTTCCGGCTGATAGGAAACCTTCAGCGAAAGATCGCCTTTCGGTGAAACATGAAGCAACTCAGAAGCAGATTCCGATGTGGAAATAGAAGGAAGAACATCAAGCGAGACGGTGTCCTTACTATTAGTTCGCATTGCCTCCGCGAGCCCGCCAGCGGACAAAACCAACATGACCAGCCAGGCCGTGGCCGCCATCCCAAGACGCGACATTCCACTGCGATAAACGTCAACAGAGTCTCGCTTCTGTGAAACGGAGCAGAGATTCAAGTTAGCATCATCCGCGCTTATACAATCAAGCCATTGATCGATAGCAGCGCAGGGCGCTTCACCCCGAAGATACCCGCTCTTTATCATGCCCGAACCTGGGCGATTATCCGCGTCTCTAGGCCCACGAGCCCGAATCAGGAGCGGATACGTCCGGTGCTGGGGGGGACGGCGTCTCCGAGCCGTTTTCCGGCACTTCTGCCTCCAGCGGCAGGAGAGAAAGAAGGCTCTCCGTCTTTAGCACCTGATGCCTCTCCAATGCCCGCACCATCTCTGTCCGCGCCTGCGCAACCTCTGTGGGTAATTCTTTCTCTCTCTCAACATGAATTCCTGCTTCATCTTCTAGGTAATCGTCAGCAGCAATCTCTTCAACCGTCTTTGCAGTTTCTGTTGATGCAACCTCAGCGGTAGAGCAAAGCACCGCCTCTGCCGCGGGCTCGGTTCGATATCTCTTCTTCGCTTTCGGTGTACCGTTGGATGACCTTGCTTGTACTATAACCTTACTATTGCTCTCTATCGGACGGGACGCGATCGCCTCCTCAGAGGTGGGTGTACTCACTATTGTTTCCGTTCCATGTTCAGAGGCATTTCTTCGGGCCGATGGCTGTTCGGAGGCAAAGCTTGTATCAGCAGCCGAATCCCTCTCACCTGCCTCCACCCTTCGATCCTCCGGCTGAGTAATGGTGGTGGACCGCGGGGAAAAAGGATGCAGCCAGACAAGCGCCAGCACCGCACAGGCCAGTGCCGCGGCAAGGCCAAGGTTCCGACCTCTGCCGGCAAGAAGTGGCTGCAGGATCAGCGGCAATTGCAGACCTCCCCCAGGCAGCCACTGAGGCCATCTCGCTCCTCCCTTTGCAAGGGCCTCTGTCGCCTTCTCTCTGACCCTGGCCGGCGCGCTCACCTCAGGCAACCGTGAGATAAGGCCACGCAGTCGGCTCAGGGCAAGTACTTCACTGCGACAATCCTGACAAAAGGCGAAGTGTAACGCCAGGGCTTCCCTTCTCACCGGATCAAGTTCAGTATCCAGATACTCGCCCAGAAGGGGTTTCACCTGGGAACAAGCCCGCGCCGCCGCCTCACCCAATCGTGCTCTTATGCCTGCAGGAGCGCCTATTTCGGAGAACCCTGCAAACAGAGCCTTCATCTGCCTCAGATCCTGCAAAACCTGGCGACATTCATTACATTGCGCCAGATGCGCTTCCATCTGCCGTACCTGAGGCTCCGCGGCCTCTCCGTCGACCAGCAGATACAATGCCTCCGGATTACACCTTCCCATCCTTAGTCCCTCTCGCCTCTTCACCTGACTCTATCGTTCACTCTTATCTCTTAGACACCATAGATATAGGATTGTTGTCATCTTTTCAAGCGCGTTTTCCAGGAAAACGGGAAGGCGCAAGCTGAGCCCGCGCCTTCCTGCAGAGAGACCGCCTGCTGCACCGTCTCCAATGATTAGCGGACCGTTTATTGTGCCTCCAAAATAGCCTCACATATCCGGTTGAGATCTTCTGTGCCGTAGAACTCAATCTGCAGATAGCCGCGGGCATTCTCATCCTTGCCGGGATTAATCCTGACTTTTGTCGCCAACTGGACTGCAAGGCGGGATTGCAGATCCTCGAGATTGGGATCTCGCGGAGCCCGAGGGGCAACAAAGGTCGGCATTCGCCTGCGGGCCAAATTCTTTACCAGAGACTCGGTTGCTCTTACAGATAGCCCTTTCTTGCTTACTTTCTGAGCCGCACGAATGATGTCTTCGGCGTCTTCCAGCGATATGAGCGCCCGCGCGTGACCCTCACTCAACTTCCCTTCCGCCAGCATATTCTGCACCGGTGAGGGAAGAGTCAGCAGGCGCAGTGAGTTAGCCACCGATGCCCG
>JABAOF010002474.1_pt6 | contig 16143 bp, 24 predicted proteins | sample 7062171 | NCBI WGS metagenome assembly JABAOF01 (sample SAMN14538628, study PRJNA623070) | marine sediment metagenome | biome: marine biome [ENVO:00000428]; feature: marine pelagic biome [ENVO:01000023]; material: deep marine sediment [ENVO:00002113] | place: India: Gulf of Khambhat ...
CTGGATCGGGTCGACCATCTTGGCCGGCGTCTGGTGGCTGGCATCCTGGCCGGCTACCAGGTTCCACCCGGTGGCGATGTCCCACATCCACACCGGGCGGACGGGGTCAGATTCCTTCCGCGGGTCGGGGTAGCGCGGGTTCGCGCTGACGGCCTGCATGAGGTCGAGTACGCGGTCCTCCTCGGCTGTCTCGATGGCGAGGACCGGGACCCTGCTCCTGAGCAGGGTCGTGATCTCTCTGTCGATTGTCATATCTTGCCTCCTGGGTCTGATTTTGAGCTCAAAATTTTGAGCTCTACTTATTATACGCTTTTGGGCGGCAAAATTTCAGTCGGCTTGACTAGGCAATCAGGCAAGCACCCGGGTTCTGCTCACCTGGGCCTGGTAATAGCCGCCCAGGGGTGTGTAAATCCACCACTGGTCGGTTTTATTTTGACTCAGGCCCTTGCTCCTTTGTGCCAGGCCCTTGCGCTCCAGGTCCGCCAGCAACTGCCTGGTGTCGTCATTGGTGATGTTGATGTCGTGGAGTTCGAACAGGCCATAGCGGATCGTGCCCGTGGAGCGGGGGAAATCCCGCAGGATTCCTAGCGTAGCCTGCTCCTGGGCCGTGAGCGGGATCGGCGGCAAGGGCTCAGAGTGGCAGCGATGGTCCTGGGTGCGGTCAAAGTGCGCGTTTCTCATGGGTCTGGGACCGGCGAAGTATCGCCGCTTGCCCACACTGTGCTCGCCCAGGCGATAGCATAAACGGATGTAGGGTGGTGAGGCTAAGCCTCCGTACAATCTACACATGGTTCCTCCTCGTTCATATGGGATGGGTTTTCATCATCATGAGAACCTGGAACTTCTCCAGTTCCCGGCGTTGTGCCGGCGTCTGAGCGCAGGCGATACAAACCTCGTACAGATCCTTCGCCAGGGTCGGGTTCTCATCTGCTACGCGGTTGGCGTAGCTAATGGCGGCTACACGAGCCGCGTGATCCGTGTCCAGGCGCAACACGAAGTATAGGGCATTTGGATCGGTGTCGCCCTCGATCTTGGTGACCTGGTACTTCTTGTAGAGGCCTCGGGGTTCAGTTTGGTCTGTCATAGTCTCTCCTTTTAGTGAACGTGTCCTTGAGTGGGCGCTGTCATCAGGCCAGCGATGTAGGCGAGCCACATTGCCGCCAGGGCGCCCCTTTCGTCGTCGCCATCGATATGCTGTGTGATTTTGGCCTGTATCTGCTCTGCCAGTTGTGGGTTCGTGGTTCCCAGCATCATGGCGAAAATGGCGGCCAGCGCCCGATCTCTCCGGGTTTCGTCGATGTGCAAGACCAGAATGCACATCTCGCTGCCGTCCGCCCGGGCTGCGGTGACGAGTCTATATTTGTCCAGAAAATCGAACAGTTCAGGCGGTGGCTGTTCTATCAGTTTGGTCTTCATTTTAGGCATAAACTTACCGTGAACCTCTAATGGTAAGTTAGCTTTCTATGCTAGATTCTTTTAATTCTATGACAAATTCAATTGCATCCTTGACATCATCCGTAAATGTTTCTTCACAAGTGCCCGTGCCATCAATTACGTGACCATCAAATATTACATCAACAAGCCTCATCGCTTCATAAGTCAAACCCTGCCAATGAATCCGCCTTTCCTTTTCCATGGCAAGATCACGCCTCAATTGTCTGTTTTCTCTTAGGTATTGGTGATATTTCTTTATATATTTCCGAGCAGCTTCAGATAGCTTCACTTCATCCTCCTTAACTCACGCTAATTCCCATTATCGTGGTCTCCCTTCTACTGTTCGAATCGTCAAGACCCAGACCTGGGGATTGTCCTCCCAGCGGGTTCCTTTTCTCTTGTGGAGCTCATTCCACAGAGTTGCAAATAGCTGACGCGGGCCTTGTTTGGCCCCATACCACCTAAAGGAACGATTGGACACGCCGAGCTCGGCGCAGGCATCGTCAAACGAGATCGACTGCAGGGGCTGCTGGCGGATGCGCAGCAGTTCAAAGCGGCCGATCGCTTTTTGCCCGCGGCCGGGCTGAATGGCGTAGGTACGGCCCACTTCCCAGAGCAGGCGTTCGTTCCGTTCCACGACAAAGGGGTCTGTCACCCCGTAGTGATCCTGAATGCAATAGACGCCGCTGTCGGCATCGGTTTTCAGGCGCCGGGTCTGGGTCTTCAGGCCGGCATTGATGGCGCTGGCCAGGTCTGCTCTAAAGATCATTGGTCCTCCCTTGTTTGTTCATGAGCGGCCTCGAGCGCCTCTGTCTCCTCGTCGGCGACCATGACGACGGGCCCATAGGGGCGGCCGTTGACCACTTCCCACAGTTGGAAGCAGTAGCGGTGGACGTTCATGTACTTGTCGGGCGGTGGCAGGAGAAGGGCGACGTTGATGGTCTCGGGCAGGAGCCTATATCTCGCGTGGGCGATCTCGTCCCAGGTCGGGTAACGGCGGGGATGGGCGATGGACAGATGGTAGCCAGAGCGGGACGAGCCCACCAGAATCGTGCACTGGTTCAGCGTGTAGGCCTTCAGGTCGGGCTCCACGCGACCCTCAATCAGAAATTGCTTTTGCTGTGGCAGCAGGTCGCAGGGGACCGGATCGGGCAGTTGGGAGCGCCCTTTGTGGCCTTTACCTACGCCCTCGCCCAGCCAGGGCGGGCGCTTTCGTTTGCGTCTTTTGGTCATCAAGCCTCCAGTGTTGGGGGTGACATCTCGACGATCCGTTCTCTTGGAGTGGTCGCATCGATGACGTAGCCGGCTAAGATTTCAGCCTGGCCACCCAGGGCTGCGCAGACCGAGAGGTAGAGGAGATCGGGCGATACCTGGGCGGTCAGTAATACCCATTGCTCCTGGCGTTTCGTTTTTTTTACCTCGGCCAGGCTGTGGGCCTCGTCTCGGTTCGTGAACATGGCCAGGTAGAGTTTGTCCTTGCGCTTGGCCACCAGTACGGTTTTCTGGGTGACCAAGATGATCATTCGCCTATTCCGCGGGTTAGCTCTACGCCAAAGGGCAGACCCAAGATTGTGTGGGTGGTCTCGGCGATCACGAGCTTTGCGCCCTCGCCGGCCTGGTAGACAAAGGCGGCTGCCAGGTCGTCGGGGTCCGGATTATCCAGATCGGCCTCATTGAGGCCGGCGTCCCGCAGCGTATCCTCATCGAGCAGCACTACGCCTTCCTCGTTGACGTAGGGACCGGCAAAGGGATCGCGGGTGAAGTAGAGAATGTAGAGCCTCATGGCGCACCTCCTGTAACTTGGTTCTTTTGGGCCTCGCGCTCCTTCCCGAAGGACTGATAGGCCCCCTCGAGCGCGGTGATCACAGCGCCTAGTTTTGTGGCGGCCTCCATAAAGTGGTCTGCACATTCGTGGTCACCCTGCTTGTGCATAAATTCATGTTGGTTGCTCATCCATCGCTGGAGGCGGGCCAGTCGGGCCTTGTATCCTGGGATATATCCGCGCGGGTTCACGATCAAGACTTCGGGCATTTTAGTTCTCCTTAGATCAGTTCCATCCTGGGTTTCCGATCTCGCATAGATCGCTGCGGGTCTCCTCGCTCCATCGCCGTTCGGCATCGATGGAGCCCACCCGCCTGACGGCGATGTAGCAGGTAGGTGTTCGATTCGATCTCATATCGATCATCATCGCTGTCTTGATCCAGGGCTGGCCCTCGCGCCAGAAAATCACCCGGGTTCCGGGCAGTTCCGATGGTGTGAAGGGCAGGTCGACCAAAAAACAGGGAACGGGCCGGCAGAGGATTTGGGAAATCATGAAGTCTTGTTCCCCTCCCGGTCCCGGGAACCCCTCGTAGATGATGGCCGTGTAGCTGTGCTTTCCGGTCATCATATCTCCAGTGCGGCCAGGTCCTCGGCGGCCGTCGTGCGCCGGGCCACCTCGTGCGCGGATTGTACGGTGGCATCGAGGATCGCGTTCAGGCTGGAACGGAGGCCGTTCAGTGCCACAGCATCGACCGGTGTCACCTTGCCGGCTCTGCCTGTCTGGCAGGGCGTGGCCTTGGCCGCATCGCGGGCCGTTTCGAGCAGTTTCTCCAGGTCGGCGTCCTCGGTGGCGTTCAGGATCGAGAAGGTATGCACCATGTTCTCGATCTTGCGCTGGACCTGGGGATTGAGAAATCCACAGCGGTCGATAGAACCGGCGACCTCCTTGGCACTGGCGTACATCTGGGCGCGGAGATTGTCGAAGAGCTCCCGGAAAGGTGAGCCAATCGCTTGTAGTTGTGCTCGGGCGTGTTCTCGCTCCGTTTCAAGGATGGCCTGCATCTTGAGGTCGGCTTGCGAGGCAGCTACTCGCTTGCGCTGGCGGGCCTTCTCCTGGCGGGCGCGGGCCTCATCGATCTCGGCCTGATGTTGTTCGGCTCGGGCCTGCTCGGCGGCGATGTCGGCCTGGCTGATCATGATGGCGGTCTTGTAGTCGGCGGTCAGACCGCTCTGGATGTGGCCTGCTGTGGGGAACAGGGGTTCAGCGCGGCCAAGTATCCACTGGGTGAAGGCCTCCCGGTCCTCGAAAGTGAGCGGGCGGCCTTGACGAGTGTGGATGATCAGGGCTGTTTGGCTCCTCGTCTGGCCATTGGCTGCCATCAGGGCATCCCAGGCCTCGTGTGCCTGCTTTTCGTAATCGGCGATGTAGGCGGTTTTCCAGTCGTCGAGGTTGTCGAGGATGTGCGTTTTGTGGACTGCCCACTCCTGGTTCAGTTTGTCCCATACGAGTGTGAATTCATCGTAGGCTTTCCAGTACAGGTACTGGTACGGGGCGAAGCCGGTTACCTGCTGGCCATAGGTGCGCAGCGTGTTGCGCATGCGCTCTGCCAAGGAGCGCAGTTTCCGGATCGTATCGCGGGGGATCAGGTCGCGTTGGCCGGGCCGTATCTTCTGGCCGCGGACCGAGTCGGCCGGGATGCCAAGCTCGGCCAGGGTGGCCTGGCGATTGAACATCGTTAGGCCGCGGATGTCGACGTCGACCAAGATCCCCTCGGCGCGGAGTTTGCGGAGCTCCAGTTGAATCTGGCCGATGCTCGTTTCGTCCTGGCCCGAGCGTTCTGCTGCGGCCAGGCGGAGCTCCTGGGTGGTTTCGAGGGCGATTGCCTCCTGGGTTTCCATCTGTTGCCTCCTGGGTAAAGTCGTCTACTCTACATACGCTCCGAGCGGCCGAGGATTTCAGTCGGATTTACTTGTCAAACTGACTGACGGCCGTGGACGACAGGCGAGGCTACAGATCGACAGCGACAGGGTAAGCAGGGATGCGCACAGGCCTGGCCTGTTCTTCCAGTTCGGCCAGTTTGGTGGCGAAGGCATCCAGCATTGCCAGGGGGGTCGAGCCCGTGACGCGCAGCAATCTCCGGGGGTATTCGGCTCCGGCCTGGGCTACCCAGAGGGTGAGTTCCCATTCCGATCCGAATCCGCCCAGGCGCCGCTTGCGCTTGATCTGGATTTCGCCATCGCGCTGGAGATTCTCGTCCAGCAGGACGGCTAGATTCGTGATCATATCACGGTTCTCCCATAGGCGTGTGGCTCGTTTTTTCTTGAATGGCCAGACGTCCACTTCTTGACTCTCCCTGGTATTATCGTCTTGGTTTGCCAATTCGATAGTGTCCATTATAGCTCTCTCGGCTTTTCTGTCAATTCCCCACAGCGGGGTGTGTCTTGGGCCTCTGGGCATAGCTCCTGTGCCAGGCCCTTCGTGAGGAGCACATTGCCGTGCTCCGTGATCGTGACTACTTGCGTATCCCAGTCCAGTTCGATTGGATAGCCGGCCGCCAGGCTTGCGGCGACGTCGATGGGCCGCTGGTTGCGACTGCCTCGCCATTGCAGGTAGTCATCGTCGAGCTCGGCGATGTAGGGCCCGTCGACGACGACGTCGATGTACTTCAGGCAGTGGCGTATGGCCAGGGTTGTGATCGTGACGAGGTCTTCCCATCGGCGGCCGGTGTAGACGATGATGTGCACCTCCAGGTCGCGCTCCCGGATATCGTGCAGCAGGTGAAGGAGAGCGCCCGGCTGGTCAAAGGGCTCGCCACCGCTGATGGTGATGGGATCGCCTAGCTGCAGCAGCAAGGCGGCCAGTTGCTTTGGTCTCCAGTAGGTCCCTCCCTCGGCTGGCCACATATGTTGATTCTGGCAACCAGGGCAGCGGATCGAGCAGCCCTGCATGAAGAGGACTGTCCGTGGGCCGCCTGGGCCATCCACGTAGGAATTGTGTTTGATGTACCTGACGCGCATCTCTACTCTCTCTACGGCAGCCTCGGGGGGACGTCCTGCAGCCAGAGAACGTACTGCATGCCGAGCCAGAGCTCGACAGCGACCACCCAGATTGGGCAGATCAGAATCCAGAAGACCGCCAGGCCGGCGCAAACGCCCAGGCCAACGGTGGCGCAGCCGGCCAGCAAACGGACCGGGCCGGGGGTGGCTCTGCGGCTCGGGGTCGCTCGTCTCGGCCAACCGTCGAGGGCCGTCTCCGTGGTTCTGTCGGTTTCTTGTCGTGTCATCACTGCCTCCTGCTATACCTACGCATTCAGGCGGTGATGATTTCAGTGTGGCCATTTGGGAAATCCGGACTGTCATTTTGGTTTGGCAAAGAGACAGTTGTCTTAATTTTTTCTTCTTCCCCACCCTCTTCCTCTTCTTATATAATGCTTCTTCTTCATGACCGTAGTAAAAGACTACGGTGGTCAGGCGTAGCCACCGTAGTAAATCACTACGGTGGTTTTTGGTGTCCACCGTAGTAAAATGCTACGGTGGTCACCACCGTAGTAAATCACTACGGTGGTTGCGGATCGGAATCCGAGTTAGCCACAAAAAAGGCCCTGCCGGCTGAGGCCGACAGGGCCAAACCCAGGGGCATCCCGCTCCCTCAGGCCGTAGATGTGGGCCTGGATGAGAGAGAGTGTGCGGGTGATCCTGAGGGGGCGGGTCTTACAAGCATTCGTTTCTTCCTCCTACTTATATTACGCTTTTACCCCCCTGGGAGTTAAATAAAAACGGCCCCAATCATAAAAATCGGGGCCGTTCTGGGCCTAAATCGTGAGCTCACGATCCAGGCGGGTGGGTGGGTCTGACTACGAGAGTCCCACCTGCGAAAGCGCTTGTTTGATCTTGGGCAGATGCTGGCTCACGTTGGAGGGTGTGGTCTTGAGCAGCTTGGCGGTCTCGCTCTTTGTTCGCCCGGCCATGAGGCTGCGGGCGATCTTCAGGCTCGTGCCCTCCAGGCTGGCCAGGGCTCGCTCGATGAGCTCGGGCAGGTGTGGGTCGGTGTAGGTGTCGGTGTCGATCTCCAGGGCGATCAGTTCCCAGGTCTGATCATGCTCGTCGGTCAAGATATCCTGGACGTGATGATGGATGGGAAAGATGGGGCTGTCGTAAGAGTAGATCCGGTTGGTGTGGCGTTTGAATTCCGCCCGGGCCCATCCTTGGGCCCGCCACGTCAGCATTTTAACGATCTCATTGACTGGCCGGGCTAAAAAGCCCTGGTCGTGCTGGCGCTCCATCAGATGGAGCCACATCTGCTGCTGCAGATCGTCGGCCTCGATGTGCCCACCCCGGCTGGCGTAGTAGCGATTCAGCCGGGTGGCGGCAGTTACGATCTGGTCGGCTACCTGGTTGGCCTTTTCGGCCTCTAGAAAGGTGACCATCCTTGCCTCCTGGGTATTCTCCCGGGGCGGTATCTCGGGTGTACCGCCTCGGTACATCTATTATACCACAAAAGAAACGTTTGTCAAGCATTTCGTTTTGGGTCGTTTTGGAGATGAGGGGGTGGGGTGCATAGAAGCGCCCCGGGTTGTGTGGGCCCGGGGCAATGGTCAGACTGACAGCGTACAGACTGTCGTCGTCTACAGGATACCACAGATCGTGGGGTTGTCAAGGGAGAGGTTGGGAGAGCGGAGCAGAGGCCGGCTGATTCTAGGGGCGGTTTCCTCTAGATTTTTGCCCTCGTGTTCCCTCGATGGTTAACCTCACAGGATATGGGGATCGAGGGCTGCGGGTCTGCTCCGCTCAGGACCAATTATCGAGTCGTTCGACGAGCTCGTCAAGGTTGGCTGCTACCTCCGGTGGCTCGGCCTGGTCGATGTTTCCCGCTTGATTGGCCTCGATGGCGATGAGCATCTGCTCCATCGCCTCGGCGATCTGTGCCAGCAGCATCTGGGTCTCGTGGGGTGGGGGGGTCATCCCGGGCGGGGTCTCGAGCCCGGCGTAGCTGCGGAGGGCGATGCGCATCGCTAGTGTCTGAGCGCCGTGACTTTCGAAGGCATCGAGCCAGTTAACCAGGTCGGCGTCGTTGTCGTAGAGCCGGAGTTTGACGGTCTTTAGTAGTTTTCGGGCCATGAGTCTCAAAGCTCAAACCGCTCAAACCCCCTCAGAGCCCTCAAACTGGAAATGGGGACAATTGGGGACAATCGCGGGTGTTTAGGTGGGGACAATTGTCCCCAGTTAAGGTGCTGGTCCAGATAGACGGCTGAAATGCCGGCGAGCGAACCGGTAATATCCGAGCACGTTGGCGTAGGCTGGCTCCTCGACGATCCGGGCGTGGCGGAAATGGCGGCAGATCGCCTGGCCGACGAGCTCTGCCCCGCCTCCGGTCACCAGGATGGCATCGAGCCGGGCGCCGTTACCCCAGCGCTGTGTGGCCTCGGCGATCACCTGTTCGGCGAGGGGTTCCAGGGCGAGCCGGATCATGCCGCTGACGTCGCGGTTCTCTCCGTAGTAGCGCAGGCTGGCCGAATTCTGGGCTGCCTCCGCGACCTCGTAATCGGCGAGCTCCAGGCCGGGCAGCTCGCGGTTGATCAGTTCCCGGGCCAGGGTCAGGGATTCCCAGCAGCCGACCGGGATGGAGCCTGTCTCGGCCGGGATTTCGCGGGCGTCCTTGACGCTCAAGTAGCTGGTCGTCTTTCCCCCCACGTCGATGATGCCGACTGTGGAGGTGGCCAGGTCGTGGTTGACGATGCGGCCGGTCCTGTCGAGGATTTCCAGGAGCAGTGTGCCGAAGGGCTGCGGGATCACCTCCACCTGGTCGACCTCTACCAGTTGACGGTGGGGGCGATCCGCTCGGGAGAAGCGAAAACGGCCCATCAGGCGCTCTTTGAGGCGGTGGCGATCTGCGATGTAATCGACGGGCAGGCCGGTGACCAGCGAGATCCGCGTGTACTTGGCCGCAGTCAGGCAGGACAGCGCCGCCAGGTACAGGCGTTGGTATTCGGCCGATTCGATCCAGTTTCGGTCCTCGCGCCGGGAGGTAAATCGGCTGCTGGCGGCTGCATCTGAGCCAATGGCCCAGCGGCCGTCTTCGGTGGTCAGGATCAGGATGGGCCCTTGCTCTGCTCGGGGCAGGCCTTCCCAGCGCCGGACCTCGACGTTCCCCACAATCGAGGGGAAGCGGAACTTTGTAGCCGATGCGATTTTGGTGTGGGAGTAGCCGATGTCGATACCAGCGATCATGGTCCCTCCTTCTTGTTTAGCGGTTGGAATAACCTATTCACCCGCTCGGCGGCTGTTTTTTCCTCCGGTGTGGCTGGTGGGACCTCAGCCGTATTGTCAAATAGCAGCCGCAACCGCTCCAGCGCCTGCCTGGCGTCTCCTAATTTGGCTGCTCTCTCCTCCGGCGTGAACGCTGGAAGTTCGATGGTCTTTTGCAGGTCTGCCAGGGATCGCCAGAGCTCCTCCTCATCCTGGGCCTCTCCGGTCTGAACCTGCCTCAGCCGCCGATCGAGGTTCTGGGCCTGCTTGGTCAGTTGGCCATCGTGGTTGAGCGTATCACCGCTATCGTGGGACAGGGCGTGGAGCCGGTCAATCATGAGGCGCAGGCCCAGTTTGATGGTCCGGTCACCTTTCAGGTGGTGCAGTGCTTGTAGCATGGTGTCGAAACAATAGCTCATTGTTCCCCTGTCTATACATACGGCCTTGACGTCCTCAGATTTCAGTCGATTCGAAGGATAACTGCAGCATCGCAACCGCTCGGGGCGTGAGCGTCCGGGCGTTACCCAGAGTTGGCGATTTGACTACCCAACCCCGCAGGCTCCATTCTTCCAGCAGTTTGCGGGCTGGCCACTCTTGCATGTGGTGGTAGCGCATCAGAATCGGGATCGAGAGCACGCCATCGTTTTCCCGGGCCCATTCCAGGAGTTCCCGGTCCTCGACGGTCAGGATCGGGGCAGCAACCTCCAGATCGGCTTTGTCCACCAGGTAGGTTTGTAGGTTCCCCCACCGGTTGGTGACCGCGCGGCCGGGTCTGTTGGTGCCGACCAGGTGGGCCCCGGCGCAGCCGATCTGGCGGGCCAGGTCACGGCTGGCTACGCGGAAGGCGACCGCGGTCGTGATGTGCCGCCTGAGATTGCCGAGGTCGGCCATCGAGAACTCGTGTGCGGCGCCCACGAGGGTGACGCCGAACTTACGGGCGATGCGGGCCAGGCGGGCCAGATCCCGCCCGAACTTGGAGCGGGGGCCGCCCAGGGCATCGAGGCTGGAGTTGAGCTCATCCAGGATGACGGTGACCGGCTGCAGCGGATCGGTCCCGGCTTTGACCGCTGCGGCGTTATAGGTCGGCAGGTCGTCCGGATAACCGGGCAGTGTTTCGTAGAGCACGGCTCGATGCTCGCACTCGCCCAGGCCTCTGGCCACCAGATCCGCCACCTCCTCGGGCTCGCTGGCTACGGGCATATCAAGGGCTGGTGAGTCGACGAGCATGGGGAAGGTGCGGCCATCTGGGTCGGCGACGAGCAGGCGGTGGTCGTCGCGGATCGCCTGCAGCGCGAGTAGCTGCAGGAAGTTTGATTTGCCCGAGCCCGGGCTGCCGACGACCAGCGTGTTGCCCAGCACGATCTGGCCCTGCCAGTTGACGGCCACCGGGCCGTGGCTGCCGATCCCGAGGCTGACGAGATCCTGTTTGCAGCCAGGGAATTCAGCCCGGGCAGGCAGCAGGGGGCGGTCACTGAGAATCACCGCGTACCGCAGGCCATCCGTGTTCGAGACAACCACAGGGAGGCCCTCCAGGGCTGTCGAGAGTTGATGCAGGGTCGTGTTGGCGATGTATCGCTCCATGCGGCCTACGCCCTCGACGTCCAGGACCGCAAACAGGACCCGTAGGTCCTGGGCCGTGGAGTAGACCCAGGCGCCGACCGCGGGTTCCAGGCCGCGCTCCAAGAGTGCCCGGGGTAACCTGGCCATGATCTGTCTTACGACTGGCCTGTCCTGGGGTCGGATCAGCCGATTGTCTTGGAATATGGCCGTCGTCATTGTTCGATCTCTCCTTCCGTCAGCCGCTCCCGGACATCGGCGATCCATTGGGGGATCACCTCGCTTTGCACGACCTGGACCTGGGGCTGCGGGGTGGGGGGCGAGGCGACGGAGAGGTTGCGGGGCAGCCGGCGCCGTTCTTGTTCAGGCAGGCCGCGGCTGCGCAGGTCGACGAGTTGATCTCGGCCGGTGACGCGGTCCTGCAGGTCGGGTGGGGCGGTCGCGGGCTGTTGTACCGTCGAGCCCTCGATGACGGTTCCTGGCCACAGCATACGGTCGGGATCGACGACCACCTGGCCGCTGCCGTGGGGCAGCGGGAACACAAAGATCGGGGAATCGCCGCGGCGATCCTTCTTTATGGCTGCGGCGCGGAGTTTCAGCCAGGGGATGCCGACGTGGTAGAGCAGCACGAGCAACACCACCGTGGCCAGGACGATCATCGCCGTCGAGCCGAAGGTGGTAAAGACCTGCCGATCTTTGGCCCGCTGGAGGGCGAGCTCCTCGTATTCCTGGGTCAGGCGGATCGACGTCGCGGTGACGTTAGCCCATTCTTGGGTAGCCGTGGCATTGCGACTTTCGGCCGTGGAAGTCGCAAGTAAAGCGACCGCCGTCCCTGTGGCATTGGCTGCGCTGGCTCCTAAAGTTCCGTTAGCATTCACGGCAGCCTGCGTGGCTCTGGCCGCTGCCTCGGTGGCTGTGGCCTGCAGATCGAGGGCATGGTGCGTGGCCTGCAGATCGAGGGCCTGCCGGGTGGCGTGGGCCTCGAGGGCCGCGGCCGTGGCCTGGGCTACTTGGGTCTCGACGCGGGCCTGGGCCTCGATCTCGGCCTGTGCGACGACCTGCGTGGCCTCGAAGGCGGTGATGCCGGCCTGCGCGATCTCCGCCTGGGCGTGGGCTGCCTCGACCGTCATGAAGCGCTCGGCGGCTGCGGCCTGCATGGTCGGCTGCTGTGCCTCATCGAGCACCAGAGCGCTGGTCGTCGGGGTTACGGTCTGACAACCGGCCAGCAAACAAACGATCCACAAAAAGGGTATCAGAAATGATATACTTTTGTGTTTCATAGATCCCTCCACAGTTGGGCGATCATGTCATCGACGGTGGTCTCCTCCACCTCCTGGCTGTCCAGCAGGATGATCTGAGCCGGCCCGGGTGTTCTCTGGGCAGGGTGGGGCGGTAGCTGGTGCTGTTGTCTCCAGCGAGCGTTGGGGCCGGGCATCCATCGACGTCGTTTGCGCTCCCGTCGCCAGAACTTGAAGAGGACGTAGTTAGCCGCAACGCTGGCCGCGAGCAAGAGGCCGAGGACCGCCACTAGGATAGCTAGGGCTGCCGCCGACATTAGTCCTCCTGGCGCGGTTGTAAGGGTTCGACCTGGTTCCTGGCCATTTGTTCTGGTCTGGCCAGAGGGGTCAACTCGGCATATCGAAAGCCGGCCTTAGTGATGATGACACGGTTGCCGGCGACTGCGAGATCGAGCAGTCGGCCGAGTTGCGCTCGGGCCTGGGTCACCGAGACTTCGATGGTTTCCTGTGGGGACGACATTGCTACCTCCTACCTCCTGGTACATGGGCTGTACAAGTATTGTACCATGTTTTTTTGCCGGGGTCAATAGGTTTGGGTAGGCAATTTAGCAAATCGGGCAAAATTGGGTCTTCACAGCGACAAAATTCTATGCTACAATGGTACAAATGTTCCGAACGTTTGTTCAGTGCCTACAAATGTTCTGGACATTTGTTCGCAGCTATGGTACACTTGTTCTATCGCACAATTGTTCGATGGACCTCAGAAATCGTATTCTTGAACTGACGGAGCTCGACACCTCGGAGCTCCGTGATAACGAGGGGAATTGGCGGGCCCATCCCGCATCCCAGCGGGGGGCTCTGGCTGCCATCATCGGCTCGGTCGGGGTTGTGCAGCCACTCTTGGTCTACAATTCCGAGCGCCAGGGCGGCCTTACGCTTATCGACGGCCATCTGCGAAAGGGGGACTATCCCGGCAGGTGGCCGGTTTTGGTCCTGGACCTCGACGATAGCGAGGCCGACGTGATCCTGGCCAGTCTCGATCCCCTGGCCGCGATGGCCCAGGCCATCCCGGGCCAGTTGCAGGCCCTGGTGAAACAGGCCAAGGTCACCGTTGATGATCATGTACAGCAGGTCCTCGACCAGATCGTCGCCGTGGCTGGCTCGGAGCTCCAGATGATGTCGACGCGACTTTTGGTCGATTACGGGCCCCGGGTCGAGGCTAAAGAGGTGCAGCAGGCTCTGGAGACTTGGGAACCCGAGCGCGGTGCGGTCTGGGCGATCCCGTCGCTGTCCGTTCCGGGCCGCGAGCATCGCCTGATGTGCGGCGACAGCCTCGAGGAGCGCGATCTGAACAAGCTCACCGATGGAAGGGTCGCGGATATGTGTTGCACAGATCCGCCGTATGGCATCGAGTACGATCCCGGGAACCGGGGCAAGGCCAGGGAGGAGGGCCGGGGCCACAAGTTCGCCGGGGGTATCCTGGGCGACAAGCGGATTTTCTCCCAGCGGGTCTGGCTCACAAAAGTGGATCCCTTTTATCGCGGCGCGATCTACGTCTGTGGCTGCGTACAGATGTATCCGGAGGTCTGGACCTGGATGCTCTCGCGGTTCCGGCGCGAGCCCACGGTGATCGTCTGGGTTAAGGAGGGATTCACCCTCACCCGGCGCGATTACCATCGGCAGCACGAGTTTCTCTTTCACGACGATCCGACGCTCGGCCTCGAGGCTGAGATCGGCGAGGGGGAGATGGAGCGGGGCGAGGAGGGGGAGTTTATCTTCTACTCCTGGAACGCCCGGCGCAAATGGTTAAAGGGCCGGCGCGAGGCCGACGTCTGGCGGGTGCGCAGGGTGCTGGCGAAGGACTACCGGCATCCGAACCAGAAGCCGGTTGAGCTCGCCCGGCGAGCGATCCTCAACAGTTGCCCGCAGGGTGGGGTGGTCGCGGATTACTTCTGTGGCTCGGGTTTCACCCTCGTGGGCGCCGAACAGACCGGCCGCCTGTGCCAGGCGATGGAGATCGACGAGCGGTTCGTCGCCGTGACTCTGGCGCGGCTGGCGGAGGCTGGCCTAGAGCCCTATCGGCTTGTCTAGCCAATCCGATAGGGTGGGGAGGTTAGCATGACAGAACCTGAATCGAAGCTGTTCTCTGATCCTATCTGGGCCATCATCGAGCTCATGGGCCACAACGTGTTGGCTGGCCAGGTCTCCGAGGTCGAGGCTCTGGGCGTGACCCTGGCCCGTATCGATGTGCCCGAGGCCGATGGTCGGGCGGCGTTCACGCAGTTCGTGGGCGGAACGGCCATCTACCGCATCACGCCCTGCGACGAGCAGACGGCGAGAGAGGCGCTGGCGCGGATGCAGGTGCGGCCCGTCAATACCTGGATCGTGCCCGATCGCATAGTGCCGGCGCTGTCGTCTGGTAACCAGCAGTTCGACGAGACGTCGCCGGATTGGAGCGAGGATTGGCCTCCTGGCGACGAGCGGGAGGAGCTCGGTGGCCCGGACGAGTTCCCGCTCTAAAGATAGCTCACCCGAAGAGCCCGGGTCTCATGGCTTGCGTAACCGCATCCTCGAGCTCCGCACCGTTCACACCGACGAGCTCAAGGACAACAGCGGTAACTGGCGCCTGCACCCGGCCATCCAGCGCCAGGCGCTGCGGGGTATGGCCGCCGCGGTCGGGATCACCGATGCGCTCCTGGCTTATGAATCCGAGCGGGAGGGTGGGGCGCTCGTCCTGATCGACGGCCATATGCGGGCCGACGAGCTCCCGGGAGATTGGCCAGTCCTGATCCTCGACCTCTCCGACGCCGAGGCCGATCTGGTCCTGGCCACCCACGATAGCCTGGGGGCGATGGCCGAGATTGCCGGCCAGCAATTGGAGGCCTTGATGCTAAAGTTGCCCCGTCCCGAGGACGCCGGGCTGGCACGGATGATGGCCGATCTCGAAACCCGGGCGCGGCTGACCGCGATGCAGGAGCGGGTCGAGGCGGAGCTCGAGGGTGGAAAGCTGACCGAATCGGACGAGGGGATGCTGGCTCTCACGGATCAGGCCGCTAAGCTCCAGGAGAAGTGGCAGGTCGCCTATGGCGACATCTGGCGCTGTGGGCAGCATCTGGTGATGTGTGGCGATTCCCGCAACGTGGAGACCTGGCAGGCCCTGCTCGATGCTGCCGATCTGTCGAAGATCGACGGGGTGATCACCTCGCCGCCGTATGCCCAACAACGGCAGCAGCAATATGGCGGGGTCGAGCCAGAACTCTACTGTTTATGGTTCGAGCCGGTGCAGGCGAACGTGGCACGGTTCCTGGATCGAGAGGGGTCGTTTTTCCTGAACATCAAGCCCCACTCGGAGAACGGCGAACGGGTGCTTTACTGCATCGACCTGGTTCTGGCGATGAAGAGGCGCTGGCGTTGGCGTTATATCGACGAGCTTATGTGGAGGCATCATGGCATCATGGGCCGCTGGCCTAACCGCCTCAAAAACCAGTTTGAGCCGGTGCACCATTTCGCCAAGACGACCAAGGTGCGGGTGCGCCATGACAACATTGTCCAGGCATTTAAGTCAGACGGGTCTGGCCTCACCGCTTACGACGGGTTCAAGACGGAGAACCTGACCGGGTCTCCGTTTCACGAGGGGGGCAAGCGCAGCCGGGAGTTCGACGGGGCGCTCCCCGGGAATGTGATCAATGTCCCGGCTGGCCAGGGGCTCATGCCGGGGCAGCCGGCGCAGTTTCCCCCGGCTGTACCTCGTTTCTTCATCGAGGCCTTCTCCGATCGGTGGTCGGTCTGGTGCGATCCCTTCTCCGGCTCGGGGGCGACAATGGAGGCCTGCCAGGTGTCTGGCCGGCGCTGTCTGTCCATCGAGATCCTCGAGACATACTGCGCCGTGTCGATGCCGCGGGCGCTA
>JABAOF010004136.1_pt2 | contig 16139 bp, 10 predicted proteins | sample 7062171 | NCBI WGS metagenome assembly JABAOF01 (sample SAMN14538628, study PRJNA623070) | marine sediment metagenome | biome: marine biome [ENVO:00000428]; feature: marine pelagic biome [ENVO:01000023]; material: deep marine sediment [ENVO:00002113] | place: India: Gulf of Khambhat ...
AAAACGAATCGCTCCATCAAGAAGACTGTACTGACTGTGTAAATGGAGATGAACGAAACCTGATCGATGCATTTCCACCTCGAAATTCACTCCCACTCGATGGTGCTTGGAGGCTTTGAGCTCATATCATAAACCACGCGGTTTACCCCCCTCACCTCGTTAACGATCCGGTTTGATATCGTCCCCAGAATATCATATGGGAGACGAACCCAATCAGCCGTCATTCCGTCCACACTGCTCACCGCACGAATGGCGATGACGTGTTCATAGGTCCTTGAATCTCCCATGACTCCCACGGTCTTGACTGGCAGCAGTATGGCGAATGCCTGCCAGATCCCTCGATAGAGATCGGATTTTATGATCTCTTCGGTGAGAATCGCCTCCGCCTCCCTGAGGATCTGGAGTCTCTCACGGTTAACTTCACCGATGATTCTGACGGCCAGGCCCGGTCCAGGGAAAGGTTGCCGGGTAACGATTTCCTCTGGAATCCCCAGTTCCCGCCCGACCTGTCTCACCTCATCCTTGAACAACTCTCGAAGCGGTTCGATGAGTTTCAGCTTGAGGGTATCCGGAAGCCCACCCACGTTGTGATGACTCTTGATCGTGGCCGACGGACCCTTGAATGAGACACTCTCGATGACATCCGGATAGAGGGTTCCCTGAGCGAGAAATCGAATGTTACCGTGCTTGCGCGCCTCCCGCTCAAAGAGGTAGACGAATTCGTTCCCAATGATCTTTCTCTTTTCCTCCGGATCTGACACGCCCTTGAGTTTATCCAGGAAGACCGCCTCGGCGTCGACGTAGTGAAGATTCAGGTGCATGTGATCCCGAAAAACCCTGATCACGCTCTCCGGCTCGCCCTTTCTCAGGAGCCCATTGTCCACGAAGATGCAAATCGATCGGTCACCCACGGCCCGATGGAGAAGGACCGCCACGACCGAAGAATCGACACCTCCACTCAGGGCACATATCACCCGATCCGAGCCAAGGGTCTTCGTGATATCCTCTACCATCTGTTTGACAAAGGATCCCATGCTCCAGGTCGGTTCACAGTTGCATATTTCAAAGAGAAAATTCCTGAGAATATCTAGGCCATGCGTTGTATGCACCACCTCGGGATGAAACTGAAGACCATAGAGCCTTCGAAGAGGATTTCCGAAAGCAGCCACGGAGCAGTTTTCGCTACGCGCAATGCTTTCAAAACCCTTCGGGAGCTGTTCAACATGATCCCCATGGCTCATCCAGACAGATAGCTCCCCGTTGTCCTTTCCATCAGAGATTCCCCGGAAGAGACCCGACGTCGTGTCGATCGTCACTCGTGCCTGCCCATACTCCCGTTGAGAAGAACCGGCCACCCTCCCACCCAAAAGCTGGGCCATGGCCTGCATCCCGTAGCAGATTCCCAGAACCGGAATTCCCATTTCCAAAACAGACCGGTCACACTGGGGTGCTCCCGACTCGTAGATGCTCGCTGGGCCACCGGAAAGAACTATCCCCTTGGGACTGAAGGCCTCAATCTGCGTCAAAGGTGTGTTAAACGGCTGGATTTCGCAATAGACGTGCAACTCCCGGATTCGACGTGCAATGAGTTGGGTGTATTGTGAACCGAAATCAAGAATGAGTATTCGATTTTTCTCGACGCTCATGGGGCCGCCTTTAGAAACACGATTGCTCGGGCCCTTATTGCCAAAGGGGAAGGCATTTTTGGCGATTCCGAGGCCATTTCGGGAAATCACAATTCTGGCGTGGATTCTGACCTGAAGGAAATGGGTTTAGTACCAGTTTACCAGCAAGGGAATCATGGGGTCAAGATAGAGGATCCTGGAGGAGTTTCCCCATTTTTGTGGAAGCCTGCGGTCTCTGAGTGATTCCGCCTGCTGCGGGATGGAGTTCCCAGAAAGATTAGAGACTGGAGACTAGAGATTAGAGACGAGAGACGAGAGACTAAAGACTGGAAACAAAGGCCAAATGACAAATAACAAACGCCAGTCAGGAGTGCGTCTCCCTGAACCGTGTACCCCCTTCCCTTGCCCTCTCGGAGCAAGGGACCTAAGGAACAAGATCACCCGATTGAGAGCAAGACATCTCGTGCCTGCTCCCGACGAGAAAACTTCAGGGTCTGAGCGTGTACCCCCCCTCTTCCCTCCGTCGATAGCGAACCCGTCTTCCATCTTCAAAATGTGTGTCTTCAGCAGTAATGAGCCCCAGGTTGACGAGACTCTGAAGGGATTCCGGATACTCTCCATTCTCAAGGTAGTGGACGGCTAAGGCCCTTCGGACCCTCTCCAATGCGACCTGGCGTGTGAAACTCTGCGGAACCGAAATCGTGATTTCACTTCGACGTTCCGGCGAAAGGACATACGGTCTAATGAAAAGAAAGAGAACCACCCCGGCAGCCAAAATCATCACATATGCGATGAGCGCCTGTATGGCCGCCAGAGACCGCAAACCAACTCTCGCCCCCATCATCTTTGTGAGACCCGGTTTGCGGGTACCCACCCTTTCAATATAACCCTGATTCCACAGGTTGACCATGGCCTCGCAGGCATTGAACTTCCCCAAAAGACTTCGATCAATAATCTCTTGGACAGTCGTCTTTCCGTCGACGAGTTCGTAGACCAGTTGCTGCTCTGGAGAGATTTTCCCCGGGTCTTTTTCGAGTGGCTTGACTCTGTTAAAGACCACATAGAAGTTCGAGACTCTGGACTGTATTTCAGGCCACTCGTCAATCATCCGGAGGACATTGAGAAGCACGTGTTCGGGGCTTAGGGCGATGGAGATCTTCTTGTAACTCTCCACGGCTTGCGGTTCAAAACGAAAGTTCCCGTCCTTCCATGAAAACAGATCGTAAATGGTCTCGTATACCTGTGTCGAAATAACCCTGACAATTTCCTCTTCCGTTAGAAGTCTCAGCTCGACCATGATCTCGCCGGTATACTGGAGCGTCTCGTCCTGAGTTTTCAAAACCTTTTCCAGGTCTTCCTGGGAAATCTTTCCAGCCTTCAAAAGGATCTCACCGAGCAGATCTCGTCTAGACCGGTGAGTCGCCAGAACATGGACAATCAGACCATCCAAGAAGAAGACTTGGACGGCCTTTCGACTGCTTTCAACGTGAAAAGCCCCTGTTTTGAACTGCTGACCAATGAGCTGAATAATCTCAGTAATTCTGAAATCTCTGAGGGATCCCTGTAAGCCCATGAAAGACTCCCCTATGATTCTATGCGAACCGCACTTCTCAGGACCGCAAAATAGTAGAGCACGAAAATAAACCCAAGGGCCAAGCGACTCCAAGAGGTGGATGGCTCTCTGAGAAGAGAGGGATCCTGAATGATACCCTGCCAGTAGAGGAACTTGAACGCGAAGAGAAAGAAGAGGAAAAGAAAAAAGGCCCCTTTGATCGACTGTTCTCTCCAGATATGCCCGCCTCCCGGTATGATGACTGTGAAGATACCCCGGACTATGCCCCTTCTTCTCTCGAATTTCCTCACCTGCCTCATCTTTTTCTCTCTCATTTTTGGATCGATGCTCTCTTTCTTCACAAAAAGACGGTTGCAACCGAAGCAGACCTTATCCCCCTCGATTCTCCGAGGGAAGAACTTCATACTCGGAGTTCCGCACAGCGGGCATCGCTTTGGAAAAGTCTTCCTTGAGCAAACCACCCAAAACAGCAGAAGAAATACGAGGAAGAAGACGGGATAGATGGAATCGTATCTTCCAGGGATCGCCCTCACCCAGGCCTCGAGGATTCCCTCTGGAAGGCTGTATCTCTCACCGAGGAACTGAAACGTCCTTTTCCACAAACGACTTGCACCGAGGGTATCGTCAACAACAGACCGATTCGTGTTTGCTGAATAGATTTCGGTGTAAAAGGCGACCAACCCTGGATCCAGATTCTGGGCCGTATCAAGGGCCTGGCCGACCCGCTCCGAAGCGAGAATTGAATCGGTTGCGGAGGCTCTGTGAAGGTTGAAGTGGAAGGAAGCCTTCCCAGGTGACAAGGAGATGGCTTGCTCATACTGCGTGATGGCCGCTTCCCAATTCCGCGTGCTCAAATAAACATTCCCCAGATTCGAAATGCATTCAGGCCAGTTGGGATTGAGCTGAAGCGCGCTTTTGTAATAACGTTCTGCCCCCTTGTAATTCCCCTCCCTTTTGTTCAGAAGCCCCAATGTGAACAGAATGTCCGGATCCTCAGGGTTTTCCTGGCCCCAGGTCTTCAAGGTCTTTTTGGTCCCATTTCCCCAGTTTGTCTCGTTGGCCTGATGCAAACTCATCAGAATCGTTGGGTCGGTGGCCCTTAGGAAGTCGTTTGCCCCTTGGAGAATCCATGGAACATAGACCAGGAAAAAGAGAAAGACCACGATCATCTGCCTTTCCCTTTTCGCTAAATACCCCCAGAGCAAGATCGTCCAGTAAAGCAGGCTCCAGAGAAGATTCAATTGAAGAAGCACTGGGACAACAAAGGCAAATACCCTGACGAAAAACAAGGCAAGCTTCAGTGGGGTAAGGTCAAAATCCTTTTTCACCTCATGGATATGAATGACCAGGTATTTGAGCGCCATAAACAACGCGAAAGCAACAAATGTTACGAGACCGGCGCCTGAAATCAGATAGAGCGCGTTGAGAGATTTGAAGAACTGGACTCTGAAATTTCTGAAAATCGCATATGTTCCCCACACATACTCTCTAAGGGCGAGGGTAATCAGGGTCTTATTGCGACTCCAGTGAATTCGACCCATCGTGAAATAAGCCGATGGGAAATCAGGAGCAAATCTCTTGGCATAGCCGCACAAAAAAGCGGCCTTTTCGGGATCATCTCTCTCGAGTGCCCTCAGGCTCTCACGCACGAGAAGAAGAGAGAGGAGAGGGATGTTCCTGATCCCGCTGTCGAGCTGGGCCTGGTAAATCTCATCCAATTTAGCCTTCCCCAACCCATCTTCCCCGGTGAAGATCGTCGTCTTTCTCTCGAACCAATGAGGTCCAATGATTTGACCCAGTTTGCCCGAGAGTTCGGGATCTCGGGAGGAATCCACCCGCGGGGGGAAAAAGGCAGAGGAGGAGACGGGAAGAAGCAAAAGTAAGTAGATGGAGAACAGGACGGGAATGAATTTACGGGAACTCTTTTTCATGGGGAAGTCTCTGGGCCGGGGCAGTATTGTCACGTCTATTATTCAAAAAACATACCAAATTTGGCCCTTTCCCCCTACTCTATCCGATAATTGGGAGCCTCTTTGGTGATGATCACATCATGAACGTGGCTCTCTCTCAGCCCTGCTAGGGTGACTCGTATGAATCGCGCTTCCTTTCTGAGGCTCTCGATATCATCACAGCCCGCATAGCCCATGCCAGACTTCAACCCGCCGACGAGCTGATGGAGGCAAAGGGACAAGGATCCGCGATAGGGAACTCTTCCCTCAATTCCCTCAGGGACCAGCTTTGATGCCAATTCATCTTCCTGGAAGTATCTATCGCGACTCCCTTGCTTCATGGCCTCAATCGACCCCATTCCCCGGTAAACCTTGTAAGAGCGTCCCTGGTACAAGACGATTTCACCGGGGCTCTCGTCTGTTCCAGCAAAGAGATTTCCAATCATCACACAGCTCGCCCCAGCCGCCAGAGCCTTGGTGACATCTCCTGAGAATTTGATCCCCCCATCTGCAATAACAGGAATTCCATCCCCCTCAGCTGCCTTCGCCGCGTCCATAATAGCGGTTAACTGGGCGACGCCAATTCCAGCGACGACGCGCGTCGTGCAGATCGACCCAGGCCCGACTCCAACCTTGACCGCATCTGCTCCGGCCTCGACCAGGTCGATCGTTCCTTCTTCAGTCGCTACATTGCCGGCAATCAATTGGATCCCCGGATAATTCTCCTTGACATACTTCACGGCATCGATGACGTTCTTGGTGTGGCCATGAGCGGTATCGATGGCCAGGACATCGATACCCGCCTTGACAAGAGCCTCGATTCTCGGCTCCATATCTTTTCCGACTCCAACAGCCGCACCGACCCTAAGCCTCCCGAGTTCGTCTTTGCATGAATTGGGATACTGGGTCATCTTCTCAATATCCTTTATCGTAATCAGACCCTTTAGGTTATCCTTATCATCAACCACCAGGAGTTTTTCAATGCGATTCTCATGGAGAATTCTTTTGGCTTCCTCCAGGGTAATACCCATCGGCACAGTGATCAAATTTTTGTGGGTCATCACCGTTGATATCTTCTCATCCAGTCGCGTTTCGAATCGGAGATCTCGATTGGTCAGGATTCCCACCAGCTTTTTTCCGATCGTGATGGGTAATCCCGAAATCCCGTGGGTATTCATGGCCTCCAGGGCCTCGTGGATCTTTTGATCTGGGTGCATGGTGATCGGATCGACAATAATGCCGCTTTCATACTTCTTGACCTGATCAACTTCTGCGACCTGACGATCAATCGGCATGTTACGGTGAATCACCCCGAGGCCTCCTTCCTGGGCCATTCGGATAGCCGTCCTCGATTCCGTAACCGTGTCCATGGCCGCGCTGATGATCGGGATATTCAGATGAATCTCACGGGTGAGATAGCTTGAGACGTCTACATCCGATGGCATCAGAGACGACTTCGCCGGACGGATGAGAACATCATCAAAGGTTAAAGATTCTACAAACTCGGCCATCCCCGTTCTCCTTGCCCTCGTCAAAATACAAAAAAGGGAACCCTTTGGTTCCGATCTCGCCCTACGGCTGCCGTGAATCCCTTGATTTGTATCATCATATATCAGAGGTGCTGATTTTTGTCAACGAAGCGCATGCTGAAGTTCCTGACTTCCTGGTGAACTCCATTGTCCCTGGGCCACTCGCGGGACAGGTGGGGCACCCAGAAGGACGAAAGCGCAGAGATTGGAGACTGAAGATTAGAGACGGGAGACGAGAGATGAGAGAAGAAAGACGAGGGACGAGAGACTAGAGATTGGAGACCGGAGACTAGAGACTAAATGCTCACGGCTAAGGGCCAAGGGCTAATGACAAATGCCGAATGACTTAGGCGGAATGAAAAGTGACAAGTAACAAGTAGCAAGTAACGAATAACAAGTAACAAATAACAGATGCTTGCTGAGAGTTCCTTTCCTTGCTCCTCGGTTCTTTTTCCTCTGTCCTTCCCCAGGAGTGAGTGAGAATCCCCAAGTGGATCACTTTGGGAGCATCGGAGTGGGAGGGGCAACAGAGAGGCCGAAACCGTAATCCTTCTTCCAAAGGGTCCCCTCGATGGCCTCAAGGAGTCGAGGGAGCGTCGCTCGATCGATCGCTGAGATGGAAACTCCACCAAAGCGGTTACACTTCGAGTTCACGAAGAGGGGGTCCACTTTATCCGCCTTATTGAAGACGAGAAGCCTTGGAATACGAATCAAATCGAGGTCCACCAGGATCTTCCGAACAGACTCGATCTGTTCCTCAAATCGAGGATTACTGATGTCCACGAGGTGGATCAAGAGATCCGCATCTCGCAGTTCGTCGAGGGTCGCACGGAATGCACCGATCAGATCTTGAGGCAGATTTCGAATGAATCCAACCGTATCCGTCACGACCACGTCTCTCTCGCGAGGGAAACGCAGTCGCCGGGTAGCCGTGTCCAGGGTAGCGAAAAGTTTGTCTTCTACCTCAACATGGCTGTTGGTCAGGGAATTGAGAAGCGTCGATTTCCCAGCATTCGTATAGCCAATTATGGAAACGATCGGCACGCCACTGTGCAATCTCCTTGCCCTTCTTTGGTTCCTCGCTCTTGAGAGAAAATTCAACCGCTTTTCCAAAACATGAATTCGCTCCCGAACTCGCCGTCTATCGATCTCCAGTTTCGTCTCTCCCGGACCTCTTCCCCCAATCCCCCCGGCGAGACGGGAAAGGGCGGTCGTTTTACCGGATAACCGTGGCAGGAGGTATTTCAGCTGAGCCAATTCGACCTGGACTTTCCCGTCGCGACTCCTCGCCCTTTGGGCAAAAATGTCGAGGATAAGCTGGGTTCGATCAATCACCCGAACTTCAATGAAGTCCGCAATGGCTGCCACCTGGGCTGGTGTGAGATCTCTGTCGAAAATGATCAGGTCAACACCCAGCTGATTACATCGAATCACGAGGTCCTTCAATTTCCCTCGCCCAACGAGAAAACGGGAATCGATCTCATGAGGCCGTTGAATCACCGTATCAACGACGGTCACACCGCTCGACCAGGCAAGATCCTTCAACTCCTCCATCGAATCTTCGGCGTCATGCCGAGACCCCCCATAGACTCCGACAACCAGAGCGCGCTCCTCCCTTCTCCCAGAATCTCGAGGTTTTCGCGACCTTTGAAATTCACCCTCCAGGGACTGAATAAAGTTGAGAAAATCCATGTCGCACCTTGCAGGTGAGGGAAAAGACGAGACTTCCCACTGTTGTCCCCGTGGATTCTCAGGTAGCAGATAGCCAATGTCGAGCTTTCCGAGACCGCTCTGTGCATTGGGGGATAATACGGCCATCAGATCGAGCCGAAGAAGAGCCAGGTCTGTCAGATCATCATCAGTGAGGCCCTCCTGTCGGAGGTGAGTGTGAATACACCGAAGCCCTCTGAGCCTGGTCGCTCCACCCCTGTGCCGGGAAAGGTCTGGGATGAGAATTCCCTTTTGATTCCCGACGATCACATACTCCACATTCCCTCTTCTGTTGACAAGAATTCCCAGCTGGCGGCCGATTTTTGACGAAATCTGCGCGAGGGAACGTGCAACCTCAGTAGATATGATTCGTCGTGGATGGATTTTCCGTCGGTAGAGACGTTCGATTTGGTTTCGCTGACTCGGTTTTAGGCCTGTATGGTTTCCGTGGATTCGGATATAGGTGACTCCTGGAATCTCAAAGCTTTCAACTACTTACAATATATTCCAACTGGACTCTTAAGTCAAGGATTTATTTCAGAGGATGTCCCCCATTTCTCAAGAGGAGTGTTTCACAATCTCTCGTCCCTCGTCTTTCATCTCTGGTCTCTCGTCTCTGGTCTCTCGTCTCTCGTCTTTCCTCTCTGGTCTCTCGTTCCCGTCTCCCGTCTCTCGTCTCTGGTCCTTCGTCTCCTTTCTGGGGATCCCCACTTCTCCCGCAAATCGCTCGTGGACAATGGGATTCACCGGGATATTCAACACACTTCCATCCTTCTCGACTTTATTTTTCGCAGGATTAGGGGTACTATGGCTTCACCTCGTCTATTTTACGGAGAATTCTCTGCAGCCGCCTACACCTGACGTGGTGCCTTTTCAGAGTTATGACGGCATGGAACTGATCATTTTGGGGTCTGGCACCTGTGTCCCATCCCTCACCCGAGGTTCTCCCGCCTCGGTGATTCGGATCTCTGATCAGATACTCCTGATCGACTCTGGGAGCGGAACCCTCGAGAGGTTGCTTCGGGTGGGAATTACCATTCACGACGTAGATGTGATTCTTTATACCCACACCCATCCTGACCATGTAGCGGACCTCGTCCCTTTCCTGTTCGCTTCCAAATATGACTGGGCGCCAAGAGACCGAGACCTCACCATCATCGGAGGCAAAGGGTTTTCGACCTTCTTCGATGCGCTTATCAAGACGTATGGCAAATGGATACAGTCTGAGCTATTCTCCACCCATCTGAGGGAGTCGGAGGAAGACACACATCATTTCCCGGGTTTTCGTATCTTGACGAAGCCAATGACTCATCTCCCCGAAAGTATCGCTTACCGCGTAGAAACCGAAGACGGAAGAGCAGTGGTCCTATCCGGAGACACCGACTACAACCCAAACCTTGTCAAACTCGCCGCCGACACGGACATACTCGTTCTTGAATCAGCCTTCCCCGATGAAGAGAGAGTGAAAGGCCATCTCAGCCCCTCCGTGGCCGGGAGGATCGCCTCAGAGTCGCGATGCAAGAAACTCGTGCTCACCCACCTATACCCGATTTGTGATACAATCGACCTGAAAAGTCAGTGTGCGTCGACCTACAAGGGTCCTTTGGTCATCGCTCAGGACTTGATGCGCTTTCAACTTTGAAAAAGGCTTCTCGGGGATTTCCGCAAAACCAGGAATGTCGTCGTGGGAATCGCCAAAATTGGGATTACTTCCGGTTGCCGACAAGATAGATCCAAGAAGTCCGGAAGCTCGAGAATCTTCTGGGGACTTCGCCCATTTTTGGGAGAGCTTACGGTTTCCGAACGTCATTTCGGAAGAATTTCGCCAAGGGCTGAAGTCGGTCCACCGGTGGAGCATCGGAACGAAGGGATAAGCGGATCGGGTGGACAAACAATCAAATTCTCATGAAGGATGAAAAGGAGCGAGAAGCGTGACTCTGAAAAATCGGGAACGTCCCGCAAGGGTTCCATATTGACAGCCCGGAGAGGTTACCGATATAGTAGAAATGGTCAGATCCATGAGAAAATTCCGGCTTACCATCTTTTCAATACTCGCGTTTCTTCTCTTAGGTCCGGCGTTCATGGCCCTTCAAGGACGAACCGAAGAGGGAGAACGCCTTCATGTGATCGAGGTTGACGGGATCATCAACCCGGTGTCCGCGAAGTACATCGTGAGCTCAATAGACAAAGCCGAAGAAGAAGATGCTCGGTGCCTGATCCTTATCCTGGATACTCCAGGAGGACTGATGGAATCCATGAGGCAAATTGTCAAGAAGATGCTCTCTGCACAAGTTCCCGTGGTCGTCTATGTGGCACCGAGTGGCGCGAGAGCTGCTTCGGCTGGTGTCTTTATCACCATGGCAGCCCACGTTGCTGCGATGGCACCGAGTACGAACATCGGCGCAGCCCATCCTGTAACACTCGGAGGGAAAGAGCAAGACAAGGCCATGATGGAAAAGATCGTCAATGACACCGTGGCCTATGCCAAATCGATCGCCAGGAAACGTGGTCGGAACGACAAATGGGCTGCTGAGGCTGTCGAAAAGAGTGTCTCGATCACCGATGAAGAGGCCCTCAAGTCGAAGGTCATCGATCTTATTAGCCCAAGCTTGGACGACCTGGTCATTCAGCTCGATGGTCGGAAGATTACCGTTGACGATAAGGAGACACTCGTTCTCAAAACAAAGGGGGCCGGCATCACCCGGATTTCCATGACATGGAAGGACAGACTCCTTGATGTCATTTCCCATCCACAGATCGCCTATTTATTGCTCCTCCTCGGTATGATGGGCATCTATTTCGAAATCTCTAACCCCGGGGCTATTCTGCCCGGGGTCATCGGCGGCATCGCCATCATCCTCGCCTTTTTCGCCTTGCAGGTTCTCCCCATCAACTACGCGGGGCTCGCACTCATGATTCTCGGGGTGATTCTCTTTATTGCCGAGATCAAAGTCACGAGCTATGGTCTCCTGTCAGTGGGTGGGATCATTTCTCTTCTCCTGGGATCGATCATGCTCATCGACAACCCTACAGAATATTTGAGACTCTCCTGGCAGGTCGTCGTTCCGGCTGTCGCTATGAGTGCTGGGTTTTTCATTTTTGCCGTCACCATGGCCATTCGGGCGCGCCTCAAAAAGCCGACGACCGGGATAGAAGGCCTGGTGGGAAGCATTGGTATTGCCGAATCAGACTTCCGACCTGACGGACAGATCGCTGTCCATGGCGAGATATGGTCCGCCGAAAGTGATGATAAGATCAGAAAAGGCGACAAGGTTGAGGTAACAAAGGTCGATAAACTGAGACTCATCGTCAGGAAAATCAAACATTAGCACGCGAAAGGAGAAAACCTATGCCATTGTTTTTTCCGGTTCTGATTCTCTTCGGTGTCATTATACTAGCCACAGCCATCAAGGTTACGAGGGAGTATGAGCGAGGTGTCGTTTTCCGGTTGGGCCGCCTCGTTCTGCCTCCTAAGGGCCCGGGGCTGTTTCTCATCATTCCTGGAATCGATCGAATGCTGAAAATTAGCCTGAGAACAATCGTCATGGACGTGCCTCCTCAGGACATCATTACTCGCGACAATGTCTCGATCAAAATCAATGCGGTCGTCTACTTCCGGGTTGTCAATCCGGCAGATGCCGTGGTCCAGGTCGAGAATTACCTTTATGCCACGTCCCAGCTCGCCCAGACGACCCTGAGAAGTATCGCAGGGCAGGCTGAACTGGACGAGATCCTTTCAGAGAGGGAGAAGCTCAGCCGGGAGATTCAGACCATTCTGGACCGCAGTACCGATCCGTGGGGCATTAAAGTCTCCATGGTGGAGATCAAGCACGTGGATCTTCCCCAGGAAATGCAGCGGGCTATGGCTAAGCAGGCAGAGGCGGAAAGAGAGAGACGGTCAAAGGTGATTCGGGCCCTGGGCGAATTCCAGGCTGCGGAAAAGATCTCTGAGGCGGCAAAGGTTATGAGTGAATACCCGATGGCGCTCCAACTCCGGTATCTCCAGACTCTGTCAGAGATCGCCACAGAGAACAATTCCACGACTGTGTTCCCAATACCCATCGATCTGTTCAAGCCGATCCTGGAAAAGCTGATCCCAGGCAAGAAGGCCTGATCGGTTTTTCTCCAGAAAGAGTCATCGTTAAGGACCTTCGGCTTTCGGATAGGCATCCTATTTTGATCTCCCGACACAAGCTCCCAGATGCCTCGGAGGATTCGCCAGAGGCCACGCTACATTTCACGGATCGCTCTCTGCAGTTGCTGCTTCTCCTTAACGACGTGATGGTGATTCATCCCAGATTGGGGGAAACGTTTCTCTGTAATCCCGAGTCTCCATGTCTGACCATCGTCCCCATCCCCCTTACCCGGAAGTGAGAGAGGCCTAGACTCCTCTCTGATCTTCGTCCTCAAAGGTTCTTTCTGCCCCACCCGCCGCAAGGAGATCCCTCACGGATGTGGATATGAGGGCCTGATTCCCCGCCTCGCGAGCTCGTGTGAACAGGTCACGTATGCGATGACTCTCAATATCCTCTAGAAGCGGAGGCACTCCCAGTGGTTCCACCCCAAGAGATTCAATAACCTCCGCAGGTGTCACGCCTCCGAGATCCCTCATGGGCACATAAACCTGTTGTGTCTCATCGATCGGTGCCAGTATTTTGGCGCCTCTCAACTTTATGAGTAGGTTCTCCAAGGTTTCAACAGACACACCCAACTCTTCTGACATTACGGTTACAGAAATCGGCTCCGCGCCTTGGAGAAAACGCTCTCCCGCCGCCATAACGACTCGCAGGGCATAATATGCGTCATACATGCCGGCATCCGAGGCTTTCGGTTTTTCAGATGTGGAGGTTCGGTAATACTGAAGGGTATAGACAACCTCTGCACCGAATAAAACCACCACCCAAGACAGGTAGATCCATAGGAGAAATACTGGAACGGCTCCGAGAATGCCGTAGAGCTGATCAAAAGTGGCAAACTTAACGATGTAGAACTCAAAACCTTTTCGAGCGAGTTGAAAGAGAACCGTCGCAGCAGCCGACCCGACTGCTGCGGGCAGAACGCGAACCCTTGTATAAGGAAGCATGAAGTACATGAAGAATAGCGCCGCGAAAATCATCGCGTTTGGCAAGCCATATTTAGCCAGGACTTGGAAATAGGGATACCTGAGGAGGCCCCCTCCAAGCGCCGTCTCACCAAATTTTCCGGAGAGAAATATGGATGAGGCGACGAGAATTGGTGAGAAGGTGATGACGCTCCAAAACGAAGAGAATTTGCTGAGCACCGGTCTCTTTTCGGTCACCCTCCAGATGGCGTTGAAAGTTCCCTCAATCGTATTGAGCAGGGACACGGATATGACGGCCAAAAAGAGAAGTCCGAGCACGCTGAAAGTGGCGAGATTCTGTGATAACTTTTGTATGGTTTCCATAATGATTGTCTGAGCCGAGATACTCGGGAAAAGGTGTTCGAATAGGAAACCCTGGAAAGACTCCTGTGAAAATTTCACTCTCGAGACAATGGAGAGTGAAATAGCCAGAATGGGTACGAGGGCAAGCAGGGTGGTAAAGGCCAGGGACGCGGCTGTTTGGAGGCACCTATCTCTCACGAGCTCCTCAAAAAGATAGTAGAAGAGTCTGAAAGTCCGTGCGAGCCACAGAACGGGCCGCGACCTGTTGGAGAGATCGAGCACACGAATCTGCTGAAAAAGGTCTCTGACCGAACTCATGGGAAGCACCTGGCCGTCGGAAAAAGAGGAAAGCCTTTTCCCTCATCGTCAGGGATTATAGGTTCCGTTGGGTGCACAGATCCTCGTGGATTTTGATTCATTCGACTGGGAGGATAGTCGGGATTCGCGTTTCTCCGGGGAATCAAGCAAATTCTATTCCATTGACATGAAGCAGTCAAAGCTATACCATACCGGGCCATCATTGTTCAAATGGCCAGGGGGCTTCGGGTCGGCACAATGATGTTTTCCATAGACTCATGAAAGTCCATCAGTTCTACCGAGAGGTCACCAGCGAATGATCATTGCGGCCGAGTAAGGTCAATAGAAATGAAAGTACCTTTCCTAGACTTGAAGCGGCAATATGAAACCATTCGGGACGAGGTGTCGCAGGCAGTCGATACCGTTTTGGAGAGTCAGAACTTCATCCTCGGACGTGAAGTCGAGAGACTCGAGGAGGAGATCGCCGGCTATTGTGGCAGTCCCAATGCCGTCGGCGTTGCCTCGGGTTCCGATGCCATTCTCATTTCCATTCTAGCGCTGGAACTGAAGCCGGGAGAGGGAATCATTACGACACCCTTTACCTTTTTTGCAACCGCCGGATCGATTTCTCGACTGGGATGTATCCCAATCTTCGTCGACATTGATCCGCGGACATTCAACCTCGACCCGGATAAACTGAAACAGTTCCTCGAAACCCGATGCAACTTCGAGAAGAAGAATCAGCCCGTCACACGAGACAAGACCGTCCCAGTTCGCGGGGTTTTACCCGTTCATCTGTTCGGGCAGTGCGCGGACATGGACCCCATTCTGGAACTCTGCCGCGAGTATGACCTATGTGTCGTTGAGGACGCCGCCCAGGCGATCGGATCGTTGTATAAGCCGACATTCAACCTTCCCGCGAGATCCGCCGGAACCATGGGTGAATCTGGATGTTTTTCCTTCTATCCGTCCAAAAATCTCGGGGCCTTCGGGGATGGTGGCATGGTCATCTGCCAAGACCGTGACCTTGCCGATAGGATCCGCCTTCTCCGAACACACGGAAGTCGACCCAAGTACTACCATCCTCTGATTGGCCTAAACAGTCGCCTCGACGCCCTTCAGGCCGCTATTCTCAGAGTCAAGCTCAAATACCTGGAACACTGGTCAGAGGGGAGGAGACAGAATGCACGTGTCTACGACCGGCTATTCCAAGAGGCAGAGTGCCAGGATCTCGGCATTTTTCTCCCTTTCACGCAGTACGAAAACCGCCATATTTTCAATCAGTACGTTATCCGGGTCCCTGAAAGAGACCGGCTTCGTGAATTTTTGCAGAAACAGAATATTGGAACCGATATCTACTATCCGCTTCCCCTTCATCTCCAGGAGTGTTATCACCACCTCGGTCATCGCCCAGGGGACTTCCCCGCATCGGAAGAGGCATCCCAGACCGTTCTGGCCCTCCCTATTTTTCCGGAGATCACGATTGAGGAGCAGCGCTATGTCGTGGAGAAGATCGTTGCTTTCTACCGTCAGTGAGAGCGCAAGGGAACAGAAATCAGAATTCAGGAGTCAGAGGTCAAAATCGACCCAGATCTCATAAAGCCAAATACTCACTCTATTGTCAATCTCACCGGGAAGGCGATGGTGCGTATTCCAACGCAACCCCATCTCCAGAGAAACGACCACCTAATCAGCCCCTTACCCGTCGAACTGATGCAGGCGCATTGAATTTCTACACATTGGTTTTTCAGGACAATGCCCTACCACGCTCTCTCGCCCGCTCCCCTTCGGCNNGCGATGGTGCGTATTCCAACGCAACCCCATGTGGAGAGAAACGACCAACTGATAAGCCTCTTATTCAGCCAACTCATTTTCAGGACGTTGTCTTTTATTCCCTCCTTATTCTGACTTCTGACTCCTGACCCCTGACCCCTGACTTCTGCCTCCTGATGAAACCTTCGCATTTTCCCTCCAGTGGTGGTAGAGAAATTGCTGCGCATATCCGGCAAATTGGCCGAAACGCTTCCGGCCAAAGGCACCGATTTTTTTGGC
>JABAOF010002603.1_pt2 | contig 16129 bp, 15 predicted proteins | sample 7062171 | NCBI WGS metagenome assembly JABAOF01 (sample SAMN14538628, study PRJNA623070) | marine sediment metagenome | biome: marine biome [ENVO:00000428]; feature: marine pelagic biome [ENVO:01000023]; material: deep marine sediment [ENVO:00002113] | place: India: Gulf of Khambhat ...
ATTTGAATTTTGGATTTGTTTCGGATTTCGTGCTTCGTGCTTCGAATTTAGTCTTAAGTTAGCGGCATTCCCCACCCATCCCTACTCCCAGGAAGCTTTGCCATGAATATTCGGAGCTTCCCCTATGCCTCAAAAAACTCTCGCCGCTGCCGCGGCGTTTTAAACTTTAATGTTGGATTATTTACCTGGAACCTATTTCATTTCAAATCCTATTCAACCACTACCTATAGTGTTGACATTCTATCATCCATCCGTCAACTGGAATATGGATATTTATGGTGGTGCGGTACATCGGGAACCCATCGCTATAATTTTGCCTGGGGACATGGGGGACAACTGATTTTTGTACTCAATGATTTAAACATGGTTATTGTTACCTCAGCAGAATTTTTGGGTGCTCAGTTCGGAGAGGAGGCCTGGCGAAAAGAGAGTGCGGTGATGGAATTGGTAGGAAGATTTATTTCTTCCCTTTAAAAAAAACACATATAGGGCATTCCCCTGTCTATCCTAAGCTCCGGATTATAATTTTTTTGCCTATCCCCACTTTCTGTTCTTGACATATCTGTCTTGATAGCTCACATCTACCAATTACCGGGTTCTTTGAGATGAGTTCTTTGGGGTGCGGTAAGTGGCGTACGGGCATCCGGAAGATTTCCGTTCCATATCAAAAGATGGAGTTGAGCAGGTGTGAGATTTATAGAAGGGGTTTTCTCATTTTGGGGCCACCAATTGAATCTTCCGCTGGATAGACGCTTCACATATAACCAGAACCCTTGACCATCATAGAGGAGAATCTTTAAGGTGGTTTTGCGTTTATTTCTAAAAATAAACATACTGCCGGAAAAAGGGTCTTTATCTAGAATATCACGACAAACCCGTGATAGGCCATCTATACCTTGGCATTGGCTGATAATGATAAGTGATCAATCTTTTTTTAAGGGCTCCCCAATTTAAACCCAGATTTTCGCAAATCGTGTTTATTTTACCTCCTAAAAACGAAGGTAAATTATAGCACCAGTGCCCGTACCCTGTCACGCACACCTGCCGAAAGGACACAATTGGTTCGATAGCTCTTGAATCTCCCATTTTTCTATTTTTTTTCGGAAATTACCAGACATATCTGCAATTCTTGATTCCTGTTTGTTCTGCACAATTTTCACATGGATATATTTTTCTAATTTCTTCAATTAAGAAGCCTGTACTGTATTTCTTTTTAGATTTTATTTGTTGCAAAGCATAAAAAGACTTTATAAGAATTGGCTTACCTGATTTTTTAATTATATTTCCCTTCTCATCCAAGCAAAGAAACAAAGGATTTATAGGTTTCCCATATTCATATTTGGTGATGTGAATAGTCTTATTAGTAACTACATCAAATATTCTCTCTTCAGTTATTATCTTGGTATTAAATTTACTAAAAACAGGAATTTTTTTTGCTATTATTTTTCCTTTTAAGTTTTTTAATACTGTTGCAATAGGACGTGTTCTTGGGTCAAATAGAATTTCAGATGTTATATAAGACTCTTCATATTTAATAATTTTTAATGCCTGGTTTTTTACTTCTAAGGCTTTAGGATTATCTTTTAAATTCAACACAATTTTAGCAGCTTTGAGTCGTGTTTCAGAATTTTTAGATGTTAATGCTTTAATGTAAATATCAGAGCAGCCTGGATCATTAATCTCAATTAAAGCTGAAAGGATTATGTCTTTGATTTTTGAATCGCTAGTGCTTTTCATTTCATTTCGAAGAGGATTAACGGCTCTTGGATCTTTTAGCATTCCCAAAGACTCAGCAGCCCCTCTCTTTACGAATACAGATTTGTCATTTAGTAAAACCTTTATTAAAGGTTCAACAGCTCTTGAATCATTGATTTTTCCCAGGGCTCTTGATGCTGCGAATCTAACATGAGTATCAGTGTCATTCAAAAAGATTTTACTAATTGGTATTACAAAGGTTGAATCTTTCATATCTCCAAGGGTGATAACACTATTACATCTTTGAGATGATCCCATTTTTCTTATATAATTCGCAGTTGCCTCCGCCCCAACTAATTCTAATAGATTTTTTGCAGCATCTAGTCTTGTTTGTTTGTTATAACTTTTTAATTTTTTAAGATATAAATTTTGTTTGGTCGCTTTTTCGAATGAATTAGAATGCTGTACATCAATATCAATTTCTGGCATATTGATAGGCCTTTTAACATTTTTCCCTTCTACTTTTACTTTTTCAACGGGATTAATAGAAGCAATATCGTGTTTAATTTTTAGCAGCTTATCGTATTCGTTCAGAGCTCCGATCCAATTTTTCTTTGCTTCATAGTCTTGTGCAGCTTTAAGATGTAAAGGGATAACCAGATTAATGACAGTTTTGAATAATTCTACTGCTTTCTTATGATCATTGTCCTTCTTAAGCTTAGTGATCAGCAGGTTTAAAGCATAATCAATATGACCTTTTTCATAAGCTTTTTTAGCATCTTTATACTCATTTGATAACAGACTGGATTGTGTAAAACCTAAAAAAAATATAAGAAAAACCAATCCCAATATTATTGCAGAAACTCTTTTGTTTTTTATCATTATTATTTCCTCCTTTTTTAGCTGGTCAAAGTTTCCTTATTGAATTTTTTATTCTTAGTGCATGGAGTTTAAGGTCATTGACCATAGATGATACCACCATCTCATCCAGACTCGTAAAAATATCCTTCATTTCTTTTTTTAAAGAATTTGCCCAAAAAGTTGATCTATCGGAAACTTTGATGAGTTGCAGCGCGATCCTTATCTCATCACCTGCCCTATAAACCATTCCTTCAAGCACGTATGAAACCTTAAGCTGTTCTCCAATATCGCTGCTTTCGAGATCCTTCCCCTGATATTGGAAGGACGATTCTCGATCTGTAACCTTTAAAACATCAACTTTTGATAATATGTTGAGGATATTATCAGCAATTCTGTCACATAATTTTTCTTGATCCTTCTCCGGGCTAATGTCCTGTAAAGGGCGCAATGCAATGGAAATCTCACCACTTTCGAGTTTTTTTTTAGCCGGCAAGGTCTTCACATATTTCCATATTTTTCCCTTTCGTTGTATCTCTATCCGCACCCAATGATATTGAGCTTCTCTACGAAAGGTGTCCCATACATTTTGATCATTAGGAAGCCAGGCCTTGCCCTTGGTTCCATCGTCAAATTCAACGGATACGTAGCTTTGCACAAGACCTCCCTTTAATGGAACCGATTGGCCAAAGTTGGTCACTGTACCTTTTTTTGTCATTTGTCCACAATTAGTCAATAACAGTAAAGAAACGGATATGGTTATCAGCGCTGTGTATAGAGATTTAGAGAATGAATAAACTGGTTGTATAGCTGAAATTTTACGACATCCTGGTCTAATTGAGTTTTTTATTCTTCTCATGATTCATCTCCTTTATTTTCTTTTGTTTTTCATAAGGTAGTATTCTAACTGAGTTCGATTGAGAAGTCAAGAATTTAACCCTGTCAACATCAATTCCGCAAGCAGATCGATAATCCCACAATTTTAATTTATCTTTTTTAGTATCTATTTTAATCACCGGACTGGTTACTTTTTTTTGTGAGTGAGCACTTTCCAGTAAATTCTTCTGATTGTCTTTTAAAACGGCGCCGGCATGAATACTCAACTGCTCGCATTCATCAAAAAAATTCGGGTTACAATATTGAAAAAGAAGTCTTTAAAATGCAGACAGCAACAGCAAAATACCCCAAAAGCAAGTACTGGATTAACAGGTTATCACAGGCAGTCACGAACCGTCACGAACTTATCACCCAGCGTGAAAAATTCTTAAATGAAATGCAGGGATGGTATGGGGTCAGGTATTTTATTACTCATCGATGGATTCCACGAAGGTGACCAGTGACCAGAGCAAAGGAAAATGGTAAATTATTAAAAACGGACAGGAAAAGTAGAAAAGAAAAAAATAAGACCAAAAAGTGTCAACAATAGTTGACTGATGAAACCGGCATAAGTAGACAATAGTTGACTGATGATTGCTTTGAAATTCGATAAATAAAATATATTTTTCCTGGAAATCCTCTTCTACAAACAGTTCTGATTTTTTCACTCATTTCATCCTTATTTTGGCATCATTCTTGTCACATGTCCTATATCAAAATCAATATCACGGAGGTAATCATAAGATTATGGCAAGACCGAAAAGACTAAAACTAATAGGAGAAGAAGGATTTTTTCATATCACGTCCAGGACCGTCGGACAAGAATTCTTTCTTGGCGATGTGGAGAAGGAGAAGCTATTTAATATCATCAAGTACTATTCCGGGTATTACTTTGTCAAGCCCATCGGCCTTACAGTCATGAATAACCATTTTCACCTTTTAATTAAGTCAGAGCCGGAAAGTTATTACAGCGATGATCAAGTCAAACAGAGGATAGCAGAATACCGGGATAAAAAGAAGAAAAAGGAAAAGGTAAAAGAAGAAGATTGGGACTGGGAGGAAGAGGGGGATGGAGAAATATCTTATAATGAACTGCAGCGAATAAAAACACAAATGGCAGATATCTCCGAATATGTTCGCGCCATTAAGCAGACGTTTTCAAGGTGGTATAATAAAATGAACAACCGCAGTGGTTACCTTTGGGGTGATCGCTTTAAAAGTGTGTTAATAGAAAAAGGAGAGGGCTTACTGAATTGTTTGGCCTATATTGATTTAAACCCGGTTCGTGCCGGAATTGTAAAACGGCCGGAAGATTACCGGTGGTCTGGTATTGGCTACCGGATTTATACGGATAATAAGGGAGATTTTCTCAGTTTTGACGGTATTTTTTCAGAATCAGAGATGAAAGACCTGCCTAAAGAGGAGTTACTTCAATGTTATCGGTATTTTGTTTATAAGTGCGGCAATATTAAAAGACTGAGTCTGGCAGATATAGAAGAAGGAAAAGAAGTTGTGAATGTAAAAAGTGTCATAGATAATGAAACCTATAATCATGAATTGATGAGGGATTTTAAGCTTCCAAAAGGCGAAATAATGCTGGGAAGGATTCGTTATTTTTCGGATGGTATGGTAATTGGTTCTAAGAAATTTGTAAAAGAAGCCTATGCCAAATTTTAAGGAGAAATTATACGAAAAAAAGACCGAAATGTTTATCAGACCGGGATTAACATAAATATTTTGTCATTAAGAAGACTGACTTGCTGATTTTTTGTTACATGTCCTTGCCCCCGGTATCGCGGTAGCTGGCTTCTAGCTTCACACCTACTGATTTTTCTCATCGATGGATTCCGGGAAGGCGACCTTTACTGGTGACCCTTGTCCCGTGTCCCGTGACCCGTGAACAGTGTCCCGTGACCAGGTATATTTTTAAAGTCTTATCAAGCCTTAGTCGCCTGTCATACCTTATACCGGACTGGTTGCAGTATCCCCTCCCGGTAACCGACAACCCTTAACCTCCCCCACAATCTCCTCATCCACGTTCACGTATATGGTATATGCATAAAATACCTGACCCCCATTTTTGAATGCGTTTTGGCGCTTACATTTTTTTTAAAAGTAATAAGGATGCTTCTTTTCATATTTTTTTACAATCTTTATTGCTTCTTCAGTTCCAATATTTTCAAGAGCTTTTATCAAGGCAATTCGAAAATCTCTTTCCTTTGCTCCTGTAGAACTCCATAATGCTCCTTTTATTGGACCTATCGCATTGGTTGATCCAATCAGAGCTAATGTTTCTGCTGCAAAAATCCTCTTATTTAACTTTTTATGACCCAGAAGACTAATAAGAGGTTCTACAGCCTTATCTCCAAATTTAACAAGTTCCAGCGACCTTCCTGCGCTAATTAGTGGTTCTATTGCTTTCGAATCACCAATTTCTTCCAATGCCATTGATGCATAAACTCTATACTTGCCTTTTTGGTTTTTCAATAGTTTAATGAGAGGATTAATTGCCTTTTTGCTACCAACCTTTCCTAAAAATTTTATAATATTTTTTATATCTTCTTCATCTACATTTTTTAGCGACGAGATAAGATATTCAACACCTTTTTGATTATTCATTTTCCCAAGAGCATATCCTGCCCAAATACGGACTGAAACATTTAAATCTTTTTCTAATACTTCTAAAAGAAATTCTTCCGCTCTTGAATCTCCTATTTTCCCCAATGCTTATGATGCCCAACTACGGACACGATTATTTCTATCTTTCAACGCAATAATTAGAGAATCAACAGCTCGTGGGTCACCTAGTTCTCCTAATGCATGTATCACTGCACATCGGACTTTTTCAACTCTAGAACCCAGGGCCTCAATAAGTGGTTCTACTGCATTTTTATCTTTCAATTCGCCTAAGGCAAACGCAACACACTTACGAAAATCTGTATCCTTATTATTAAGTGCTTTTATGAGTGGGTGAACAGCTATCTTATCTCCTATCTTTCCTAAAGCACTTGCTGCAGAATTTCTAACTTTACTATTCTCTAAAGTTTTAATTAGAATATGGACAGCACGGGGATCACCTATCTCTCCTAATGCCCCTGCAGCCATTTGTTGAACACGAACATTCTTCTCTCCTAAAGCTTTAATAAGTGGTTCCACTGCTTTTTTCTCTTTCATTTTTTCAAGTCTCTCTATGGCACTTATTCGGTCATATTCATAATTTGGATTCGTATCCTCAAGATTTCTGATTAATAACTTAACTAATTCTTCGTTTTCCATTTTTTCTTTCAAAGAATAACTTAAAGTATTTGTAAGCTCGAAAAGCCGCTATAGATCTATAATACTGAATTGAAATTATTTTGTCAAGTCAATTTTTAAAATATTCATGGGTAGTAAATCAAAAACATCCTTAGATGTCTTTGAGTAAGGGAATTTTTCGAATAAATATCTTAAGTATTTCGATGGTTCCAAGCCATTAGCTTTGGCTGTCTCAATCAGGCTGTAAAATGTGGCACTGGCCCTGGCTCCTTCTGGGGTAACGGAAAACAACCAGTTCTTTCTCCCAATTACAAAGGGTCGAATCCCATTCTCAAGTAGGTTATTGTCCATTCTAACCAGTCCATTATCCAAATATTTTATCAATCGGGGCCATTGGCTCAAAGTATAACTAAGAAAACTGGCTCGGTGCTTGTAAATTTGTAAATTTTTTGTTTTACAACTTTCCTTGGTTTTTTTTGCCTGACCACAAGCCGGGCAAACCAGAACGACCGGGATTGCCCGGAAATTCCAAATCACAAATCCCAAACAAAAATGATAAAACTGTAAACTACACAATTTAAGAGGAAGGGAAAGTCAAAAAAAACAATGTAAGTCATCCCGGAGTCAATGTAAGTCATCCCCGTCCCAATGTAAGTCATCCAAGGCTCATTGTAAGTCATCCCCCACCCAACGTTTAAAATAAAGTCGCCAAAAATAAGGTCGCCAGACAAATAATCCTCCTGTCCCATGAAAAAATAAATGAGTTGGATAGAGCGCTCAGGATAGCTCTTGAAATTGAAGATATCAATAAATAGAATGAAAAAAATCCTCAGACCTTCCGGTTTGTAAACAAAGACGGCAGGCGAAAAAATAACATTTTCTTATCCGGGATATTTCCTATCCCACCCGGGATATTTAATTTCCCATGTGGGATATTCTTTTTCTGTCAGGGATATTTAATATCCCACATGAGATATCCCTTATCCCACATGGGATATCTTTTTTCCACCAGGGATACCTTCTATCCCATGTGAAATATTTTCTATCCCGGGAAAAAGTCTATTTTCTTTCTCCTAATAGCATCCACTTCCAAAAGGGAACCACTGAAACCCGGTAGGTAGACTCCCGGATTTCTTCTTCATCGTCATTGGTAATAATGATTCCTTCATTGAGACCGAAGGCCTTAAGTGCAGAGATAATTCCCCTGATTTCGCGGTCCCTGTTTTGCGGAGATAATTTATAGCATACCTGGATGGCCCTGGTTACAGCTTCATCCTCCGTAATAATAAAATCGCATTCGTATTCCCTGGGGTCTTTATAGTAAAATACATCTTTTTTTTGTTTCACCAATTCCATAAATACAAGATTCTCCAGGAGTCTTCCAGGAATTTGCAGCCCCCGGAAAGAAAGCAGCAGGATAAAACCATTATCGGCAATGTAATTCTTTTTGGTGATATAACGCTGATGGTATTTGTAAGAAAAACGCGGTAAGTAGTATAAGAAACCGACATCTTCAAGATAAGAAAAGTAACTGAAGACTGTTTCTTTGTTCAGCCGGTATTCTTTCTGAAATTTGTTGATAAAACCGTTGACTGAAAATTCCACGGCGAAATTGGATAATACATAATTGATGATCAATTTCAGTAGGTGGGTATTTCTTACCCCATACCTTTCGGCAATGTCTTTAAAGATTATCATCTCCAGGTAATCTTTTAGAATTTCTTTTTTCAGATCAGCGGATTTTTCCATGGTCACCCTGGGGAATCCTCCCCATTTAAGAAATTCCCCCGCATAATTGATTAATTGGAAACGATCCCTGGAAAATTCGACATGCCGGGGGATTTGAAAATTTTTAAATCTTAAAAATTCGCCAAAGGTTAATGGAAAAAAATTGAGGGTACGGGTTCTGCCTCGCAGTTCCGTTGCGATTTCAGAGCTGAGAAACCTGGAAGAAGAACCGGTAAGGGTAATTTTGAATTTTTTTTGTTCATAAAGTCTATTTACAAAAAGATGCCAACGGTCTATATTTTGAATTTCGTCGAAAAAGAGGTATATCTCTTTTTCTCTATTTTCCGGGTAAAGCTCGAAGTAGGCTTCCATAATAATGTTCAGGTCTGCGGCTTTTAATTCGGCTAATCTTTCGTCGTCGAAGTTAATGTACATAAATTCATTTTCCTGCAAACCGGTTTTTAAAAGGTTTTCGATTTGGGAAAAGATAAAGTAAGTTTTACCGCTTCTTCGTATTCCGGCGACCGTATTGATTTCTTCGGTATAGATTAGTTTTGCGTCTCTATTAATGATCTTTATTTTTCGTCCCTCCTGCCATTCGATAATGACTTTTTTTATATTATCTTTCATGGTATATCCTCCAGGAAACCAGTGATTCTTTCCTATTATACCAGGAAACTTTTCGAAAATCAAATTTAATGGATTATTTACCTGGTACCTATTTCACAGCCAAAGAATTCCGCTCCCTGGCAAGCAAATTTAGGTCTCACGCAAGCAAAATTAGGTCTCGCGCAACCTAATTTAGGTCTCGCGCAAGCAAAATTTGCTACGCAAAAACAACTTAAATTAAAGGGAAAAGGACAGGAGAAGGAAGGTGGAAGGGGGCAGGCATATTTTTTCAATACTGCTTAAAAAAGCCGGATACTCTTATACCATTTTAAATAGTCGTTATAGTTTTCTTCAAAATCAGTTTTGCTGGTTATAAGAACGAGCAGGTAACTGCCTTTGGGGCCGACGCCATAACCGCCGTACGCGACTTTTTTACCATCGGAAGCTTTGACTGTGTAATACCACTTCCAACCGTTGGAGTCCTTACCCTTATCGATGACCTTCCAATACTCCCCGGGTACACCTGTAATCTTTACGCCGTACTTTTCGATTGCTTCGGGTTTTTCAGGTGCTCCCATTTTACCAAGCGCCAAGACCTGGATTCCCTGGTAGTTGGCATAAAGAGCTCCCCAACCGCCTTCGTACTCTTTTTCCTGGAACTTAGTGCCCTCCGGGACCAGCATTGAAAACCCGTAATCATCCGACTTATACTTCACCCATCCCTCTCCGGCAGAGGCAGGGATGGATAACCATAACAGGATAATTCCCATCGCTAATACAAACAGTACTTTTCGACTCATCATGACCTCCTTTTTCATAAATGTCATAATAGCTCATTTAATTATTCTCCGTTTACTACCTGGAAAAGAAAAAAATTATTCATTTAGTTGTTGACTTTCCACTTAATTTACACTAAGATATATTATTGTGAATAAAAACGACTTTTGAATCAGTTTTCAGTGCCTGGGGGGAAAAAGTTTTGAGATTAAGGAGGTTTTTTAAGGAGATTTAAATTAATAGACGTAATAAAATGGGAGAAGGAAAATGGGGGTAATTTGTGGGGACGAAGAATTTGGTTTTGGTGAAGTAGGGGATGGACACATGGGTCAGGTAGGACACAAAGCGGAATTTGACCATTGTGTGCTTCTGCAGGTTAGATGAAAGAAGGTGTTCATATGAAGTTGCATTTGATTGCACCTACCAAGAGAAGGGGAACCTATTTCACCTATTTCTTTAACAGAGGCTTTTTCCCCCCGCTTAGCCTCATGTGCGTTGCGGCCTATACTCCCAAAGAGGTGGAGGTACGTCTCATCGATGAAAATGTTGAGCGCATCGATTTCGCAGATGTCCCCGATCTGGTTGGCATTACCACAATGACCGACACTGCACTCCGCGCTTACGAGATCGCCGAAAGATATCGCGAACTGGGTGCCAAGGTTGTATTGGGAGGTATTCATGCATCGATGGTTCCGGAAGAAGCCATGGAGCATGCAGATTCAGTTGTCGTCGGTGAAGCTGAAGCGATTTGGCCGAGAGTGATTTCTGATGCCGAAGCGCACCAGCTTGAGCCGCTTTACAAGCAGGAAGACTTCATTGATTTCAAGCGTCCCCTTCTGTCCAGAAGGGACATAATAGATCCAAATCGATATTGGACCGCCAATGGAATACAGACTTCGCGCGGCTGCCCCTACAATTGCAGCTTTTGTTCGGTGGCGGCTTTCAACGGGCATCGGATTCGGGAGCGGGAGTTGGATAACGTGCTGGCCGAAGTGGAATCTGTCTCGCGAAGCAATGTTGGTCGTCGAAAATTAATCCCGTTTGTGGACGACAACATTGCGGCCAGCCCTAGCCGCGCCAAGGAGCTCTTCAAGGCTCTCATTCCCATGAAGATAGTGTGGGGATCCCAAGCATGCATCACATTTGCCAACGACGAGGAGTTGGTGGATTTGGCGGCGAAAAGCGGTTGCTGTTTTCTCTGTATCGGTTTAGAGGCGCTGTCCCCCCACGCTCTTGCGGAGATGGGCAAGCACCAGAACAAAGTGGAGCAGTACGAAAATGCCCTGCGGCTGCTCAAGAAATATGGGATCCAGGTGTTGGGCGCTTTCGTCTTTGGGTCAGACTCCGACGAAGAGTCTGTCTTCTCGGATACACTTGAGTTCGCCATGCGTAACAGGCTAGCCTTAGCGCACTTCAGCATCCTGACTCCGTACCCAGGCACGCGCCTATACCACCAACTGCTGGGTGAAAACCGCCTGGAACCGAGGTTCTGGCTCGACTCCTCATGGGAAAGCCGGGCGGTCTTCAAGCCGAAAAAGATAAGTGCGAAGAGACTCTGTGAATACACCTATCGGGTGCGGCAGGATTTCTACTCAAGCCGATCTATCATCAAGCGTATATCCTTATGCCGGTACTGGAATTACTGGCTTGCTGCCAACCTTATTCTTCGGCGAGAAGCCCGCCTACCAAGTCACCAGACTGTGTGAGCTGAGAAGTTGAGGGACGGAACGTTGAAATTTGGATTTTTTACATTTTTTTGTGTTTTTTTGCGGTTAATTTTCTTTCCTCCCCTTGAAATATTCTTTTCATTCATATACAATTAAGCTTTCATAAAATATAACGTAAAATTGACAGCCAATACGTTGGCGGATGGAGGAGAAGCGAGGTGTCCCATCTACTGGGAATAGACATAGGAACAACGTTTATAACGGTTTATGATAATCAAGAGCATACGGTGTTGCGGATGCGTCATGAAGGACGCATTGCCGAAACCCTTCACAACAATGTATTCAACCGCTTCGCAGAAACAGATTATTGTGTGTTTACCGGTAAAGCAGGTAAGGAAATTGCCGAAACCATGGAAGGGGTTTACCTTGATGAAGCAGTGGCGATTTCCGGAGTGCTGGCGGGAGAGAATCCCTTCCACACGGATATAGGCCAGATCATCGATATCGGGGCATCTTCCCTGAGCCTTTATACCATTAAAGATGGAAAGATAGTAGATATTGCCCAAAATACCCTGTGTGCCGCGGGTACGGGTTTGTTCCTGGAAGAACAGGCCGAACGGCTCGACATGGACCTGGAAAAACAGGGAATACTGCATATCGATGAACCGCCGCTGATCGCCAGCCGGTGCACCGTATTTGCCAAAAGCGATTTGATTCACCACCAACAAGAAGGACGCAGCAAAGATGACATGTGGTCCGGCCTCTGCCGAAGCCTGGTAGTTTCGGCTGTTAATACCCTGTTCCGGGGAGAAGAACCCCGGGGAAAAATCATGATCTGCGGCGGCGTCTCACTCAACCTGGAAGTGCTGCGGTGGTTCAAGGTTGTGTATCCCGATGTAGAGTGGATCATCCCTTCTCACAGCGAAGCACTGATTGCTAAGGGGGCGGCCATGACACCGGGAAAACCCATTGGCCGCTTGAACAGGAGCACTATCCGGGCCAAAAAGAAATTCAAACGCATGCCTGCTTTAACACTTCATAAAAGCCGGTACCCACATATGCCCGAACCGGTAATGGATGCTAATGACCTGGAAATACGTATCCATGGGAATATCACCGAAGCGAAGGAAATTATATTGGGCATGGATATCGGTTCCACCAGTACGAAACTCGCCGTGCTGGATGCCGAAACCCATGAACCCCTTTTGGATATTTACGGCAAGACCGCCGGTGACCCCGTGGGGGCGGCAAAAAAAATATTTTCTTCTTTTTATCATATCATCGGTGAAAAAGATTATTCAATTAAAGCATTTGGTACCACGGGTTCCGGTCGAAAACTGGTGGGTAAGATATTTGCAGGAGACCATATAGTCAATGAAATATCCGCCCACGCCAGGGGCACTGCTCATTTTTTCCCGGAGGTGGAGACCATTTTTGAAATTGGTGGTCAGGATGCCAAATACATCCACTTGCAAAACGGGTATGCCCTGGATGCCAACATGAATTACGTCTGTGCTGCAGGCACCGGTTCCTTCGTGGAAGAACAGGCCCGGAAACTGGGATTTAAAGTCCAGAATATCGGTGACATTACTGCAGGGATTGCCCCCCCGGTGACTTCTGACCGGTGTACCGTGTTCATGGAACAAGATTTGCGAGCTCTCCTGAAAGAAGGATTTAGCAAAGAAGAAGCACTGGCATCCGTGCTTTATTCAGTTATCCAGAACTACCTGAACCGGGTGGTGGGAAATCGCTTCATAAATGAGAAAAAAATCTATTTCCAGGGTGCCACGGCCAGGAACAAAGGTTTAGTGGCCGCGTTAGAAAACCTCCTGGAAGTAGAAGTGGCAGTATCTCCGTTCTGCCACCTGATGGGTGCTATTGGCGCCGCACTTATGGCACAAGAATATGTTCATCAGCATTATACACCGGATACCGCCTCCACGTTTGTGGGCAGAGCATCTATCCAATTACAAATCACCTCGCGAACCGAAATGTGCCAATTGTGCCGCAATTTCTGCCGCATTAATCACATAAAACGACTGGCCAGTGCCAGCGAGAGCTCTTTTTCCTGGGGATACCAATGCGGCCGCGACCCGGAAGAAAAAATCAGGCGAGAAATACCCGAATACAACCTATTCAGGGAAAGACAAAAAGCCTTTCAAATCCAAAATAAAATAAAGGGAAACGAAAAAGGACACATTACACTCATTCATTCACTTACCGATTATACCTTCCAACCGTTGTGGATACGGTTTTTTAATCAACTGGGATACCGCGTTTCTATCTCCGGTTTAACCGACAGCAGGGTTAAAAAGCATTCGTCTAAGATCGCATCCGCGGATTTTTGTTTTCCTGTAAAAATCGCACTGGGTCATATGGTCAAGGTATTGGAACAATCGCAGCCGCATTCGCATCACAGCCACTATGTATTTTTTCCTCACATGATTGCCCACCAGCCAGACCTGCGAACCACCCACAGTTTTTTCTGTCCTTATGTACAGAGCAGCCCTTCTATTGTACGCGCCACTCTTACCAGGAATGAGATCAAGGCTCATAATCTCCTATCCCCGGTGATTGATTTAAGACAAACCACCAGGGATACGGCGGAAATATTGTTTAATACGCTAAAGGGGCGATTAAATCTCAAAAAAAAGGACGTGATTACCGCATACAAAAATGCGTTTGATGAATGGGAAGGCTTTTGCCATCAACTGGAAAAAAAGGGCAGGGAATTTTTTGAGGAAATAAAAAACACGGAGCAGCCTGTGTTTCTCCTGGTGGGCCGGCCTTACAACCTGCACGACCGGGGGCTCAACCTGGGGATTCCTGAAAAAATTGCGGCTGTGGGTTACCCGGTGATTCCTATCGATATGCTGATACTGGATACAGCAGCCCTGTCTGAGAGCAATTACTACAACATTTTCTGGAAGTACGGCCAACGCATCATGGCAGCCGTCCGTTTAGCCGGGAAATACAGGAATGTCTTTCCCATTTATTTATCCAATTTTAACTGCGGGCCTGACAGTTTTTTATTGACTTTTGCAGAAGATGAATTAAGGGGCAAACCCATGCTGATCCTGGAACTGGATGAGCACGATTCCGACGGCGGTTATCTCACGCGCATTGAAGCGTTTATCAATGTGGTGGAAGCATTCATGAAAAAGGAGTCCCAACAGCCGAAAGCTAGAATGCCCCATATATATACTGCCGACAGGCAGCCAAACCTTAACGGCACGGTGTGGATGTCTCCCATTCATTATTCCGGGTACCGGCTTTTTTCTGCCTCTTTCCGGGGTTTTGGTTTTGACTGCCGCAATCTTGATCCGGAAGACAAGGAAGCACTGGTGCTGGGTAAAAAGTACCTCAGGGGGGGCGAATGTCTGCCCATGACATTGACCCTGGGCAATTTTCTCAAGCAAATCAGGAAAGAAAACCCCGGCAGTCGTCATATTCTGTTCATGCCTACCACCGAAGGCCCTTGTCGTTTCGGCCAATATAATCTTTTGGACCGGATTGTGTTCCACCGGTTGGGCCTGGACAACGTGGACATTCTCTCCCCCAGTTCCGCCAATACGTACCAGGGATTGCCCGAACAACTCAGGCGTCAGCTCATGCATGCGGCTACGGCCGCTGATGTGCTGTTTAAAATGCGTTCCAAAGTCCGGCCTTATGAACGCAACAGGGGCGATGCTGACGAATTGTTCGAAAAAAGCCTTAAACAATTGGAACGTATCCTGGAAAAAAGAGAAAGACCGTTAAAAGCTGTCAAAGACATTGCCGCAAAATTCGCCGCTGTCAATACTATAAAAGATAAAAAACCACTGGTAGGCATTGTGGGGGAAATATATGTACGGTGTAATTCCTTTTCCAATGGGAACCTGGTGGATATTATCGAAGCCAATGAAGGGGAAGCCTGGCTCTCTCCTACTCATGAATGGGTCCTTTACGTCGCTTATATGAATAGTTTTGCCGCCAAAAAACGCAATGGTGGTCTTTTAAAGCGGGGAGGGTCTATGGTGAATAACTTTTACCTCTTCAAAACCGAACGTAGTTATTATCATGCGGCATTGGAAATGCTGCATGATCGACTGGAACCTCATATTAAACATGTAGTGGGTGCCGGGGCGGAGTATTTGCCGGAGGAATTCGAAGGTGAGGCCATGCTCACCATTGGCAGGGCTGTCCTGTTTGCCAGGGAGGGGGCGTCCATGGTAATCAACGCTGCGCCTTTCGGTTGTATGCCCGGTACGCTTTCCAGCTCCATTCTCCTGGACATTAAAGAAAAATTCAACATCCCGTTTCTTTCATTATTCTATGATGGTGATATCGATGTTAACGACAAAGTGGCGGCGTTGTTAAAAACCATTACGTTGGAAAAAGGGAACCAGTGGAAATCAGGCGCCCGCGCATCTATACACGCTTGATCGTTCTATCATTCACCACGAAGGCACGAAGAACACGAAGGGAGGGAGCCAGTTGGCAGTTGGCAGTTGGCAGTTGGCAAAAGAGGAAGCGAGGAAGACACACCCCGACCGCTTCGCGGCCACCCCTCTCAAGAGGGGATTTTTTGGACTGAATGTGGCACAATGAATGAATGAAGCACAATGGTTGACCGTGTATGAAAAGCTTTTGCGGGGGGTCCAGGGGGGCAGTTTTCTCGAAAA
>JABAOF010003618.1_pt2 | contig 16127 bp, 13 predicted proteins | sample 7062171 | NCBI WGS metagenome assembly JABAOF01 (sample SAMN14538628, study PRJNA623070) | marine sediment metagenome | biome: marine biome [ENVO:00000428]; feature: marine pelagic biome [ENVO:01000023]; material: deep marine sediment [ENVO:00002113] | place: India: Gulf of Khambhat ...
CTTGATGATATTAAATAGCTTCTCCTTCTCTACATCGCCGAGAAAGAATTCTTGTCCGACGGTCCTGGAGGTGATATGGAAAAATCCTTCTTCTCCTTTTAGTTTTAATCTTTTCGGTCTAGCGATAATCTTATGATTACCTCCGTGATATTGATTTTGATATAGGACATGTAACAAGAATGATTCCAAAATAAGGCTCAAATGAGTGAAAAAATCAAAACTGTTTATAGGAGAGGATTTCAAGGAAAAAAATATTTTATTTATCGAATTTCAAAGCAATCATCAGTCAACTATTGTTTACTTATACCGGTTTCATCAGTCAACTATTGTTGACACTTTTTTTTATTTTTCCTTTGCCTGTCCTTCCCCGTCCCCCTGTCCGTTCTTTTTCATCTTTATTTTATAATTTCCCAATTCCTTTTCCTTTGTTCTGGTCACAGGTCACTAGTCACCTTCGTGGAATCCATCGGTGATGCATAAAATACCTGACCCCTTACTTGTTTTGCCTGTCCCCGTTTTTTTATAGAATATGTTCTTGATAGTTTTGCCTTTCTTGCTCACCTGGAAAATGAAGAACGAGGCGTAAAGGTAACCAATATTTTAAAAGATGCCAGGGAATCGCAAGATATCATCCTATATGCTTCTGTAATTAACATTGGTGAGGTTTACTATATTACTATACTGTTTTGCTGCTTTTCTGGCAATCGAAAAAGACGCATCTGTGATCACGGGAGACCCCGAATTTATGAAGATGGAAGAGGAAGTTAAGGTTAAATGGATTTGATGGCGGAGGAACAAAAAGACGCCTCAAGCCAATGTAGTTATCACCTGGTGGAATACCGGAAGCAGCGAATGCAGGAGAAGGGAGCCAAAAGGAAATAGAATACCTGACCCCGTCGTTACCGTCGTTACCCCGTCGTTCAACTCACCATTTTTCGCCCTGCTAACTCTTCTTCTCTCCCCTTGAACATCGTGGTTTATATTATGCGCTTACCGATCTTCGACTATGTATGGTTCGACACCAATACGACGAAGCAGATAATGGAATCTTGGGTCGTTCCGAATTGTATCAAAACCCGCATCCACCTTGAGCCCAAAAATCCAAGGCTCTCGATTGGTGTATGTTTCTTCTAAAAATGCAAATGCCCTATCTGTATCTCCCAATCCTGCATAAACTTTTGAGATATCCATAGCTGCAACGTACCCATCGCGAGACTTCAACTCAAGTTCTTCGAGAATCTTGTGTGCTTTTTCGGTCTGCCCCGACTTTCCGTATCCGTATCCAAGTACCCCAAGATACTGAGGAAGACGATTTGAATATTGAACTGCATTTTGCCATGCCAGAATTGCTTCTTCCAACCTGTCTTGTCTCTCTCGCAAGAATCCCAGTGTGTAATAAAAAAATGGTGTTTCCGGTTGTAACTCTAGTGCTTTTTTGATAGAACTCTCTGCAAGTCTAAATTCTCCTTTTTTAATGTAAGCATTTCCCATACAATGTCGAAGATAAGGCGACAGTGGATCAAACCTCAATGCATTATTGTAAGCCTCGATAGATTCTTCGTCACGATCTATAAACGAAAGATAATGCCCGTAATAGTGATAGGTATCTCCATCATTTGGATTGAGTTCCAATGCAAGGCGGAATTGTTCTTCCGCCTTCTGCCAATTCCATTCGAAAAACATTGCAATAATTGCCAAAGCTGAATGTGCATCTGCCAAATTTGGATTTAATTGAAAAGCTTTGTCTGCAGCTATTTTGGATTTATTATATGCAATTTTTGGATGTATTGTATTCCAGGTAGACCATATTGAGTAAGCGTGAGATAATGCTGCATAAGCTAATGCAAACTCAGAATCGATACGTACTGCATCTTCGTAAAAATTTATTGCTTTTCGCCAATCTTCCTCCGTACCCTTGTGAGCAAAAAAGCGACCGGTGAGATATTCCTCATAAGCTTGGGGATCAGGCTTATGAGTTCTATTGGTTAAGTGCGATCCTTGTAACAACTCAATTGATAATGCTTCGGCTATCTGAATGGCGACATTTCTTTGAAGCATAAATATATCGTCCATTGTACTGTCAAAGTTCTTTGACCACAATAGAGTCTGATCCTCAACCTGGATCAACTTTGCTGCAATACGCACTTGCTCTCCCTGGCGCCGGACACTTCCTTCGAGTACGTAACCCACACCGAGCTCTTGGCCGATGTTCTCAATAGTAACATCTCTGGTTTTATAGTGCATAGCAGAGGTGCGTGCAATCACACCCAGCCTTTTAGGATTAGCATTACCAAGTATCGTTATCAGCTCTTCAGTCATACCATCAGCGAAGTATTCTTGCTCTGGTTCGTTTCTAAAATTCTCAAACGGAAGTACTACCAGCATTTTTCTCTGTGAGGAAACAACACCATCTGATGCCTTGAAAAAATCAAAATAAAAAATAGCAGCTATTAATAAGATACCCACCATAACAGCTGATATAGCTAATATGGATTTCATTTTATCTTTATTCCTTTTGAGCAACGATTTGGAATAAACAGGCTGGTAACCACATTCATTTTTTATATCATTTAAATCATTAAGTATTTGTTCAACATTCTCATAACGTTCATCAGGATTCTTTGCTAGAGCTTTCTTGCATATCTTGCTTATTTCCTGAGGTAGGTCTGCTGATAGGTTTATTTCTTCATTCAGAATTGAGTAAATAATTGCCTGTTCATAATCTCCTTTGAAAGGTAATTCACCAGTCAACATTTCGTATAATACCACTCCTAAAGACCAGATATCGGTTCTATGATCAACCTTTTTCCCCATGGATTGTTCCGGTGACATGTAGGATACGGTTCCCACCGTGGTTCCGGTTTTGGTTAATTTGGACTTTCCTTTTAATTTGGCCAGTCCAAAATCCATGATCTTGACCTGGCCTTTTTCCGTAATCATGATATTGGCACTTTTAATATCTCTGTGCACAATCCCCTTTTCATGTGCCGCCTGCAAACCCTCTGCTGCCTGAATGGCAACTTTCAAGGCATCATCTATTTTTAATGGCCCGGAGTCGATCTTTTCTTTGATATTCTGTCCTTCAATATACTCCGTGGTGATATATATCTGATTTTCAAACTCATCAATTTCATGGACTGTAACAATATTGGAATGGTTGAGACCAGCTGCAGCCTGAGCTTCAATAAAAAACCGTTCCTTGGCATCTTTGTCACGAGTAAATTCAGGTGGTAAAAATTTCAATGCAACCGTTCGTTTTAACCTGGTATCCTCAGCTTTATAAACGACTCCCATTCCCCCTTCACCAAGTTTCTCAAGGATTTTATAATGGGAAATGGTTTGTCCGATCATTAACCTATCCTATTATAAGATTGTAAGCGCATAATTAACCACATCTTCCCAAAATGCGTATTGTTTAAATGTCATTTTCATCATAATACATCCTTCCACTATTAAAATTCGATTTTAAATTGGCCCAATGAATCCTGCAAAGAAAAATCTTTACTTTCTGCCAATTCCTTTAAGGTATGCTTCAAGCAACTGTAACCCACAATCATTTTTTCAAGACCCTCAGCATAATAATCAATAGTGACTTGTTTGTCAGCTTTTGCACCACAAATTTCACATCTTTTATTTTTGAGCCGATTCCAATATATCTTTTTTTTGTTTTTTAAATAATATGCATAAGCAATTGCTTCTAACGATGCTTCGTCTTCCAATCCCCAGGTTAGTTTACCCCAGAATGACCGCCTATTTCTATGGTGTAAATTGAATAAGCAATCAGGGCAAAATGATCCAATAGTAATAATTACCCTTTCAATTTTATATCCTTGATTAAATGTACCAGGTGGAAATGCTTTATCGAAAATTGTATTAGGAAATTGATAATTGGTTCCAGGCTTTTCATTACATATTAAACATTTGGACATCTTCACCTTCTGTGCTTATCCGTAAGCGCTAAAGGCCGCTAAAGATATATAATACGGAATTGAAAATATCTTGTCAAGTCAATTTTTAAAATATTCATTGGTAATAAATTAAACACATCCTCAGGTGTTCGAGCATACGGGAACTTTTCAAACAAGTATCTGAGGTATTTAGAAGGTTCCAAACCATTGGCTTTGTCTGTCTCAATCAGGCTGTAAAATGTGGCACTAGCCCTGGCTCCTTCTGGGGTAACGGAAAACAACCAGTTCTTTCTCCCAATTACAAAGGGTCGAATCTCATTCTCAAGCAGGTTATTGTTCATTCTAACCAGCCCATTATCCAAATATTTTATCAACCGGGGCCATTGGCTCAAAGTATAACTAAATGCCTTTTCCAATAGACTCTGGGGAGGTATCTTAAGGGCATTTTCCTTTAACCAAACCTCAAATTTTTCTACTATTTTTGTATTTTTTTTGTCCAACGATCGTGAAGCTCAGAAACGTGGAGGCGGTGGGGCAGAATGTCAGAACGTCCATGGTCTTTTGGTTATATGCAAACTCATTGACTGTGCCTAATTTGTGCCCAGAACTTACAGCAATATATGGGGTTTTATGGTAATATATGGTAATTCAAGGATTGACTGAAAATCCAGAAATGATTTTCTGATTTTGCTTTCCGGCTCCTGATGCGGTTTTCCAAGATTTGCTGAAATGGTGGAACCTTGTTCTCATCAAACAAAAGGCAGGCGTCGCAAACATCCTGAGAAAACTTCACCAGTAATCGAAATTCAACTGCCTGTTTAAATCTAATCGTTTCCTTTTTCTTCTTCTATTTTGCTGCCCTTCATAGATGTTTCCACCAGTTCACGGTTCTCCAGCTTAAATTTATAAAAAAAACTTAACACCTCATGTCGCAGCAGCGGAATATGCTCCATGTGTTCTAAAAGCTCCTTAACTTCAACCAACACACTTCCCAGTCCTGTTTCTTCTTTTTGCTCCATCCGGTCACCATACAACATCGGACCTCTACTGCATATCAACCAATCCATGGAAACTTCAAAGGAATCGGCCAGCACCTTTAAGGCATGAAGACCAGGAAACGTTTTCCCGACTTCATTGTTGGTATAAGTGGTCCTGGAAACTCCAAAATTGGCGGCCATTCTTTCCTGGGAAATATTCAAGGCTTTGCGCATTACCTTTAACCTGGAACCGATTTCTTCTGCTAACTTCTTTCTCTTCGAGTCTTTTTTCATGTTTAGTACTCCTTCTAAAGTTATTAATACGAAAAAAATCCTTTAAAGGTTTAAAAAAAATTGCCGATAACACGGGAAATGTGAAAAACCTCCGGGGCAATGTGAAAAACCCGCTGTATTATGTGAAATACCACCGGGGAATTGTGAAAAACCACCTTGATTATGTGAATTACCTCCAGGGATATGTGAAAAATCACCTTAACTATGTGAAATACCACCGGAATAATGTGAAAAATCACCTTTGTCATGTGAAGTTCCACCGAAGAGATGTTAAGAAACGCCTGCATTATGTGAAAAAACGCCGAGAATATGTGAAATACCTCTTTTCAAATGTGAAAAATCCTCCAAATTTTGTCCAATATCTACCAGGTATTGTCCAAAACCTTTTTAGGATTGGTTGCCTAATTCTAAAATCTTGCCATTTCCTGGGAGAATAAGGAGAATGGTGCCAGTTAATTTATTTCATTAGAGAAAAAGTTGGGCCTTCAGGTTTCAAGTTTTTTTGCCCGTTTCAAACATTCTCTCTTATCTTTCAGGGAACAAACTTCCCGGGCCGCCATGCGAAACAGCAGTGCTGCTTGTTTGGGCCGCTGCAGCGCTTCATGAGCAAGAGCGGCTAGATACAACCGGTCCCCGTCGTCTTCGTCTTGCCAATTCCGTGCTGCTGCCGGGCGGGTCTTTCGCAGAATCCTCAACACGTTGGCCGGATCAACACAAAGTAATAATTTCAATGCACCCACATCTATCCACTCTGTTTCCCGGTATACGTTCCACACATATTTCTCGGCCTGCCAGCCAAATAGGCGTTTGGCTTTCTGTATTTCCCCTGCTTCTTTCAATAAAAGTGCTGCTTTTACCAGTGTCTCCTCCCGCAGGCTCCGGCACGATTCAATATATGGGAAAAGAGGTACCACTAACCGGGGGCGCTTTTCCAGCTCTTTAAGATTAATCACTAACGGAAGGGTCATCTCGTTGAGGGGTAAAGGCGCAAAGGCTTGCTGGATCTCACTGACGAAATTATCAGGCTCAATCGCTGCCAAACGCTTCCTGAACTTCGAGCCATCCTCCAGGAAGGCAAAACGTTTGGTCAGGTCTTCCGGTCCGTCATCGTACCATTTGTCAGCCACTAATTTCTGCACATGGCCCTCGGGGACAACAATGGTATTCATTTTCGCCGCCAGGTCATTGACAAAGTCACGAACCATCTCAGCGAATTTCAACGTTTCATCGTGGGTATAGGGATGAAATGTAACGATGCCTCCTTCTTTGGTTAAGGCCAACAAGCAGCGTCCTAGCACTTTGCCTTTGGTATCCCGTGCATAAAGCACCCGTTTATTGATATCGGCGGCATTGGCAAATACCGAGAAAAAGTTAAAGTCCCCCGGGGACAAACAGGTTTTGAAATGTGCTCCCATGAAAAATATCTCCAGCAGATCATCCTCCAGTTGGAGCCGTACCTTCTGACCTTTAGGCCCTTCCATTTCCACAACACCGGCACCCTTCACCCACACATTCATGGCGATGCCGCGGCGCTCCATTTCTTCAATAAAGTTTCGGTTGGGTTCATCATCCCGTAAATCCCAGGGGGGCGGCAGGACACGCAGCCGTAAAAGACGGGATGCCAATGCTTTATTCTCACCGGGTTCTAATTCCATGACGGCATGCAGCATTTTGAGAACCCTGGGTTCAAACAACCATTCCGGCTTACTCTCGATTCCGAGATAAGCGGACAGGGACCGGATCAGTTTACTATCCAGGTATCTTTCCCACTCATCGACAACAGCGTCATGAATGGCGCGGCGAATTTTTGCCTGCAGCCGTTCCAACCGGGCTGGTGAAGGCATCTGCTGCTGTTCCAGCCGTTTTTCCAGGGCGATTTTCCGGCACATCAACTTCTCTTTCCCCGCTTCTGCCTGGCCGGCACCTTGCAAACGCCGGTTTATAGCGGCCAGCTCTTTTTTGAGCTTTACCGGGTCAGGGAAATCCTTTGCCAGGATGGAGTTTGCCGCCCGCTCCGGCTGCTTATGAACGCTGCCAAGCCTCAGCAATTCTCCATGAAGTACTTCCGGGAGACGCTCGATCCATCCGGTTTCAACTGGTGCAGCAAAGATGGGGGGTTCTACTTGCTCATCTGCTTTAATTTTCCGAACCAGGAGCTGTTTGTACCCGCACTCTAACAAGCGTCGAAAATGCCCCTCTTTTAGAAGCTGTAATAGAAAAGAAGAGAGCCCCAATTTACGAAGTACCTGGTCCGCATCGGCGACAATGCTGTCAAAAACTTTATCGTCCCGGTATTCACAGCCTTGCAGGAATTCCACTACATCACCGAAACATCCCGGGTCATCCCGGGTCAAAGCCAATGCCATTTCTAATAATTTGGTGCGAAAATAATTACTGCTTATCTTTTTGCCTTTCAATTGCAGGAACAGTTTAACCGCCAAAACCGGGTCATGACAAACACCCACCAGTGCAGCCAGGGTTTCGGCCTCCTCATTATAAATTCCTTTGGGTAATTTTTCCAGCAGACAGTCCAGGGCAACAAAAAAACGGGGTATATCGCCATTTATAGGCAGTTTCTCTAAAATATCATAATCCAAGCAGTGACCATACCATCTATATTTGTAATCTGAATAGATATTCTTCCATGGGCGCAGAGCAATTGCCAGCTTATCTTTTTTCTTTTTTAAATAAGAACCAAAGGAGGTTACCATGAGCTGAATGCGATGGAGGTTATGTTTTTCGGCTTCGGCGACCATGAAGCTCCAATATACCAGGAAACGGGCACGGACCACCGGCATTTTACTATCGTTGGGGACGGCTTGCAGGGCCTGGCAAATCATACGAAAACGGCCACTTGCTTCCGGTGCCGCCTCCAAACGCAGTGACTCCATCAGCAGCTTACAGTTCAGGGTGGAAGGGGCCCGGTCTCGAAGCCGAATGAATCGGCCCCGCAGCTTACGTACCTGTTCCCGGTTTTCCGGACGCCTTCTCAAAGGCATTTGTTTATTCAAGGCAGTTAATCCCTTATCAGCACCGGCCCAGAATTTAGTCCAAGCCTCCAGGGCATATTCCGGCCGAATCAGCTTGAACAACGCCAACGAGCGCCGCCGGGTTTTACTGTCTTGCTGTACCAGCCAATAGGTCCAACGTTTTAATTCCGCCCCCAATTGTCCCTTAGGAATCTCCAACGATATTTCTTCCGGGGTAACCCTTTTCTTTTTGACGGTGGAAGCAATTCTCTCAGCAAATTCAACACCACCGCTAAAAGCAGTTTGATGTGTTTGCCTATCCCCCAACAGCCGGACCAACGAATCAATACGATTTTCTCCTTCGGCCTTTGCCAGGTACCAAAGGCTAAAGCAAAGAGTTACCCCTTCAAGCTTGTCAAAGGCTTTCGCAATACCCTCCAGGTGCGGGGCATTTTTTTGAATCCAGTTCAACGTTTGTTTGGCATCACCCGGGGCCGGGCAATAGATCCAGGAACTGGCATCGATAAGCGGTTTCAGGATCCGGTGGCTCTTAACGATTTCCGCGGCTTTGTCTGCGATGGCAGGAGGATAAAGCCCTTCTATTTGGTACAAATGGGATGCCAGGGAAGTGCCCTGGTGCACCGGGGGTTTCAGCAGCTCAAGTAGACGAAAAATACCTTCTTTCCATTGGTTTACATTACCCACAACTTCAGGCAGTGCCCTGGGGAAATCCTTGCATAACCGCTTTACAGTATAGGTCGCTTGTCTCAGGCGCTGCCCATCCAGTTGTATCTGTTCTGTTGGTCGATGACCGATATTGGGGGCAACCACCCAATCCAGCTTTCCTTGATCAGTCAAACCAATGGGGAATCCTGAAACCCAGAAAAGATAAGATTTCATAAGTGTTCTGACCTTAGAAATCGCTCCGGATTTAAGCTTCTGTCTATACAGCTTCCGGTTCAGCGCTTGCCTGTTGACTTTCTTTAACATCTCGATATAATTATATTATAAACCCCTGTTTTTTACTATAGAAGGGTACCCTTTTATTTATTACCCTTGGTTGGTAGGGAGCTTGATGTGAAACGTGGTGCCCTTTCCTACTTCACTCTCCACCTTGATTGTTCCCTTATGCTCCTTGATAATTCCATACGCTACAAATAAACCCAGCCCCGTACTTTTGGCAGTTTCTTTGGTGGTGAAAAAGGGGTCAAATATATTTCTTAAGTTCTCTTTGGGTATACCCTCCCCGGTATCGGCAATCAAAATTTCTACTTGCCTGTCTTCTAAACTCCGGGAATCGATGCGGAGCGTACCTCCCCCGGCCATGGCTTCTAATGAATTAATGATGATAGAAATCAGGGTTTGCTGGATTTGCTTAATGTCACAGTAGATAAGGGGAATGTCTTCTTGTAAATTCAAAATAACTTCAATATTTTGAAGCTTAATTTTATTATCCACCAACTGGAGGCTGTTTCTAATGATGTTATTGATATTGGTTTCCTGGATATTTAATTTGGTCTGCTTGGAGAATACCAGGAGATTCTTGACCATATCCCCGCATCGTTCGATTTCATTTCCCATTACCTGCAAATAGTTTTTAAATTTATCCAGTCGCTTTTGATCGACTTCCTCACTGGAAAGGATTTTGAGCATTAGTTTGATATAGGTAAGGATGCCTTGCAGGGGATTGTTAATTTCATGGGCCACCGAAGAGGACAATACGCCCAGGGATGCCATTTTTTCCGATTGAATCAACTGGTGCCTGGTTCTGCGTAATTTTTCAGTACGCTCTTCTACCTTCTTCTCTAACTCAATATTCCAGGCATGGATTTTCTCATTGGCCTTTTTTAAGTCCCGGATCATATGATTAAAGGATACAGCCAACTGACCGATTTCATCCCCTGCTTTTACCGGGATTTCAATATCCAGGTTACCTTGAGCGATTTTTTGAGTGCCAGTCACTAATTGTTTAACCGGCTTTGTGACCAACCTGTGAATAAATAGCGTTAATATAGAAGAAATGCATAATATGGCAATTAGTGTAAAAGATATGGATAGTACCTGGTTTGTTTTTAACTCATTGTCTACATCTACAAGAGACATACCGATATCCAGGACACCAAGAACTCTCTGTTCTTTGGAGTGGGCATGGCATGATGCATTATAGCAGTCAGGTTCATTGTATATAGGCGTGATCACAGCCAGGATACGATGGCTTTTTCCTTGAAATATACGGCTTCTCTCTAAGGTGGACAAGCGTTCCAGGGGCTTCTCTACAGCATGACAGGTATAACAGGCTTCGGCATTCTTGTCTACATAGTTATTCATTTCCCCTTTATTTGTAGAGAACATTATTTTACCTTCTTTATTGAAAATCCTTACTACTTCCACGCCGGATTGGTTCCCTATGGTCTCAATCATCCGGTGTACACCCTCCCGGTCGTCCATAAGCATATCATGTCTTGTACTTCTTTTGACTGCATCGCTGAATATACTGGCCCCACGAAAAACCTCTTTTATGAGTTGTTTATTTTGGTGAGTGATGAATATGTAGGAAAAGATCCCGAAGATTAATACGGTTATAAGACCTATGGAAAGGATTAGTTTGAAATTGATTGACTTTAGCATGAGATTTTTTTCCAGGTATTATAGTTTTCTTTTATGTTTACTCATATCTTTATTTTATACTAAGGACGTAGTGAAATCAACAGGCTAAAACCCTTTTTACTCACTTCCTAAATCCAAATGATTACGGTGTCAATAACTCAACGCAATGTATTCAGTCAGGTAGTTGATGGCTACCTTTTGATCCTTGATAATTCGCCGCACCAGGTCACCCATAGAGACAATGCCGATTAATTTCTTATTATCCAATACCGGCAGGTGACGGCACTTTCTTTCGGTCATGATGGCCAATCCCTCTTCTACAGACGTATCAGGAGTTACAAATACAACTTTTGGGGTCATTACATCTTTGACACTGGTCTCTTTTGCTTTAAGGTCTTGTAGAATGATTTTAAGGGTACAATCGCCTTCAGTAAGAATTCCTGTCAACCGCTCCTTATCAACCACTAATACCGCCCCGATTTTATTTTCAGCCATTACCTTGACAGCTTTAGATACCGCGATGTCGGGTGTGACTGTGATGGTTTTTTCTCCCTTTTCCTGCAAAATTTCTGAAATCCTGGTTTCTTTCATTTCCATAGATCACCTCTTTTTTTAATCATTTCTTTGCTCGGCCTCTTCCAGCCTGAACCCAATTATGGGGTGCATCCCGAAAATGTCCTCGTATTCCTGGTCAACCTCGCAAATATGGCACCGGTATTCATTGGGACAAATCTTATATGGAACGATTCCCATCAACATGTACCTGCACGGGCGTTCGCTGGTATCGAGTTTTTTGAGGCGTTCTTCTATTAATTCTGCCTCCATCTTTATCGCTCCTGTAGGACAGACGAATGAGCAGGCACCACAGGCCTTGCAATTTTCAGGCAGGGCAGCAAAAGGCGTTACCACTTTCCGTCCCACACCTCTGCCCTCAAAACCGATGGCACTGGCTTTAACTATCTCATCGCAAACCCGGACGCAAAGCCCGCACAAAATACATTCTCCTTCCCTGGGGACCCCACGGGTCAAATCCGCAGGCACCTGTTCCCCAGGCTGTTTTGAACTGAACCTGGACTGTTTGATTCCAGCTTCTTCTGCCAGCTTCCTGATGATCTTCACCCCCGGGCACTCTGCCAGGAGGAGCTCCAGTATCATTTTACGGCCGGCCCGCAGGGCATCTGAGTCGGTTATAATCTCCATCCCTGGCTCAACACGGGAACTGCAAGAGGGTAACAAACGTTTCTTGCCATCGCTTTCCACTTCTACCGTACAAAGCCGGCAGGCCCCATAGGGGATGATGGCCTGGTGATGGCACAGCGTGGGTATGGTCACACCAATAGAACTTGCAGCTTCAAGGATGGTTGTTCCCTCATTTACTTTAACTTCTTGACTGTTAATCTTTATCAAAACCATGATCGTATAATCCTTAAAAAAACTATTATTTTTATAAATCACATCTTAAACACCGCTTGGCTTCATTGACACACATTTCTTCCGTGTATCCCAATTCAACCTCATCGAAGTTGTTGATTCGCTGAAGGGCTTTAATACAGGGCATCTCTTCTCTCTTCAACTTCTCAATCTCTTCATCAGCTATCTCTATTTGTTTAATTAGTCTTTTTGGTATAACCGGTTTAAAACGCCATTGCAGTTTTTCTTTATTGAAATACTTATCAATAGCTGCTGCTGCTCGCTGACCAGCGGCAATGGCTTCAATAATTGTTGCCGGTCCGGTAACATCATCTCCTCCGGCGAATATACCCGGTATATTCGTTTCCAGGGTATCGGCGTCAACTTCAAAGGTATTCCAGGCGGTAGTCTTGAGCTCAGTGTCTTTTATTAATTCAGCTATTTCCGGTTCCTGGCTGATTGCCGGGATGATGACATCACAGGGAATGATAAACTCTGAGCCTTGAATAGGTACGGGACGGCGCCTGCCGCTGGCATCCGGTTTTCCCAGTTCAGTGCGGATGCCTTCCAACCCGGTAACGCGGCCTTTTTCTCCGACGATGCGTGTGGGTGCGACTAAAATATGAAGCTTTACGCCCTCTTCCTCGGCTGCATCAACTTCTCCCTTGAATGCCGGCATTTCAACCCGTGAGCGCCGATAAACAATATTAACCTCGGCGGCCCCAAGGCGAAGGGCAGTCCTGGCGGCATCAACGGCTGAATTTCCACCACCGATGACCACCACGTTATTCCCGGGCTTTGTCTTGTTGCCAAAGTTTACATCCCGCAGAAAATCTATACTGTCAATAAAGCCTTTGTATTTGTCTTCGCCTTGAATGCCAAGTTTTCTTCCTTTGTGAGCGCCTACTGCCAAAAATATGGCTCCATAATCTTTTCTTAATTTATCAATAGTAATGTCCTTACCTATTTTGGTGTTGGTTTTTATTTCCACACCAAGGGCGGTAATAGCCTCTATCTCCGCATTAATTATATCTCGCGGCAGACGATATTCCGGTATGCCCACCACCATCATACCACCGGCAACCGGGAGGGCCTCAAAAACAGTCACTGCATAACCCATGCGGATTAAATAATAGGCGGCAGTCAGTCCGGCCGGTCCGGCCCCAATTATCGCCACTTTTTCCTTTTTTGTAATTAGCAGTGGTTTGATATCTTTGGCCCGATCCATCCCCAAATCAGCTGCAAATCTCTTTAAATACATAATTGAAATTGGGTTATCCAATTCGCCCCTTTTGCACTCAAATTCACAGGAGTGTGTACACGTTCGACCGCAAATAGATGGGAAGGGATTATCTTCTAGAATAAGTTCTAATGCCTCTTTATATTGTTTATGGGAGATAAGGGCTACATAACTGGGTACATCAATACCTGCCGGGCAGGCGTTTTGACATGGCGCCGGTGTTAGCCTTTTGCATACTTTAGCCGGGCAGTACTTGTCTCTTATGTGGGCCTCGTATTCATCTTTAAAATATCGTAGTGTACTAAGCACTGGATTTGGTGCGGTTTGTCCCAGACCGCAGAGGGAGAAGTTTTTTACTACCTGGCCCAGCTCCTTTAGAAGATCGATATCCTCTTCCTTACCCTCGCCGGCGCATATTCGATCCAGGATCTCGCGCATTCTCGTTACTCCAAAGCGGCAGGGAAAACACTTCCCGCATGATTCGTCCTCGAGGAATTCGAGGAAATACCTCGACAAGTCAACCATGCAGGTGTTTTCATCCATTACGATCATTCCGCCTGAACCCATTATTGATCCTGCCTCAGCTAGCTTTTCGTAGTCAACTGGCAGATCTAGAAGATTTGCCGGGATACAACCACCAGAAGGACCACCAGTTTGCACTGCCTTGAACTTCTTGTCGTCAATTATCCCTCCGCCTATTTCAAAGATAACCTCTTTTAGCGTGATTCCGAGTGGCACCTCTATGAGGCCGGTATTCTTGCACTTGCCGACGATTGAAAAAACCTTTGTGCCTTTGCTTTTCTCAGTCCCTATGCTGGAAAACCAATCTCCGCCGCGCTCTATTATTACAGGGATGTTTGCCCATGTCTCAACGTTATTTATATTTGTTGGTTTATCTTTAAAACCTCGCTCAGCAGGATAGGGAGGCCTGGAGCGTGGCTCGCCTGCCCGACCCTCTGCCGATGCAATAAGTGATGTCTCCTCTCCGCATACAAATGCTCCAGCACCACGGCTGATTTCCACGTCAAAGTCAAAACCAGAGCCCAGGATATCTTTTCCTAAAATTCCATATTCGCGAGCCTGATTGATCGCTATTGTAAGCCGTTCAATAGCCAGCGGGTACTCGGCACGAGCATAGATTATACCATTACCAGCCCCTATAGCATATGCACCTATGATCATTCCCTCCAGCACGCTATTTGGGTCACCCTCCATAACAGAGCGATCCATGTACGCTCCAGGATCGCCCTCATCTGCATTGCAGATAATATATTTTTCTTCACCTGGAGATTTTCGGCATAGTCTCCACTTAAGTGCTGTTGGGAATCCTGCACCCCCACGGCCCCTGAGCCCGGAACGCTCGATCTCAGCGATTATCTCCTCCGGACTTGAGTTGTGCAACACCTTCCAGAGCGAGGAGTAACCGCCTCTAGCAATATACTCTTCGATGGAATCCGGGTTTATAAAGCCGCAGTTGCGCAGGGCCACCTTGCGCTGCTTGCTCCAGAAACCTATATCTTCGTATAGTGGAATGTCCTTTAATCCATTTTCTTGCCCTTTTGGTTCCCCTTCTATTTCCATCCTGCAAAGAGCCCACTCCTTTTTCACCTTTCCAGATACAAGATTTGATATAAGCTCAGATGCCTTGTCTGAGTCCATCTCAGCAAACAGTACACGCCATTTGCCGGGCAACATAACATCAACCAGTGGCTCGCGCTGGCAAAATCCAAGGCAGCCTGTAACAGTAACCGCTGCATCCAGACCCTGGCGCTCAACCTCGGTTTGTATTTTTTCAAGTACTTTAGCACCACCGGTGGCTGTCCCGCATGTAGCCATGCCCACAGTGATCTTTGTCCGATCCGGATGGATTAGTTCTTCTCCTTTCTTCTTCAGGGATTCGAGATCATCATGAGTCTTGATCTTCATTTACTTCCTCCTTCACTCATTACTGATAACGGTCCAGTACTTCTACTGCTTTTTCCTGTGTCAACCGTCCATGAACATCCTTATTGATCATCATAACTGGTGCTAGGCTGCAGCACCCGATACAGCGTACTGTATCGAGTGTGAAGCATCGATCTTCGGTGGTTTCTCCTTCTATTATACCCAGTTCCCGCTTGAGCTTCCCGAGGATTCGCTGTGTACCCCTCACATGGCATGCAGTGCCAAGGCATACATTGATGCTATTCCTGCCACGGGGTTTAAGGCTGAAAGCCTTGTAGAAGGTGGCAACGTGGTACACTTTGCTCAGAGGGATCCGAAGCCTTTTGCTAATCTGCTTAATTGCTGGTTGGGGCAGGAAACTGTACTTCTCTTGAATAGACTGAAGTATGGCAATAAGTGCCCCGGTCCGATGGATGTATTGGTCAATGATTTTATTGACCTCACGTATATCAATGTCAGTTTCAGTATTTAAATCTATATTTTTCATCATTATCTCTTTACTCCTTACCTAAAGATCGCATCTCAGGCAGCGTTTGGCTTCAAGGACAGCCATCTCGGTGGTAAGCCCGGTCTCTACCTCCTGGAAATCAAGGGATCCCTTTTTGATAGGCCGCATCGGCATTGCCGGGCGCCTGGCGTCGGCCTCCTGGTCGGTGAGTTCCACCTGTTCCACCTCGGTTTTTGGCCTGGCCCTGAAACCCGCACACCGGGGCTCATCCCCGCGAAGATATCTATCTATCGCGCGTGCAGCACCCCTCCCTGCTGCCATGCACTCCAC
>JABAOF010000127.1_pt3 | contig 16125 bp, 17 predicted proteins | sample 7062171 | NCBI WGS metagenome assembly JABAOF01 (sample SAMN14538628, study PRJNA623070) | marine sediment metagenome | biome: marine biome [ENVO:00000428]; feature: marine pelagic biome [ENVO:01000023]; material: deep marine sediment [ENVO:00002113] | place: India: Gulf of Khambhat ...
CTGGCGCAACAACCCTCGATGTATCGCAAACAGTTATTGACAATGTCATTCGAGGATTAGATCTTGTTATTGATGATGGGACAAATAAAGAAGAATTGGGCAGAATTACTGCAATTGACACAGTTAATCTAACAGTCACAGTAGAAAATGAATTAGCTAATAGTTATGTAACTTCACCTCCAACATATATTAAACTTAATGTTTTTTCAGTCAAAAACTTTTCTATTGATAAAACCGAAAATGTTGGCTTTGGCAATAAAGGTTTTAGAGGTAAGACAATTCCGGCTGGAACAATTCTAAGAGTAAGATATGTTAATAATGATGGTGTTGCAAAAACATGGAATTGGAAGGCCCAATACTATATAACTGGTTAAATTAGAAAAAAGATTGAATTATTAATAAATTAATAACTATTTTATATATTTTGCCATTCATACATCTCACAAGATGGCAGATTTACCTCAAAAAATAAATAGAAATTGCTCATACTATGAGATTCTTCTTACCTCAGTTTTAAATATGTCAAATGATTCCATTATTTTGGCATCATTTGATGGAGCAATTATTGAATGGAATCAGAAATCAAAGGATATTTTCAAATATGATATTACAAAGGACTCGGCTTTTTGCATATCCACCATCCTAGATTTCAACAGTCTTGATCTAAAAAAAATAAATACCAATCTTGTAGGAAATACTATTGACCTTGGATGTATTGACGGTATAACCAAAGATAAAAAATGTATTAAATTAAATGTAAANNAAAGCAAACGTATGAACCTTTTTATAATCCAAGACATTAGTCAACACATGGAACTCGAAAGACGTGCTTCTGAAAATGAAGATAGATGCAAGAGTAAAGATCTTTTCTTAGCAACTATTACACACGAATTAAGAACTCCACTCCATGGTATCATAGGTAGTGTATCTCTATGCCGGGAGAGCCAAGATAATTTTACAAGTGAAGTTAAAGATTTGCTTGATACTATAGATTACAGTGCAAATATTCTACTATGTTCTGTGAATGACATTCTTGATTATACAAAAATAGAGTGTGGTGAATTTAATTTGAATGAAAAACATTTTACCCTAGACAAATTAGTTGATAAGATAATGAAAATGATGAAGCCACTTTCTCAAAAGAAAAGTCATGAACTAACATATAATTTAAAGTGTGATGATCCAATCAACATGTATTTTGGAGATATTGAACGAATTGAGCAGATAGTTGTAAATCTTGTAAATAATTCAATTAAATTTACAAATATTGGGGGCAAAATACATATCAAAATTAAAAGTCAAAAAATGGACAATGTTAATCGATTGACATTTAATATAACTGACAATGGATCTGGAATCCCCAAAAAGAAAATTAAGATGTTATTTAAGCCATTTATTCACTTTCATGATGATTATTGTGAAGGGACTGGTCTTGGATTAACTATATGCAAGTTTCTTGCAAAACGAATGAATGGAGATATTAAACTTGTATCCACTGAAGAGGGAGTTGGTACAGAATTTGAGTTTTTTGTTGATTTGAAAATCAAAATGAAGAGAATTAACTCGGGAAATCAAAGAAGAAGAAAATCTTTTATAGATATGAGAACAGCTCGAATGAATATTGAAACAACCAGACCATTAAATATTCTCCTAGTTGAGGATAATAGAATAAATCAAAAGGTAACCAAAAAAATTATTAATAATATGGGGCACAATTGTTATATTGCTAATGACGGGGTTGATGCTGTTCAAATAGTCAAACATATATTAGGATTTAGGGATTACCGAGATATTTTAGGGCAAAAAAAGATTGATGAAATTGAAATATTAAAAAATGAAGATATTGATATTATTTTAATGGATATCAATATGCCAAGAAAGAATGGATTCGAAGCATCTCTAGAAATACAACAACTGTATCGAAAATTACGCAAACAACAACCATGGATTGTTGCCTTGAGTGCCACAAGTGTTAATTGTACGGAAAAGATATTGAAGGATTCTATGATGAATGATTTTTTGCTCAAACCGTGTAAGAGAGAAGATTTTGAAGATATTATTGCCAATTTTAGAGACTATAGAGCAATTAAATCCAAATCAAAAAATAGACGAATTTCTTTAGTAAGAACCACATATATTCCTAATTTTAATGGGAAAAAGAGTAGAAATATATCTGCATAAATATTTTATTTATTTATAAATTATCTCATTAATTTATAATAAGATGTTTAATTTAATAAATCTGGCATATGGTACCTCTCTATCACAAATAAATTTATACTATAAATTTGTTATACAATTAATAATAGTATTTATATTCTCTTTCTTGTACATGTATTTAGGTGGTGAACATTTTATAAATGTTATTGGCGAACGCAAACCTATAAGTTATATAGATTACTTGCACCACTCATTTGTTACACATACAACTTTAGGGTATGCCGATTTATATCCGATAACTAATAAGGCAAGAACATTAAGTATGTTCCATTTAGTATGCACAATATTCTTTTCACTTGCATAAAGAAAAATTTACTCCATTAACTTTACAAAATAAAAAATTTTGAAAAGTATATATAATAATAAACCAAACAACCCAATAATGCTCCAAATTAAAACTTGTATTTACATACTTGTAATTCTCATAATTCTATACATTGCAACAATACCAAGAAAAGTCTGCATTGTTGAATATATAAAAAATGCTCCACGAAAGGTATTAAAAAAATTAGAAGATTTTAGGGATTCCGTGTGGCTTAATACATATACAAATTTCCCTTTTTGGAATACACAACTAGGCTCAACAAGAAATATGTCATACGATATTAGAGGTGACGTTCCGATTGGACATAGTTACGTTGGTCCGTGGTTACAAAGTTCAACAAGGCCAATTTATAATAAGCCATTATGGGTGGTTAGTTGATTTATTGAAATTTTATAATCTCAATAAATTTGGTATTTAATTTATTTTCGGCTTTTCTTAGATCTTTTCTTTGATACTTTCTTTTTGGGTCTCTTTTTAGATACTTTTTTTGATGATTTTTTAGATCTCTTTTTTGATGCTTTTTTAGATACTTTCTTAGATCTCTTTTTGGATGCTCTTCTCTTTGATCCTTTTCTTCCACCAGCCATTGGACTACCAACATAGTGATAATAACCACCTTTTTGTTTTTTGGCAGCAGAAAGATATTTGACAGCAAAGTCAAGATCCTTCATTTTCTTGAGATGTTTGAGAAGATCAGCAAGGGACAAGTCCTTCTCATCAAGCTTAACTTCTTTGTCCTCCATAACTCTAAGGCTAAACTTTCCAGCCTCATCTTGTCTGCCAGTTACCTTTTTAGTTTTGTCATTTTTCTTATGGAAAAATTTAAAGCTTACACCTCTTGGCCCATCCATAACAACTTCTTCTACAACCAATTTATCATCTCCTTTAATCTCAGTGTGGGATTTTTTATGAAGATAAGTAAGTTTTGTTCTAGGTTTTTTAGTTGACATTTATATATATAATATTTTTAAAATAATTTTAGCATAATAATTATTATTACTATAAATGGAAAAACCAATATTTTTTAATTTTGATTCGATAAAAGAGAATAGTAAGATTTTAATAATTGGCAAATTTGGAAAAGATAATCTAATTGAAAATATTTTGAAAAATCATATAAAAAAATATAATAGTCAGGGTATCAGTTTTTCTTCTCTATTTGATAGAAAAGATAATCTAATAAAAATAAAAAATAGTTGGAGTAATAAAAACTTTAATGTTGGTATTTTGAAATTACCAAATGATGAAATTATACATTTGGTGGATGATTTTCTTAAATTATGCCAAAAGGTTAAATATATAACATTTAATGAAATTTTAATTCAAGACAGTTGGATTGAAAATTATATATTTAAAAATATGATGTACGGGGGACATTCTACAAACGCTTGCGTTATATTAAGCTTTGATGGTTTGCCTTATCTGCCTGCACCATATATAAGCAGTTTTGATTATATTATGGTAGGAGGTGATGAATCATATGAAACAATGAAGGAAATTTATAATAATTTTGTGAGCTGCATTCCTACGTTTGATGAATTTATCCAATTGTATAATACTATCAATGAGCATGAATTTCTAATTTTTAGGAATATCGAATTTCCTCATACATTTTACTACTATAATCAATTTGGAGAGCATAATAGTAATACTACCTATGATTTTATATTTGAAGATAATATTTTGAATGGTTGTACAAAAATTGGAGTAAATATATAGTAGGAGAGAAAAATATATAAAATATTATCCCAGATATATAAAGGATGAATATTGATAGACTTTCAGTAGAATTTTATAGGGGTTTCGAAAAAGAGTTTTTCAGGCCTCCAAAAAATTCTTATTTAAATTATAAACCATGGGATCTAAAACAACGTTTTGGTACCTATCCAAAAGCGATGTTTCAAAAAAAAGATCCCACTTGTTTTATAAGGCTTAAGAATACCGATTTGTGGTTATACGAAAAGGATAATGAATTTAAATTTATGAAAATAATACATATGAAGGAAGATGGCTTTGATTTGGAACAACCTCTTTTATTTTGGGTAGATTATCTTAAAGAACCAACATTTCTCCTGTATAAGATTGTTGGCTTTGGAATACCAAGAAACTATTTTCTAAAATATAATGAAAGAGATGGTAAGATAGTTATGAATTGGGTAACTGATATGAAAAATTGTACTGTTTTCTCTCAAAATGATAATGTTAAGTGGTGGGAGTATAATAGTGATCTTGTTGGGTATCGGAAACGTTTTTAAGCTGTTCATAGTAAACAGATTTTATTAATAATAATTTATTGTTTTCATTTATATTGGGCAATATGATATTTTCTTTTATTTGATCAAATCTTTTAACACAATGATTTGATTTATGAAAATTTTTAATACAATCTATGAGTTCCATTTGGTTTTTTGTTTCATATCTATTAATATACCGAAAAAGACAATCGGAAAAAACATTTTGTAATTCTTGATCTGATAAGTTTTTACCCATTATATAATTATTAAAAAAATTTATTGTTTCATCTAGTTCCATTTAAAAATATCTATTGATATATTTTTAAATAGTTGTGCGCGTATGGTTATTTTCAAAATTCTGAATAGAAATAGTATAAATGAATTTAGCAAACATTGGAATTGTAATTGCGGATAATAATAAAACGACTGTAAAGATATTTAAACAACAATTTAGTGGCTTACCAAATGTCCAAATAGTAAGATGCCCACTCCTTCAAATATCAAAAGCAGATTGTTTAGTATGCCCAGGAAATTCGTTTGGGATCATCAATGATGGAATAGAAAAATCCATTACCACTTTATTAAAAGATTTGAAGGATAGAATCCACTATGTTATTAATAGTATTCATTATGGGGAACAACCAGTTGGAACATGCATAATTGTAGATGCCAATGATAAAAATTATAGTCATGTTGCATATATACCTCTTACAAGATATCCATCAAAAGATATAGAGAATAAAAATAAAGAAAATATAAATCCATATTTAGCTTTTCGCTCTCTACTCACAACAGTTCTTAATCACAATAAAATAAATGATGTAAAAATACAGACTATACTATGCCCTGCATTAGGAGTTGATCATGGAATCACTCCTGATGAATCAGCTCGTCAGATGAGAATTGCTTATGGTTTAGTTGATATTGGTATTACTTGCTCACAGGATAGTGCTACTATGGTAGAAGGGTTATTGAGATAAAATATTATTTTACAATTATATTTTATCCAAAAATTTAAAACATAAATTTGTCACGCAATGCAAAATATTTAACTTTCATTTCAAGATATTTCTTTTGATAATTATCACATCCGCCTGCAAGGGATACGATATCCGCAGAATACACTTCAGATGGATACACTTTTCCTTCTTCTTTAATAAATTCTTTTATATCAGTAAATACAGATAACATGACAGAAATATTCTCATTTATCAAATCTAGGAAATCTTTAAAATCATCTCTATCCTGATAAGAGAGCCTTGCTATTCTATCTAATTGTGGGACAAAATTATTCATAAATAGATTAATTGAACCATATTTGTCATTAAATTGAGCTATATTTACATTTTTAATATTTTCTATCCTTTCCATAAATTGTGCATTATCGCCAATTGTCAGTAATTCTAGATATGGTTTAAAAACCAAATTTTTAAAATCTACTATGTATCCTCTTCTGTCATTGTTTGATTTAATTTTAATAAACAAATCTAGCAGGTACATAAAGAAAAGCCGTTTTATTCTTTTTGCATATTTTACATCTTCCCATGGTTTATTAACTGTTTTGAATAGAATTAGATCAAGATCATCAGTGAGATATCTCAAAGAATAACCTTTAAATATTAATTCTTCTCCCATACTATTGACGAGAGTATAATCTCTTATTAAATATTTTACATCCTGGAAGAAATGGGGAATGGCGGTCGTATCTTTATGGGGGATACTGCAATCAATTAATTCACCCCCAAAATTATATTTGACACCGACAGGTCTACCAGTTGAATCATTTCTGACAAAGTAAGCAACAAAATTAATCTTTGTTCTATCTAATGCAAATTTCATTCTTATCTTTTTACCCTCTGGTCCAACTAAAAAATCAAGAGATTCATTGACACCAATATAAAATTCATTCTTCTCATTGCCCAAATTAAACATGGCAACTTTGTTTGTTTCGCCTTTGATTCGTTGAACAGCAATATCATTTCTAGCTGATCCAGCACTTGCTAGTTCCCCATATTTGGAAGTATCAAGTCCAAATGACAAACGATCGTCATGGTCTTCTGTCTGCGCTGAGACATTTTGGAATTCTAATTTTGTAAATCTGCCTCCATAAAATGTTTCATTATTAGGATCTTTCAAAGCATGTGCATCATTCATTTCATCTAAATATTTCTTTAAAATTTTTCGCTTATTTTCATCATTGTATTCAAAGAAATCAAAATTCCCCATTAAGTTGCTTGTAAAATATTTTCTAAGATAAATTTGAATAAGATATCCAAGATGAACCATATCTTCGTAAACCTCGTCATAATTGGGTAGGTTTGGATCTATATATATGGAGAAATCTGCATCTGATCTCTTAAAATATTTATCATAAAATTCTCTAAGTTTGGTCACAGCATCACCTGGAAGTTCATATTCGAATTCATTTGATACAATTCTTAAAACATTACCACCTTTGTACACAAAGAATACACTACCAGGATATCCTTCTTCAGGATTAGCTTTGGGTAGGTTTTTAATAATAGTATACTGATAAACTGCATCTGCAAATGTATTATACACGACTCTTAAAAAGTTAAACACATTATCAGAAGATTTAAGGAAATCTCTAACAACCATATCAGTCATAACTCCTTTAAATTCTCTTGTATCATCTTTAAATTCTTCTTCTAATTCAAAAATTTTATAATCACCAATTTCATCATATCTAGGAATAGTAAATTGTCTTATTCCATCAGGACCTTTTATAATCTTTCTGACTAAATTATTCATCATATTTATATAATCAGTATTAATGTTATTCATGATTTCTATATTTTAAGTTAGGAAAAAAATCAGAAAGATATATATAATAATATGCAATTAAGAAAATTATTTTTTAATAACTTTGAGATTTTTGTGATTATTTCATTAATAATGTTACTTATTAATTTAATTTTCTTTTATATTTTCTCTAGATTGCGCCATCTAAATAGTAAATATCCAGATATAAAAAGCAAAGTATATAGAATAATTTTGGAAAAAACAAAGAGAGCACATGATAGATTAGGTATTCCTGTATTTTTATCATCAGGAACATGTTTAGGATATTTTCGGGAAGGCAAATTTATAGATTATGATTATGACATAGATGTTGGAATATATGCTACTGATTATACACCAAAGATAATAAATGAGATGAGAAAAGAAGGATTATTATTGTATCGAGTTTTGGGCACTCCAAAAGATGGTATGGAATTATCGTTTAAACTACCAGATACACTCATAGGAGATAATGCTAAGATAGATATATTTTTACACTATCGTGATAAAGATAAAGATGGTAAGAAAACTATTAGCTGGTGCGCATTTGAATCACCTGATTATAAAAAGAAAATAAGATATAGAGTTAGTGATTTTAATTTGAAAGAGGATGATTTTGTAGGGATGAAAATTTATGTTCCCCATCCAACTTTAAAATATATTGAAGAACATTATGGTTATGATTGGAAAACACCTAAGATGCCATTTACTGATTATATTTATTCATCTAGCCCAACAAGTATAGTAAAAGAATAAAAAGCGTTTAATATTAATCGATATTAAATTGATTAATAATAAATGTACAAAAGAGTTTATACGATTGGTTGTTTTGATTGGTTTCATGTTGGACATAAAAATCTACTAAATATATTAAGAGATTATGGGGAAACAGTTATTGTTGGTATTCATGATGACAATAGTATTCGAATATTAAAAAATTTAAAACCAAACCAGCATCAACTTTTAAAAATAAGAATGGAAAATGTTAAGCAATATGCTGATATAGTATATGTTATTCCAGATACTGATCCAACATTTTTTCTGGAATGTATTGTTCAAAAAGATGATAATAAAGAAAATGCATGTTTTATCAGAGCGGATGATATGCCTAATTTTCCAGGTAGGAAATTTATCGAAAAAAAGATGTCAATTAAATTAATTCCATATACTGAGGGTATTAGCAGTACCAAAATAAGAAATGGATGATTTATAAAAACGCTAAACCGACTGTCGTAACATATGAAGCAATTAGAAAACCAGTAAATAAATACAGGTTGCAAAGTGATGGATAATTTTCATTTGAGTTAGTAATAATATTTGAGATGGCATCTTTATTCTTATTAGTTATTTCCTTGCTGTAATTCTTAGTATCGTAGAAATTTCCATATCTGACGACCATCCCATCTTCGTAATCATTATCTATAATTGGTTGGTTATCCTTGGTTAGCATCCAGTAAATAATTTTAGGTTTGCCATTGTAGGTATCGTTTATTCTTGGCGCCTTATTAGTAACAACTAATAAATTCTTCTTTTTAACTAAATTTCTTTCTGTGTTAAGTATCTCTTCAAAATTAATAAATTCATAATCTGCACACTCTTGTGAAATCTTATCAAAGTATTCAAGAGAATTGTATCTATCACCGGAAAGTTCTAGTTTGTATGGAGAATATGCATTAACAATTACATTGTTTCCAAATGAATTAGCAAGTGCAGCTACGCCAACTGGAATATTGATTAATTTTTCGTTATACATTTTGTGGGACATATCAATAACTACGTCAGCATTTTTTGGATTGACACCAATGAGTTCTTCAATTTGATCACAAAAATCAAATCTATTTATTCTCCACACATCGCGAAGTATATCTTTCTCAAAATTTGATGGAGTTCTAAAGACAACTTTATCTAAAAATCCTTTAAAATCTAGTTTGATATATTTTTTGAATAGGTGTTTGTGTAACTTGTTTCTACTTTCATTGTTTTTGAGGAATGTTTTCATATTTTTCTTAAGGCATAGGTTTGGCACTTTATCAAAATCAATCTCACTATAATTTTGGGAGCAAAGCAGTATCTCAGTCGTTCCCAATTTTTTATTGAGAGCACTTACTATCTTGCGGTATTTCTTTCTTGCAGTAATTGGTTTGTCATCTGGATATAGTCTTTTACAGATATTTGTGACAAAATTTAATTTTTTGTCAAAACTTTTACTCTGTTTTGGAATCCACTTAGCCAAATTCGAAATATCTTGCCCACTTTCATGATTGGACATATCTTCCTCTAGTTGATTGGCAAGAAGATCGTAGATATAATCTTCCAAGTCGGGATTTTTACATGCTGTTAGGAGAAGAAAATAATCTTTCCAGTAACCCCATTCAGGAATTGTATCAATTAGATCTCTTGCCATCTGGGGATATTCATCATACAAATTTGCAAGTGAAATATAGAAACTGTAAGACTTTTTAGGCCCGTTCTTTTTAGAGAAATTTTCTAGAATTAGATTTTTTATTTGATCATTGTTGCCAGATTTTAAAATATCTTTAATGGTATTTTTAGACATTTATTTAATATATCTATTTTTTAATATTATACATTAAAATAAACTTGTAAAATCAATTTTTTAATAAAGAAACTAGTTTGATAAATGCTAAGATATATTGTTTTTCATACTAGCTATTTAGATAACGTATTATATTATATTATTTATATTAGCTATTTATTATTATCTAAAACTTTATCCAAATTTCATCTAACATCAGCGAAGATTTTGATTTAATGATCTCATGAAATTTTTCAATAAAATTTTTATATCTGTCTAACAAACAATCCAACTCTGTTTCCATGGTATTCTATTTAGGCATTAATTAATTAATTCAGATTCATCTACCTTGTGGTCCAGGTAGGAAAATTTTTCAAACGAATCTTTTTATTTTTATTTTTAATAGATTGTCCAGATTTGACCCATGATCCGTGGGATTTTAAATAATCATATTAAATCTTTGACATCTAATGATTGTAATTATTACTACAAATTCAACAGACAATGCTTGAAGACTAAATTTATTCAAATGAATCTTTTTATTTTTATTTTTAATAGATTGTCCAGATTTGATCCGTATCCATGGGATTTTAAATAACCATATTAAATCTTAGCACAATCCAGATTTTATATATGACATGTTGGGTAACTTTTTCTTAAAAATCTTATGGCATCTAATGATTATAATTATTGCTGCAATCTTAAAAATACAGATTCAATCCAGGACCATTGGAGGCCACTTATTCAAATGAATCTTTGTTATTGTATTGTATTATCGGTAATCCAGATTTTGGTGAATGTTTCCGAAGAACAAAAAATTGTCTTACAAATCTTACGACTACCAAACAATACTTATTTTCGATTGCAATCAACAATCTAAAATATGAAACTTTTTCATTGGAAGTTACATTGATCTATTTAGATTTTATAACAAGTAATTTAATCACTATTTGCACCATCTTCCTGGTTAGCTACCTTCATCACATCTGCCTCATTAGCATCCTCTACTTTTGGTTCTGCATTAACTTTACTATAGCTGATATTGTAATTAGTTACCTGGAAGCTGTTATTTACTAATTCTATCTCTTCTTTAAGGGCATCATCAAATTCTGTATTAATTTCAATTTTATTAATAACTTCATCAGTAGAATCTATAAGTAGATCTGCTATGAATGTGAAGATATGAATTTCCTCTTCGCTACCCCATTTAAGGAGATATTTTTTGATGATACTAACGATCTTCTTCTTTTCGTCCCTGCTAACATCATACATTACCATCAGTTTCCTCTGGATCCATGGCAACATACATTTGCTAAAGAACTTGATCTTGGTAGCATTATCAACCTTCTTCCTATCAAGAGAGAAAAGTTTCTTGCTGAGCATGGCCATGAATTTAGTATATGATTCAGAACTACTACCATCTGATGAAATATATTCGCCAAGATATTTGTGGACTTTGGCACATGGTATATTTTTGAGGGTTGAATCTTGTTTGGATGGATTAATTGACATGTATGAACATTTGCTAAGATTAATTGGAAGACCAACACTGTTTAGTAGGAATTTAACCCTTTCAAATACTGTATTGAGAGATTCCATATCCTTACAAATGATACACACATCGTCTACAAAGGCAGTGAATAAGATCTTTATATCATCTTCTAATGAGTATCCATATTCATCTTTGTATTTATCATCAAGATAAGTTAAGATATAATCCATCACTAGTACGAAAAGAGTTGGCGAAAGTGGACATCCTTGCATCAATCCGCCCTCCCATTTCTTCAAATCAGTACTCCACTCTTTTGTTTGAACATAGTATTCAAATCCATCGTAGAAATTTTGGATATATTCAATTAGTTCTTCTTCTATGTGATATTTCCTCATGATATCATAAAGTCGGTCAAGATTTATATTCCCAAAGGCATTTGATATATCCATAAACATTATAGCACACTCTTTATTATTCTTATTTGCTCCTTTAACAACTTGTTTGACTTTGTAAATCTGTTCTAAGATGCCATTACTAACACTAACCGAACCTTTTTGGATAGTTGTATTAATAAAGTTATTCTTTGCCAGAAATTCGTTCATTCTCAATGCAATAATTCTATGGAAATGATTTGTGCTTTTTGGAATGGAAATAATCTGTCTGAATGAACTGAGATCATCTGTTTTGCCATGCTTAGCTTCTTTATACAAATAACATGCTCTTCCTAGACTTATATCTTGAGGATCACATTCTCCACTGTATAATTTATTGTAGATATTAATTAAACGTTGTTTGTGGAAATTTGGCATAGCTGATAATACTTTTTTACTAATACCAAAAAGATCTTTATTGTTTGTAGGGTTCCTAAATGCTTCATTAAATTCATTGAGCGTGATCTTACCTGTGCGATATGGTACGCTCGGATCTGGTTTCTCTCCCAGATTTAATTCTGCATCAAATTGTGAAAGATCAAGATGTGCTCTTGATGTATCATCGGCAATCTTTTCTGGTCCAAATTTTGGTTTTACAAAACTGGGCTTTGTTATTGAATACTTAATACCTTTTTCAGGTTTGTACTTAGGAACAATTGCACTTGCTTTATCATAAAATTCAATATTCATAGCAAGTAGTGTCATACAGACAAGGTCAAGATCTTTTAATTGTTCTGCAAAATTATCATCCACTTGTAATCCGGATGGTTTTAACTTTTTAGCATATTCTACTATCTCCTTTTTGGTAAAAGTGTCAAATAGATAATAGTCTATTTCGTTTGAATTCTCAAAATCATCCTCACCCCTGCTATCTGCAAATAATATATTTCCCATCTATTTATACTATAATTAACCTTAAATATAGCTTTATAATGGTTATTTTAAGCCAAATATTTAAATAATCAATTTTTATTAACGAGTGAATATGAGTAAATAAATATGGAGATGAAAAAATATATAAAATATTTTATGGGCATACTTTATATGAAAAGAAATTCTATCTTATATCTACTTCCAGATGAAGAATTGGAATCTTTCCATCTATTCAGAATTGAAGCTGATCTCTATGCAACACTTGGAAAGAAGATGGCAAAACATAAAATTTTAATTTATAAATGGTATGATCTTTTAGGATTTACAGTAAAAGAAGATGGTCCTGATCTTCATATCGTAGCTAAAGAGTATTATGACGATAAAATAAGATTCAAGTTGTGGAGGGATGGTGATAATATCAAACTTGGCGGTATTGTTGATAGCAATGGAAATTTTATCGAACTCTTCAAAGAGTTTGAATATGGAAATCCGCACCATCTTAGAAAAACTGATCTTGAATATAAACGACTCCAAACAGAAGAAGTTATGCACACATTACCATTGGTAGATATGCTTAAGATGATCAAAAATATTAATCATGGAAGACAAGTTGCTAGAGGGATGATTAATGGAGTCGTAACAAGTATATTCATGATCCCAGTTAGAGATACGATGAGATATTATGAAGATCAACAGATAACAGATAAAGTAAACTACTATCTGTACTACGATAATAAAATGAATCTTAGTGGTGTTGAGAGAAGAAATGAGAAAGGAGCTGTATTAACAATTAAAATTAATAGACGTTCTGATTTTATATACGAAAAAGATGCTTCTATTTTAGAGGAGATTGAAAGAAACTACTAGTATTCGGCATAGTAGCAATTGTATTCAATTGGTGGATAAATATATCTATTTAAGCTTGAATGTCTTCTGCTATGATATAAATTCCATCTTTTCATTCTATTTGATGCATCAGCATTAAGATCGATCGAATATGTATCCATATAGTTTTCACGATTTGATGGCTTATCAAAAATATTACAAATAGCTAAAATTATGAACACAACTAATAAAAATATTCCTAACTGTTTATTTTCAAACATTTTAAAGTTTATATAAGTATACTTTAAAATAAAAATTTAACTAATAATTATCTAAAATTTCATCTCTTTTTAGATCCCTAAGGTCATCATTTTTTATAAATTCTTTTGTTGTAGCTAATTTGTTTAATATATATTTTTAAATATATTTTAAAATATATATGAAAAGAAACAATAATACCATAAGAATTGAAAATATTGGCTACCACAAATACAAAACGAAGCAAGTTGTGGAATGTAATATTGATCTCAATGGTTACCAACGAAGAATAGTCAACGAGTATTATAATTTTAAAGGTCGTCTATATGTTGGTGTTGAAGGTTTTATTAGTCTAATTCTACCATATGCTATAAATGAAAATATAGAAATAGAAACTAAATACACTGTCGATAAAACATATTATGATAATATTAAAAACATACTAAAAAAATATGAAGAGTGGAATCCCCAAAAAAATATAAATTTACGAATACATGCTCCAATTAAAAAGAAAAAGCTGGTTTTTAATCGGCCAAATAGAAAATCACTATGCTCATTTACAGGTGGTGTCGATTCATTCTTTACACTAATTGAAAATAATAATTCAATTGGTGGGTTAATGTATGTTCAAAATTTTGATGTATTTGATTCACAAAATAAATTATTAGATAGTGTTTTAAAAATGGTAAGATCTGTTAGTCAAAAATATAATAAACAAGTGATAATTTGCAATAGTAATATAAGAAAGGAATTCCCTCGTAGATTTAGTCCCTATTTTGGCTGGGGAAAATATTTACATGGTCCCGCATTAATGTGTCTAGCTTATCCACTATCACCAACTTATAAACACTATTTTATACCAGGCACAGGCAAAAGTTCTATTAGTATGCAGTGGGGATCTAGTCATCATATAGACCATCATAATTCCAGCTCATTTTTTTATATAAGTCACAGTGGTGATCATGATAGATATGATAAACTGAAAATAATGTTAGGAAAAGATACATTTCCACTAGAACACCTTAAAGTATGCTATAAAAATAAAAATCAAGCTTATAATTGTTCAAAATGTGAAAAATGTTATCGGACAATTATATGTATCTATCTCTTGGGTTATAAAGATAAGATGAAAACATTCGACCAAAATGTAGATCCAAAAAAATTCTTAGAAATTCAATTGGGATCACATGAATATAATAGGGGACGGTATTTTCAAGAAAAATTAGCTCGTATTTATGATGAATTGCATCCCAACCACTCTTGATGTGCATTTCTAATAATAGTAGTAGCCGTATGAGAATTTAACATTTGTTCATTAAATGCAAGTTTGTTTGGTGGCTTCCCATCTTTTATTTTATAATATTTGAGAAAGTGTGATATGAAATCATGTTTATTCTTTTTCAAATAGTCTGAATCATTGTACTTTTCATATTCATGATCATTTATATCAATACAAATTATTTTCCAATCACACTCATTATTATCAATCATCCCATATGCACCCAAAACACTAACCTGAATAATATCGCCTGGATTATGTATCTTAGTTCCTATTTCACATACATCAATTGGGTCACCATCTCCATAATATTCAATAAGTGGATCTAATTTTTCTGGGTTTTCCCATGTTTGAGGAAATGCACCATAATTAAAAGGATATGGAGTATCTGTAAATCGAAGGGCCGATCCTTTTCTGTCATGAACAATTGGGTTTGATTCTAGTTCTTTGCTAATTTCTAGCTTGTAGCTAGTAAATTTTGGTATTTCAACCACCATATTTAGAATTTTATTCTCTTTATTAGCCCATAAAGGAATATCGTCTATAAATGACTTGTGTTTGCCATTTTCTTCTAAATATACTGCAAAATTTTCTTTACCATATGTACCATGATATTTAATTTCCATATTTATTTTATAATAGTAATGACTATTTATTTTTATGTTTATTTAAGCACATCTAGCTATATTTTATAATATATAATTGTTTAATTATATACTAATCAACAAATTAAAATTATTTTTTGGCTGTTCTTGTCTTTCTTGTTGTTTTTTGTGGTTTGGCCTTGGCAGCTTTAGTTGCCTTAGTTGCCTTAGTAGCTTTGGTCTTAGTAGCTTTGGATTTAGTTGCC
>JABAOF010027285.1_pt1 | contig 16118 bp, 17 predicted proteins | sample 7062171 | NCBI WGS metagenome assembly JABAOF01 (sample SAMN14538628, study PRJNA623070) | marine sediment metagenome | biome: marine biome [ENVO:00000428]; feature: marine pelagic biome [ENVO:01000023]; material: deep marine sediment [ENVO:00002113] | place: India: Gulf of Khambhat ...
AAAACAACTTCGTCACATATCCTTTCAGGACGGCATACCGGATAAGGTCAGCGGTTTTTCTTAACTTCAATTTATTCATTATGTTAGACCGGTGATTTTCCACAGTCCGGGTACTGATATATAAGAGATCAGCGATTTCTTTATTGGATTTACCTTCGGCTACCATCTTTAATACCTCTCGTTCCCGGGGAGTCAACGGATCAGTGGGAATTTGACCGTCTCCACGATAGAAGTTAGAAATGTCTTCTGTCAACTCCCTGGTAAGGAGTTTGGACACAAACATATCTCCTTTGCGGATGGTTTCGATAGCAGAAAAAAGTTCCACCTCCGAATCTTCTTTCAACATGTATCCCTGGGCGCCTGCCGAGATGCAATGATAGAGATATTCTTTACTTTTGTGCATGGTCAGCACCAGGATTTTGACTTCGGGCATAATACTTCTTATTTCGTGAGTGGCCTCAATACCCCTGAGGTTGGGCATCGAGATATCCAGGATTACCATATCGGTTTCCAGTCCTCTTTGCAAGAGGTTTAGCAGCTCAATGCCATCACCGGCTTCACCCACTACTTTAAGATCCGGGTTTTGTGAAATTAGGCCCTTAATCCCTCGTCGAAAAATCACATGATCGTCAGCCAAAACAATTCGATAGGGTCCACCATCACCCATGTTAGACCTCCTTTTCTTCGATAGGTACTCTAATTCTTATTTCCGTACCTTCTCCCGGTTGGCTGTGTACTTCAAACGTTCCTCCCAACATATGTATTCGTTCTGTCATAGCAGTCAATCCAACTCCCCTGGTATTGAATTTACGTTCCCTGACTTTACTGAGTTCAAATCCCTTGCCATTATCTCGTACCCGGAACGTGATATCACCATTTTCTTCTTTCACCACCACAGATACTTGAGTGGCAGAGGCGTGTTTGGATACGTTGGTAAGGATTTCCTGGAAAATACGATAAAGATTAATCTGGGCTTCCCGGGAAAAAAGATGATCGATATCTGCAAGGTCCAGGGTGACCTGGATGGCGTGTTGATCAGAAAAATTTTCCACTAACCACTGGATAGACGCCACAAGTCCCAGGTCTTCCAGGATAGAGGGCATCAAGTCCCTGGAAATGCGGCGCACATTCTCAATAATTTCATCCACAGCAGCAATGGTATTTTCACATTCTTTTTTTAGTAACGTTTGCCGTTCTTCCAGTTTTTTCTCAATGGAACGCAGCCAGGATTTAAACAGCACCAGGTCATGCCCCAATTGATCGTGGAGTTCTTTTGATAAGCGACTTCGCTCCTGCTCATGGGCTTCAAAAAGGCGAGTGGAAAGAAACCGTAACATTTCTTCTGATTCTCGCAAAGCATCTTCTACTTTTTTGCGTTCCGTGATGTCCATCACAGCAATTCCCCTTACTTTACGGCCCTGGTACTCCATCAACTTACCCCTGACTTCCATTAAAAAAGTAGTGCCATCTTTTTTCATTCCCTGGATTTCATAGGTCGTTACCCCATCATCCGTAACCCTCCGTTTCTGAGGGTCCAGGGTTTCCGGTACAACTGTTAAAGGGATGACCTGTTTCCCAACCAATTCACGAGGTTCATAGCCAAACATTCGGTAGTATTGTTCATTGGCCTTAAGCAGGACACCTTTTTCGTGGATCATGATTCCTTCAAACGCAGCTTCATGCAGGACCCGCAGTTCATCCTCTACCCGTCTGAGTTCATCCGCAGATGCCTTCAGTTCTGCGTTTTCCCGCTGCAACCGGGCAAGTTCTTCGATTAATTCTTCTTTTGTCTTATCCACGTCTTTCATTGGAGAGGGCTCCAACATCAAAACACGATTTTTCAATTATCCGCCCTTATAATACCATGTTCTGAAGAAAAAAGTAACCGTTTACCCCCAAAAAGGCAGAAAAAACATAAAAGACCACAAAAAAAGAAAATAAATTAGTCGGGATGACCGGATTCTTTCATTTCCTTTAAAAGGTCTTCGAGCATTTGCTTATTCCTGTAAAAAAAATCGATAAAAAAACTTAAAATCGAATACCTTACAATCGGTAACCGTTCCGCGTACCAGATAAGCATGTCCATATCAAGCGTAGGTTCCCCTTTCGCATCTTTTGGCGGCCCGGTTACTTTCCCCCACACCACCATTGGCCCTTCACCGGTTAACAGCCAATTGATATTCAACCCGTACAACTCGTGCAGGGCTAACATCAGGTTTGGAGACGGTTTATTCTTGCCGGATTCGGTTTCCGATATCATTCCCAGGGAAAGACCGGTTTCCTGTGAGAGTTCAGCGATAGTAATATGCAGCGAAGTTCGAAACTCCTTAAGCCGCTTTCCGGTCTCTTCCATATCAATGGAAAAGCGAGATTGCCTGTACTTTTGTACCATTGTTATGATTGCCTGTCTGCCTTAAAGAAAGTTTTGCTTTAAAAAAATACAATATAACCCAAAATGGAACATTTTACAACCCCAAAACCAGCCGGGCAAAATCGAAGCACAGAGGAAGTTTTAAAAAATTTTCGCTTTTGTGATTTTTTTTTCAATAAATCCTTAACATTTTCAAGTTTGTGTAGTATAAATTCACTTTTGAGAAAAAAATACAAATGTAAAAAGGAGGTTTAACATGATTTTGCTTGATAATCAAGCCATCGATGCCCGTTTGGCTGATGCGCATTTGAAAATTGTTACTGTCAGAGATGACAGCAAGATCAACGCTGCTTTGCTTCCCTTCGGTTACACTGAACCCCGGGTTTCTGAAGGGCTGCAGTTGTATAATTCGGCGTTCGACCTGCAAAAATTCCAGAAAAAAGAATACGGTGAACAATTTGCTGCAACCGAGGCTTTGCAAAAGGCGTTAGCGGAAGTCGATAAAATGGTCATGCAGCATGTCAATGTGGCGCGGGTAGCCTTTAAAAAACACGGCTATCTCCTCAAAGAGGCGGAATTGAATGACGAGCGCAAAATCACTTATACCGGTTGGTTGGGGCAGACCCGGCAGTTCTACTCCGTGGTACTGGAACACCCGGAGGCATCCCCTTTGCTGAGTGTGTTCGGCTTGACACCGGAAATTTTAACCGCTGCTCAGCAGAAGGTTTTAGATGTCCACGATTTAAAAATCAAGCAAATCCATGAATCCGGTGATGCCCAACATGCGACAAAGCTGCGTGATGATGCACTGGAAGTACTGGAAGCCTGGGTAGCGGACCTGGTAGCCATTGCCAGGGTGGCACTGGCTGATTCGCCACAATTGCTGGAAAAAATGGGGATCAAAGTAAAGTCCTAAATCATCGTGCAGTTAAGCCGGGACCCTGAAGAGGTCCCGGTTTGCTGCAATCCCTGTCGTTCAATCCTTACAACATTCCTAACACGGAGCCCTTTAATTAAAAATCAGGCTGAAAAATGACAATGTACCGCAAAGTAATGACGATGTACTGCAAAGTAACGGCAGTGTACCCTAAAGTAATGATGGTGTACAGTAAAGTAATCACGATGTACCGTAAAGTAATGATGATGTACCCTGAAGTAATGACGATGTACCGCAAAGTAACCATGATGTACCGTAAAGTAATGGCAGTGTACCGGTACACAGCGATTATAATACGGTACAATGCCATTACTTTGCGGTACACTGCGATTATAATGCGGTACAATGTCATTACTTTGCGGTACACTGCGATTATAATGCGGTACAATGTCATTACTTTGCGGTACAATACGATTATATTACGGTACAATGCCATTACTTTGCGGTACAATACCATTTTTTTTTATCAAATTGTCATTTTTTACCCTTGGAATAAAAAGGGAGAAGGCAATGTCTTTAGGCAGTAAATGGATCGAAGATATTCTGAACCGGTCAATAATAGCGATAGTCAATGCCGGAAAAGATAACGAGATACTGGCGGCATTAAAGCGGTATTCTTACGATGAAGAGCGCTTGAAGCAGGGGTTGAAGCTCCACGGCCGGGTGGACCGGTTGTGCAAAAAGAAAAAGAGGAAATATTCGGACCAGTTAAAAGCCGGGGAAATTTATCGAAAAATCCTGAAAGAAGCAAAACAAAAATATAGTACGTTCCGGAAGGTGTCATGGGTGGCTTTGGGCAAATACCCGGCCTTGTTGATAGTTCTGGCAATGGAAGGCAGGTCTAAACGTGACTTATCCGGTTGGATGGAAGAAGCCAGACAGTTTTACACCAATGCCCGGGCCAATGAAGAGATCATGGAGAAGTTGTCGGGATTCGGGGTAACCGATGAAGAATTGGAACAGGGGCTCCGCCTGGTGGATGAAGTGGAAAAATCCGCGGCTCATCATGAGATGTTGAAAGGTGAGACAGTCCGGGCGACAAAAGACCGGGACTCGGCGTTTAAGAAATTTATGGCCTGGATGGGGGATTTCAAGAGGATATGTCGGGTCGCTTTGGCAGACATCCCGCAGAAACTTGAGAGCCTGGGAATTAAGGTGAAAAGTTGACACTCAGGAATTAACCGCTGCGATTGACTTCATTGTTGGTTCCTGGTAACGGTTTGAGTTATTATTTATACTATTATAGTAAAAGGAAAAGTTGACATAGGGTCGTGCAGCATTTCTACCTTATTCAGTCTCACAATTTTAGGCGCAAATTTTTCTGTTAATCGTTCAAACTTCACCAGTTCTTCAACCAGGAGTTTTACTGCGAGTGCTCTTTTTTCACTTCTCAATTCAACTCGTTCTAAAGAGATGATAATAGTATCAATTTCATTAAAGGGAAAAACAATTAGCTCATGTCGGTCATTAGTAGACTTCAGCAGCAATTTATAGTTTGTTATAATTAGATTTTCCAGGAAGATAAGACTATATGAATCTTTTGTTGCCGGTTCGGCGGCCGTCCTATATATTTTATCACCAGAGATTTGAATGTACACCTCTTCATATTCATATTCCTTTTGAAAACCATTTAACTTCATGGGTTGCAAATTTTCGGCAGAGATTTTATCTTTATATTCATCATATTTTTTAACGAAATTATCTATGGCTGTCATCATTCTCAATAGGTAGTCCATCTTTAACTTTTCCATTTCTTTCTTTTGCTTTTTTTCTTTATGAGAGTTGTAGAACCAAAAGAAACCAATTATTATCGCGGCAGCGATTATTACGAGAATATCTTTATTTTGTATCATGATTCATTCTAACTCATATAGAAGAAGATATCAATCGTTTTTTCTTCTATTTTTGATTTAAATCTTTGCATTTTCATGGCTCTTATTATATCAGAATTTAAAGTTGTGGTTAATGGGTTACGAAAAAGCCTAAAGGGGAAAAATCCACTAAGCTTCAGGGGTTCTCTGACAATACCCTGATTCATCACGATAGTGATAGACAACCGTATCAGGCTCTAAAATCGTATGGGGCAAAGAAGCAAGTTCGATTACTATTTTACCCGACTCTTTTATCGGGAGTACCAGCTCTCTAATCACTTTAATGTCATAATCTATCCCGTCAACGTAATCATCCAGTATATATACCCGGCTATTTTTAACCCCTGCAAGGTAAAACAACAGCTTGAGCCTCTCCATATGGGTAAGCCGGGCAAACGTTTTGTTTTGATCCACGTCTAACCCCGCTGCATCGAAACCTTTTACCAGGGAAAAAAGGGTTCTCACCTTAATTGCCCCGGGTATCCGACAAACATTGGGAATATAAACAATGTCTTTCTTCTTAGGAGTAACCGCATTTTCCCCATCCATGGTTACCTGGCCGGTAAAATCCTTAATGCGTCCGTAAAATACATTTAACAATTGATTTTTTAAATTGGGGCAGTGAATAATGAGGCGATAGTGTTTACCGTTAGCCAGCTTATATTCCAGGCCATCCAGTTTGATATCCTTTTGGGGCAGGGGGAATAGATACCTGTTAAACCGGAAATAAGCAATAAAAAGAACCCCGCAAACAATTGCCAGGTTTAAAATAAGACCGGGTACAAAATAGGCGGGCAGGCTTACTTTTGAACGGGAAACCAATTGCTCCTTAGACAAATATGGCACCACCTTTGTATAACTCTCGTACCGTTTCTTGTCAAGATAATACCTTAAAAATCCCTTGTGAATTTCCTGGTTTTCCCGGTAAAATTCCATATAAGCATTGTAACCCCTGGAGGAAAGCTCGTTATTTACGCTTTTATAATGAGTGACCGGGNNGATTGAAAACTTCGGGTGATTTCCCGGGTTTTTTCAAACATTTCAGCTTCCAGTTTCTCGATTTCTTTGAAGTCTTTTTCCCACCATCTCTCACCCATGCGTTTATCCGCCTCGATTTTTTCCTCTTTGGTTTTATAGCGGCCGGAATATTCGAATGCTTCTTTTTCAAATTGCATTAATTTTTCAATTTTCTGGATTTCATGTTTATACACGGATTTCATATTGGCGGCAGCTTTATTGGAAACAATCACGCTTAAAACTTCGGGCCAGACCAGCACCAGGAGTATCCACAACACCCCCAGGACTACGACACCCTTTCTCCAATCTTTTACCGCTCCGCAGGCCGCGCTAATACCCAACAAAAACACCCATAAGAGGGCGGTCATAAGGAAAAAGGTCAATAAACCCGTGATTTCATTGGGACCCGGCACCATACCGTTTATAATATACTGGAGCCAGTAGACCAAAAAAGCAATCACCAGGAAAAGAATAATAGCTATTATCCGTGCCAGGACAATACCCCAATAGGCGCTTTTAAAGCCGGTAAAATTCAATAAATAACTTATAAACTCTTTATTTCTTAAGGCAAAAAACCCCCACATTGAAATAGCCAGGCTGCCGAAAATTAAAAAATACCAGGATAAATCCAGGCTGCCGCCCGTGGGCTTTTCAAATAGTTTTTTACCCACTTTCAATTCCATGTGTTTCAACCTTACGCCACTATCGATAAAGGCCAGTAACTCATTTAGCGTAATGGAGTTGTAAAACGCGGCAACCAGCGGTGAAGGCTCTAATAATCGCCGAAACCCAGCTCCACCATATTGATGGTAATTGAGATACCTATGTACCTTTTTCATTTCCGTTTTAATGAACTCCTCCTGGTGCTTCAGGTCGACCTTGTGCTTATCCATACCGATCTGTAAAATAACAGTGCCCACCAGCAAAAAAACAAGCAGCCCGGCCGCGCTCCACCCGGTTAAATTGCGGCTAAATTCAAGCTTTATAACTCCCTTCATAATGACTCCGTCACGATTCTTGAGACCTGTTGAGACCTGTTGAGATGTTTATTGTATTTCCTTGAAAATCATACTTATATACTGCCCGAAAAACAGGGCATCCGAATATTTTTGATTTAACTCCCAGAGCTTTGATATATCCGGGATTGTATCTTTATCGATGTCTTTTTTTATGTTTTCCAGTCGATCCAGGAGATCCACCGTATCTGAAAATACCGATTCATAAGCACCGGTTACATCCCCTTTAATCAAGAATCCTTTGACCCTTGAAAAAACAGCGGAATTTAAACCTTTTTCTTCCAGGAACCTTTCATAATCAAACGTTCTTAGTTTATCGATGACGATCGGATTGTAAGGGATTGCCCCGGAAACGGCTTTTAATTCGAAATAGGTTCCTTTTGCGGCATTCATATTGAAGCCAGCCATATATAAGATGATTCGCAATTCTTTAAAATTTGTTCCATAGAGTTCTGAAAGCTCGATCCTGTTTAAGAATAACTGGAAATCTGAATGAGATTGTAAGAAATAACCGGCCCCTTCTATTATAAGCTGATTAATCCAGCCGCCGCTGCTTTCTCTACCTTCTTCTTCACATTGACCGGTATAGGCACATTCTGAGTAATTCATCCAGATGACTCCATAGCATGAAAGTGACGCCAGTAAAATCAGGATTACAAATAGACTCAATTTTTTCATGTTATTCTCCTTTTTTTGGATTTAATACTTATACTTAATTATACCATGAATTTCAAAAAAAATCGCAGCCGTGTACTGCCCAAAAAACAGGGTATCCGAATATTCTTGATTTAACTCCCAGAGTTTGGATATATCCGGGATTTTGTTGTTATCGATGTCTTGTTTTATTTGATTCAACCGATCCAGGAGATCCACCGTATCTAAAAACATCGATTCATAAGCGCCGGTTACATCCCTTTTAATCAAAAATCCTTTGACCCTGGAGAACACAGCGGCATTTAAGCCTTTTCCTTCAAGGAAACCGTCATAATCAAACGTCCTTAATTGTTCGATTACCTCTTGATTGTACGGCGTGTCGGCAGCCAGGTTTTTTAGATTAAAATAGGTTGTGTTCGCGCATTCCATGCTGTTAATGGCCGCGTTTAAAATATCCTGTAATTCGATGAAGTCAGCGCCATTAAGTTCTGCTAATTCGATCTTGTTGAGAAAAAGTTGGAAGTCTGAATGGGACTTTAAAAAACAACCGGCCCCCTGGATCACCAGAATTTTAATAGTGGGGGTGCTGCTTCTTTTGCCATCCTCACTACTCCCGTCGCCATCGTATGAGATATCTGAGTAGTTGGCCCAGATGACAGGAAAAATGAAAACAGACGTCATCAAAAATAGGGTTATGAATATTTTTGTGTGTTTCATCAGATTTACTCCTTATGCCTTTCAATGATTTTTTTAAAATTCATTTTTACCTCATTTTATTTCAGAATTCAAGTGAAGTTGTATTCTAAATTCACCGCCTATTTTTTAGCCGCTAAGAACGCGAAGGAGCACAAAGATAAAGAAAATTACAAATTCCAAATTCCAAATTACAAACAAATTCCAAATCCAAAATTACAAATTACAAACCCTTCCTTGGGAACAGAATACAACGACTATAATGGGGTAAGATGTTGAGGAGCGTAGTACAACGACTGACCGTGTATGAAAAGTTTTGCGGGGTCCAGGGGCGGTTTTTCAAAAGAGCCCCTGGCTGCCGGGCAAAAGACTTAGCTTTTTCACTTCAGTATATCTTTATTTTGAACATAGCCTGAACCCCGGCGCAAGGTAATTATGGTTTTGTCTGGTATCACAATCATAGAAGTATTGGAACTCAGACTGATTATCAACTTATCAGCGCTTTTTATTTCCCTGGCTATTTCAATGTATTCATATTCGGTAGCCAACCCTTCGGCAAAATCATCCAGGATAATAATGCCGGTTTTTTTGGATTGGGCTAATGCAATCAGTAGCCTGGCTTTTTCCAGGTCTTTAAGATTACCGAATAGCTTTTTTTTAATGTCTAATCCCGGAACAGACACCCTGAATGCAAGGGATAAAAGATGTCTTATCTTTATTGTATTGGAAATTTTTGACGGGCAGGGTATATAAACAAAACCTTTCTTTTCCCTGGTAACGATGTTTTGGCCGTCGATTGTTATTTTTCCCTGGAATTCTCTAAAACAGCCGTAAAAAACATTTAAGAACTGGTTTTTCAGGTTAAGGCAGTTCATAATAAGCCCAAATATTATTCCTTTTGTGAACGTAAAAACCGCATTTTTAGTGGTAACGCCCTTTTCCGGGACCGGGAACAGGGACCTGTTAAGCCGCAGGTAGGCCAGGAAAAGAACCCCGGCGATAATTGCCAGGTTTAAAATGAAACCGGGTAAAAAATAAGCGGGAAGGCTCACTTTGGAGCGGGACACCAATTGCTCTTTAGACAAATAAGGCACCACCTTTGTATAACTCTCGTACCTTTTCTTGTCAAGATAATACCTTAAAAACCCCTTGTGAATTTCCTGGTCTTCCCGATAAAATTCCATGTAAGCATTGTACCCCCTGGAGGAAAGCTCATTATTTACGCTTTTATAATGAGTGACCGGGTTAAAGATGCTCCAGTGGTGAAAGCTGCGGGCGATTTCCCGGGTTTTTTCAAGCATTTCGGCTTCCAGTTTTTCGATTTCCTTGAAATCTTTGTCCCACCACCTCTCACCCATGCGGTTATCCGCCTCGATCTTTTCCTCCCTGGTTTTATAGCGTCCGGAATATTCGAATGCTTCCTTTTCAAATTCCATTAGTATCTCAATCTTCCGGATTTCATGTTTATACGCGGATTTCATATTGGCTGCCGCTTTTCTGGAAACAATCACGCTTAACACCTCGGGCCAGACCAGCACCAGGAGTATCCACAACACCCCCAGGATTACCACTTCCTTTCTCCAATCCCTTATTGCTCCGCAGGCCGTGCTGAGGCCCAGGAAAAACACCCAGACCAGGGCGGTCATAAGGAAAAAGGTTAATAGTCCGGTAATTTCATTGAAATCCAGTCCCAAACCGTTTACAAGATACTGGAGCCAGTAGAGCAAAAAAGCAGCGGCCAGGAAAAGAAAAATCCATATCATCCTGGCCAGGATGATACCCCAATAGACGTTTTTTTTCCCGGTAAAATTCATTAAATACCTCAGGAATTGGATATTCCTTAAGGCAAAAAAACCCCAGGCTGAAATCGCCAGGCTGCCGAAAATCAAAAAGTACCAGGATAAATCCAGGCTGCCGCCAAAGGGTTTTTCAAACAGTCTCTTTCCCACTTTCAACTCCATATGTTTCAATCTGATGCCACAATCGATAAACGACAGTAATTCATTTAGCGTAACGGAGTTGTAAAACGCGGCAGCCAGCGGGATAGGTTCCAACCGACGTCGAAAACCCGCTCCTCCATACTGATGATAATTAACCCAGAGGCTGATTTTTTTCATTTCAGTGATAATGAACTCTTCCTGGTGTTTCAGGTCGATTTTGTGTTTATCGATGCCGGTCTGCAAGGCTGCGGTGCCCAACAGTAAAAAAACAAGCATGGCGGTAATGGTCCACCGGGTGAGATGGCGGTGGAATTCAATTTTTATGATCCTGAACATGACCCCTCCTTTCAATTCTTAAGACCTCTTGAGATGTTGACATCATGATTTCCTCCATTTTTATCGCCTTTCGTTGGTTTTATATTATAATGATTTTGTTCGTTGGTGTCAATAGATGTGAAATATTTTTCGTAATTTTGAAACAAATGGCAGGGAATGTGAGTAAAGGTTACCTATTGCTAAAATCTGCCATTTCCTGGCAGAATATTTTTTGCCACAGAGAGCGCAGAGATCACATCGCGGCCTGCGGCCGCAACCAAATATTTAGCCACGAAGGCATTTACAATGCGGTAAAAAGCACGAAGGGGCATGAAGAAAAAAAAGTCTTAGTTCCCTTTATTTCCGAATATTGTGTGTTTTTAATCACATGTAGTGAAATAATGATGAGAAAAAAACAATAGAAAGCCTCATCAAATAAATGGATACAACGGTGATGAAAATGAATTGCTATAATAAAAACAAGAAATTAAAATATAGTAGTGCAGTAGCACAGGGAGAAGATTTTTTTAAAACTCTGTGTCCTCTGTGGCTAAGATAACCTTTTTGGTTACGGCTTGTCCGGATTTCGTGCCAGGCAAAGTTTTTTTCTTTATTCTCTTTATTTTCTAAGGGGTTATGTACCTAAAACTCTTAACCCTTCCGTTATTTATTTTGACGATAACAGGCAAATGCTCCGCGGAGAAGTATTCATAAAAATCCTTCTTCTTCAACATATAAAAAGGAGAAAAATTAAAAGTCCCCGCATACCCTTTGAATTCATCGAGATAATCATGAACCAACAGGGCAAAACAGGATTTCCCTTCTTTTTGAAGGGATTTCAAATCCTCGATTCCATGGTAAATACATGAATCGCAATTGGTTTGTTCGAATATCATGCAGTAGACGCTTTCGTTTGTGCCTACCAGGCTCCTGAATCCGATATTCGAACTATCGATGCCAGTCACTTGAACTTTTTCTATTTCTGAAATCCTGAAATTCTCATGTTTTTCTTTTTCAGGCATAAACCTGGAAATACTCACCAGGATAATCCCGAAGGCCAACACTCCCATCAGTATATTTAAGGCTAAATCCTTTTTAATTCCGCTCATTTTTGCTGTCCCAATTTGTATATGTTAATATTGAGGTCTTCGCATGCTTCTTCGTCCAGACCGGCTTCTCCATTTTCAAAGCAATAATATTTCCCATCTTTTATATCCAACAAAAAATCATCGGTATAAACGGTGTTTTCAAGTTTAAAGGTTTCGGCGTTGTAGAAGAGGAGGGCAAATTTTTTCATTTTTTCGCTGCATGTACGTATTTGAACCACCAGGTAGTTTTTATCAACCCCGCAGGTTATTATCCTGGAGTACCCAGTTGCCCATTCTTCGAGATCGCGGGCAAAATCATATTTGGGATTCGCGTAACTTTCACGAAAGTAAAAATGTTCCGGCATCTTTTTGTAAAAGGCCGGAATTTGGAGCGGCACTTCCTTGACCACTTCCAACGATCTAGCAGAGATCACGGATACTTTTAAACGGTTGGAAGGCAGAAAAAATAAACGGTCGTTTTTATACGGCACAATGTGATAAATCATTTCATATAAACGAGAACCGGTGATGGATTTAGTTTCGATCAAGTCCTTCAAAAGATTCCCCTTCGTATCATATACCCGGACCAGGTTGGCTTCATTTTCTTTTTTTGTTTTTTGCTGAATAGGCTCGGTAAATCCTGTTAAAAAGATTTTGTTATCGAAAAAAATTCCATTTTTCGGGCTGTGAGCTACCGGTCCTTTTTTTAACCATATGTTTTCCTTCCATACGTAGGTTCCATCTTTTTTGGTAAATACTTTAATCTTAAATTTCCGTTCAACAAAAGCCAGATCATCGCCGTAATTAAAGAAAGTATAACAACCGGCCATTTCCGACGGCCCCTGCCCAAAGGGGATAATATGGGTTACTTTTTTCTTTGATATTAAGGATATAGGCGTTTTAAAAAATAATGCTACCACGTGGCCGTCCTTATCCACTTTACCGAATACAAGCAAATCGAAAATTTCCCCGGGATGCTCCCATTGATCGATAAGTTCCAGGTTTACCGCCGCATTTGAAAAAAAGGCGCAGCCCAAAAAAATTAGTACAACAACAATTTTGAATCTTAGCATTTTTTTTCTCCTTAAAAATTTTCCCACCGGGCTCCACATTTATTTACCGGTTTTCATTAACCGCCTCTGATCCGCACTATTCTATGGGATCGGGAACTATACAATAACAGTCTACATGGTTAGGGGGGTCGCAGTCACAGACATCCCCAACCCCCGGTATCCTGCCTTTTTTTCCCCCTAACAACTTACTTGCGTGTGTTTGTTCCGGGACAGTCACCAGTAGCGTAAAGATGACTATCATTACGAATACTACAAACAATTTAAATTTACGTTTCATATTTACCTCCAATTGTTTCCAGACTTGATCTTGTTTATTTAAGTGGAGCCCGGTGGGAAGGGCAATTATACTAAAAAACTTACATAAAGTCAATTTGAAACCAAATATTTAGCCACGAAGATACACGAAGGAGCACGAATAAAAAAAAGTCTTAGTTCCCTTTATTTCCGAATATTGTGTGCTTTTAATCACATGTGGTGAAATAATGATGAGAAGAAAAAAACAGTTAAGCCCCAAATTTTGTATAATAATCTGAAAGAATCCCGTGCCTTATGGCAAGGGAAGCCTTCATTTTTTCCAACATTCCTAAGACCTCTTCAGTATCTTTGCCAAAGAACAGTAATTTTGGAGTGATGGATTAGTGGAGTATCCAACACTCTATTACTCCAGTGTTAGAATTAGTAGCAGAAGTGGCTATTTTTTATTTTACTAAAGTATTAACAAACTAACCGCCATCACCGCCATCCCGGCTACCAACCCATAAACAGACAGGTGGTGTTCCCCATATTCACCGGCAGTAGGCAGCAGCTCGTCCAGCGATATAAATACCATAATCCCTGCTACCATGGCAAAAAGAATCCCAAATACCGTATCACTGAAAAAAGAGAAGATCAGCAAGTAACCGATGACAGCACCCAACGGCTCCGCTAACCCGGAAAGAAAAGAATATGTAAACGCTTTTTTACGACTGTTGGTGGCGTAAAAAATAGGAATCGATACCGCAATGCCCTCCGGTATATTGTGAATGGCAATAGCAACCGCAATAGAAATACCTACAGAAGGGTCCTTCAACGCCGCAGCAAACGTTGCCAAACCTTCGGGAAAGTTGTGAATGGCAATGGCCAACGCAGAAAAGACTCCCAATCGAAACAATTTCCGGTACCTTTCACCCCGGTCTTTGTCATCCATTTCCTCAATTTTATGAATTTCGTGGGGATTTTCCATTGAAGGAACAAATTTGTCCACCAATCCAATTAACAAAATCCCACCAAAAAAAGCACCCACTGCTGCCCAGGAGCCTTCCAGTTTTCCCATTTCCTTAACCAGCGACTCGTTGGCCGCTTTAAACATCTCCACAAAAGATACATAAATCATCACACCTGCCGAAAATCCCAGGGCCACAGATAGTAATTTTGTATTTGTCCGCTTGGCAAAAAACGCAAGCGCACTGCCAATCCCTGTAGATAAACCGGCTAACAACGTCAATCCAAATGCCAATACCAACGTTTGAGTATCCATTTTGGCCTCCGGCGGCCAAGAACCTTTTTGAAAAAAGGTTCCTGGACCTCCAAAAACTTTTCATACACGGTCAGTCATCGTACCACGCTCCCAACATCTTACCCCATTATAGTTGTTGTATTCCGTTCCCCACTGCCACCTGCCAACTGACTTCGTGTCCTTCGTGGCTACTTTTATTTCTTACCAAAATAGGCTTCTTCAAACTTTCTCAGCAAAACCCGCAATTCTTCGATCACCCTCAGGTCCGTGGTTTGCTTGGCCTTCATGGTATAAACCAGCAGGTGATGCAGCAATTCCAGTTGTTCCCGGTAATCGGCATAGTGTTTGGCATCGGTTTTGGGAACCGGTTTTAACCGCTGCGTCATAAAGTAATAGGTGACAATATCGCTCAACTCTTCCGCATGTTTTTCTTTATTGTAAACCCAACGCACGATCTGGTTGTAATTGGGGGCTTTTTCTTTTGACAGTTCAATAATTTGATTCATTGCTTTTTCGATGGTAGTGATGTGCTCGGCAATCATCTTGATCCGCATCTGGTCATCATAGATGCCGCAGGGCACCTGGCAGTGCGCGGATAAAAACTGCGCACCCGCAAATCCAAATACGAAAATGATAATTAAACTCAACTTTTTATAGTTACTCATATCATCCTCCTTTTATTCTTTTTTTTAATGGCACCCATTATAAATAAAAGAAGGAGCAAAAGTCAACCCCCCGCCGGCCAAAACCCTATTTCTTCTTATTACTTCCGCGGATTTTGTTTTCCAGGCTCTTATATTTTGACGCGTACTGCAGGACGATTTCCTTTTTTTCTTTCTCGAAACCCAACCGGTTCATCTCATCATAAAATATTAAAACATAGCTCTCCGCTTCTTTTGCTTTCCCGGCATTTGCCATGAAATTGATCATGTTATGATACATGCGTGGGTAATAAAAAACGAACCTTATATCGTCTTTAAGGTCTTTCGACGGTTTTACGGCATTTTTGACCTTAGCGGCCCATTTCTCTACTTCCCGGATATTCCCTGAATCGAGGTAGGCAAACGATGCCCAGGAAATTATATCCAGGTCCTTTACCAGGTCCAGTGTGCTGCCCTTGCGCTTGATAAAATCATTGAAAATCCCAAGGACTTTTTCGCGGTTGCCGCTCTGGAGATACCAATTCATAATAGCCACCAGGCCATCGTTTCCTTTTAAATCGTATTTAAATTTATCCGGGTAATAAGCATTGATAATAGCCTGGAACAACCGCTGGTGGATGGTTAAAAAGTTTTCCCTGCCCCGCATTCGCGGGATGTTCTCGACAAGGACAACGGCCATTTTTTCATAAACTTTTTGCGCCAGCGCATCCTTGAAATCCGGTTTGAGCCGGACAGCCCGCTTCAAGTATTCCAATTTTTCTTTTTTATCGGACATGCCCATTCGTCCGACGATTTTGAGAATGAGAGCACGGTCAGTGGGATTCTTTTCCAGTTGGTTCGATAATTCATAAAAATTGTTCCCTGACTTTACCTCTTTCAACCAGCCCAGGAACCCCTCCACCGTACGCTTAAACGTGCCGTTATCCAGCATAACGCCTTCCTTGGAAAAAAGCTTGAATGTCGGGTAGACTTTCACGTTAAATTTC
>JABAOF010001279.1_pt3 | contig 16089 bp, 15 predicted proteins | sample 7062171 | NCBI WGS metagenome assembly JABAOF01 (sample SAMN14538628, study PRJNA623070) | marine sediment metagenome | biome: marine biome [ENVO:00000428]; feature: marine pelagic biome [ENVO:01000023]; material: deep marine sediment [ENVO:00002113] | place: India: Gulf of Khambhat ...
ACTCATGACCCCGAGCCCATGACTTTCCATCCACCTGTGCCTGTATCTGGCACAACACAATCTCATCAAAGCCAATCGGGGCTGTATCAGCTGGCTAACGGCTTTGAGTTGAACGGTCCCGCAATGTTACCCTGTCAATTTCTCTGCCTTGCGCGGGGTCCCCACCAGCGAGATGTTGGGCATCCAATACTACGCTCAGCTGTAGGACAAGATTTCAGGATACAATCCCCAACGATTCTTCACCTCACCTCAAGTGGAGCTGCTAGCCAGTTGGCCCACGTACCTTCCAATATCTCGGCACAAGCCATGGCATATGATCCCGGCTCAAAGTTAATAATCATTAACCGGGGATCACTTAATACAGGTTTGTGACTTACGATCGAAGCCCAAGAGGGAAAACTAACTCCTGTTTTGCCCTCGCGATAATGATACTCAAAATCCTGCCATGTCTTGTCGTCTTCCAGCTTATACACCCTAAGGGTGACATTGGCCTCAGTAAGGTTATCGAATATGAGAGTCACCTCACCCTGCTTGATCGCAGGAGGGCCATCATATCGACAATTTTCCGGTTCAAAATACACAGTAATTTCATCCACATCGACGGGATCAACTCTTTCTTCTTTTGCAGAGCAGCTTGATAGAAGCAACAGGATGAAGAGGAGAAGGAAGATCGCCCGGTTAGGAATGCCTTTCATGATGCACCTCCTGGTGTGAATGTCTTCGTCAATGTTTATGGCGATTCTTTTTAAGGATGCCTTACCCGTTGATATGTGGATTTCTATCCACATACTATAAAAGATTGTGTACAAATGAGGAAGCTCATAACCATCGAACCCTGCGTCCGATTCGCTGTGGTATCAGGGGCAAATTTGAATTCAAATCACGAACTGAATTCATCTCCGATATCAGGGATAATAAACTGCGCGTGCATCTAAGAACAGCCAAAATAAAGACGATAATAATCCGATAATGGAACTAACTAGAAACAGTACCTTTGGTAATAGTCTGAAGACCGTTTCCGACTATCCATGAGCGGACGAAGAACAGTCACAGAGAATTGCTAGACCTACTTCTGATACTTACTTAGAAATGAGATTTGGGAAAGCTTCTCAATAGAGATCATCAGAGAATGTTACAGGTCCTGCGGCTTGAGAAAACCGGGAGTTCAAGATGCTATGATTTTGAGACCATGAAACAACATCAAAATATAAGTTCGAATTAGGTACAGATAAGTTCAAAAATAGGCTTTAAATTTATGCTCTCAAGTTACATTGTCCATTGACTTCACACTACGCCGTGCTTAATCTATCATGATGACTGATGTTAGATTTGTACGAAAACGAAAAGCGAATGATCATAAATGTCTGCCTAAATCCTTATAGCCTCCCCCAAGAAAGGAATCTCAATATCAACCCGGGGAGACAACTCATGTAAATACTTAGCAACCATATCAGCATGCCTGAGTGTCCAATAATCTTCCGCCGATCTTCCATATTCTTTAAGATGGGTAATCACGATTTTCCGTGGTTTCATAGCAATGAAGAACCGACTGAAATCATCTATTAATGGTGGACTGGTCATCAGAGCACAACCACGTCCAAGCCACAAATGTGCGAAAACGGCATCGACGGGGCTAAATCCATTTATCATACCTGCATCATATGTCCAAGTATCCCCCTGGAAAGAGCCAACGTTTTTGAACCATCTCCACCAAATATCCTGTGGAAGGCACTCCCCTGACAAGTTTACTGGCTGTAGCGGTGAACGACGATGAGTCCCAATGGGAACCAGAAAAAGGAGTGACCCGCAATCCGCACGCATCAATAGGTTCATATGGTATTGGAACGATGATGCGATCCCTCTGAAGTAGGGCTTCCTCCAATACGAAATCCAGCAATTCGTGTCGGATGATCCAATGCACGGAGAAATCTCGCAGTCTCTTTAGCAAATATAAATCAAGATGATCCTTATGTTCGTGTGTTAAAAGAACAACTGATAACCCTTGCAGATCTTTTTCGACATCGACAATTGGCACTTCAAAAACGCGATTTCTTAGTGTCATAGGGTCAATCGCCCAACGCACGCCACCCGTACGGAGGAGATAGTTCGACGAGTACATTAGTCATGCGAAATCTCCCTCCCCTGATGCGGTCCACCCGTCTATCATGTTTGACCAAATTACAGGATATCTAGATACCAAGTTGGCGCGCTCAGAATCAATTTGATTGGCTCTTGCTTTGGACAAACTTTCGTCGGTATTGCGGCGTTGCATAAGGTTCGCCTACCTCCTATAAGCCTAACCGCGCATTCATTTCACAATAAGGGCTTTATTAGAACATTTCGTGATCGCTAGTCTATCAAGTTCATGAATCATTCAATGTCTGCTTGCTGTAGAAAGGGTAAATTTATTAATTCGGGGAAATCCTCAATATAAAAATCCGCCCTGGCCTCGCGATCGTAATTGAAGGCAATCGTCATAAGACCAACAGCCTTGGCGCCTTCCAGTTCCCTTCGGTCATGACCCACAAATACCGTCTCACCCCCAAAAACGCCTGCCTGCGACAAGGCTTCCTGGTACATAGCTCTATCAGGCTTGCGAACGCCTAAATCCATAGAATTAGCATACGCGTCCCAGTAAATGTTCAATCCGTTGGCCTCGAACCATTCCAATTTCTTGGCTTTAGGGACTGCAGCATCCGTGACAATGCCTAATTTAAAGCCACGGGTTTTTAGTTCAACCAAGGTTTCCTTCACACCCCCAAAGAGTTGGATATCGCCGTGGTCTCGATCAAGAGCAGCGCGTCCATGAACCATCAACGAGGGATTCGTCACACCACAGAATCTTAGGACAGCGTTGAAGTAGTCATTATTGCTCACTTGTCCACGCAAGGCTTGGTCATGGATTTCAGCCGTGGCGACTTTTAGGGTGTGCACGTCAGGCATTTGAAGACCAAGTTCCTGCAAGAATGCCTGAAAAAATCGTTGTCCATGAACCCGAAAATACAGCACGCCGTTTGCATCAAAAAAAGTTGCTTTCATCTGACTAACATCTTGTCATCAAATGAGTGGGGCGACGCGCTTCGATTAGAGTGTCGATGTAGGTGTACAGCTTCCTCCACCGAGGTTTGCAAATGCAAGCGGAAGCGGTATTTTACCCGGACACCCTTGGTTATTCCGACCACAAGCCTACGTAAAAAGGATTTGCTAACACCCAGGGGCGCCCGTTAATCTTTGCCTCGACTCGCCAAACACCCGGAGAATCTACGAGTACATCCCATTGATCCAGGTCGCGCATCTCCTGCATCAATTCGCCATCTCGTAGAATACGAAGCGTCGCCAGGGTGGGGCTGTGCACCTCGATCACTAGATCTTCTGCATCGTTGATGCACGCACCAGGAAGAAATACATGCGATTCTGCTTTACGCCGAGCTGTAGCCCGAAAACCCCTGGCCACATGTAACCCATCATGGGCAATGATCAGGCTTCCGCTCCCCACCGCATCCAGGAAGCTGGTTACCGGTTGTTCCGCAAATCTAGTAGCCTCCACCCACACATAACTAACAATCCCTGAGAGACCTACTTCCCATGGGAAAAAGACGCGTTCCACACCCTCAATTTCTCTCTGGTATGCATGGTTGTCCGCGCTGCCTAAGCCGACAATTCGACGTGAACGACCAAGTCTGTCCCATCGGGCAAGTCCTTCCTCTGCCGGTCCGTTGATGACGGCGTCAGGATTTCGCCAAGCGTACGTCTTCGAAGCGATTGCTTCCAAGCCACGTTTCCAGGCTGCCTTATAGGTCCATATCTCAAGTCCGGTAAAACGTTCGACGGTCCAATCAACCCAAGAATGCCCTGGTTCCGCAGGATGTGCAAGAAAACTTAGTCCCCCTTGATCGCTGACGAGATCGATCAACTCTTGAGGGGACCTATCCTCACTTCGGATGGACTGCTGGATACCAAGTGCGAGAAGGTGATTGGTAAGCGATGCTCCCTTCATCCTGCCGGAGGCGTCAGGTTTGATCGAGTAATTAGGTGTGATCTCCTCGCCGGTAATCACCAACACGTCACCGACAAAGCCGTTGACCTTATGGCCATGAGTCTCATGATCTGTTATGACCACACAATCGATCCCTTCCGCAGAAGCCGCGTGGCAAATTTCCTCGACGCTTGCATTGCCATCACTGGCGTAAGTATGAACATGAATACAGCATCTTAGGGGAATGTAGTTGTCGTCGTCCATCAGACCACAATTCCCGACTGAAGGAGTTCGCGCATACACGATCGCTCAAGATCGAATTGAGGACAGGTGGCAATGAATTTGGGTACTTTCCAAGGTTGTATGTTTGAATCCGTGTTCGTTGAACGAATGGCGAAGTACCGACCTCCAGCTTTTTCCACCAACATCATACCCGCAGCAACATCCCAGGAGTTCGCATTGGTTTGAAAACTCACATCCGCCCTACCGCATGCCACATAGGCCAATTCCAACGCCGATGGGCCCAGGCGACGGACAGAGCGGAAGCTTCTCAGCAGCGCACGAAAGAATTCATGATCGGCTTCTGATGCACGACCACCTTCGTATGGATATCCCGTGAGCAAGACCGCTGTCTCGTCCGACGAGTTGCCTGAGGATCGGATGCGTTTCCCATTCAAGAAGGCGCCCTCAAGAGTGGCTGAGAGCATCTCCCTTCTTATCGGATCATAAACGACAGCCGCTAACAAGCTCCCATACGCTGCAGCAGCGATTGAGACGCAAAATACGGGGATGCCATCGATGAAGTTGTTCGTGCCATCTATGGGGTCAATATACCATTCAACGGCTCCATTGCCTCGATGACCACTCTCCTCTCCAATGATGGTTGAATCAGGGTAACTCCGCAAGATATGACCGACGATCATACTCTCAGCTACACGATCGGCTTCCGTGACAGGGTCAAAAAAGCCTGCTTTTCGATTTGAAGAATCTACACCTTTCTCAAACGTCGAAATGAGATATGAGCCAACATCAATGGCCGATTCTTTGGCAATCCCAATTAGCTTTTGCGAGAGTTGGTTGAGATCTAGATCGTTAACCATATCTTGTTCTGCGTATCTTTTGTTTATTGGACTGCATCACCACCGCATGCGCACAGTACCAAGCAGAATCCACGGATATCAAAGAAACGAGGACCAGCATTCGAAATGGCTCCTCACCACAACAAGCATTGAATCGATGCTCACAGACGCTCAAAGCAAATCGATCGGAGAGAATCACTTCCATGCTGTTGTGCAATTAAAACTAGACCCTTTCTAAATAAAGGTGGAAAAAGGGTAATGGCGATCTACCCCAAATCGTCCTAAGAACCTCAGCGTATCGGCTCGATGCCACTCTCGTATCAGAAGCTCTTATAACCTCTCTGACAATCTCTGTCCGTGAGCATCAAAAAGATGGAAACAATCGGCGCGCACTGCAATCTTTCCTCTATCCTGAGACTTGAATTGAGGATCTTCATCGGTTCGCATGAAAAGCACGCTGTCGTCAACTCGAAGTCGAATGATCCACTCCGATCCTGTGGGGAGGATGGCCTCTATGATCGCCGCGCAACTCCATACTCCATCCGCCAGCGACGCATCGTGCTTCACTAAGTTGATTGCTTCGGGGCGCAGCCCGATTTGTTTCGTATTCTCCGGATCTTCAAAAGCGATTTCCGAACGTTGGTTCAGTAAATGCTTTAATATTGACCTCGCCGTCGTCGCGGTCGGGGAATCATCCACCCAGAAGAAATTCATCGTTGGGCTTCCTACAAACTCGGCTACGAACGTGTTGGTCGGCTTGCGATAAATCTCCATCGGCGGTCCGAATTGCTGCAACCGTCCCTCACACATGACCGCGATTTCCGTGGCTAACGTCATAGCCTCGAGTTGATCATGGGTCACATAGACAATTGTGTTCCCGATTTGCTCGTGCAGGCGCTTCAGCTCGGCTCGCATCTCCATACGCAATCTCGCGTCCAAGTTCGACAGAGGCTCATCCAGGAGCAACACCTCCGGGTATATAGCAAGCATTCGTGCAAGTGCGACGCGCTGCTGCTGGCCTCCGCTTAATTGGAGCGGGTAGCGATCCCCAAGCCCTTCGATATGTAGAAGAAGTAGGAGCTCCTTTACGCGATTGACTTGAACATCTCTGGGGTGACGTTGCATCTGCAGCCCAAAAGCGATGTTTTGGGACACTGTCATGTGAGGCCATAATGCATAACTTTGGAAGACGAGACCCATCCCGCGTTGTTCGGGAGGCACCATCTCACCCGTGTCGCTTGAACTCAGGACTTGGTCTTTAAGCCTGATCTCACCGCTTGTCGGATCTTCGAGGCCAGCTATCATCCGCAGTGTAGTCGTCTTACCACATCCGGAGGGTCCAAGCAGACAGACGAAGTGTTGATCAGCTATCTCTAAGCAAAGATCATCCACCGCAATCACAGAAGCTCCGAATCGTTTCGTAACATGGAAAAGTTCAATCCGCGCCATTTTCCCTTATCCTTCGAACCCAGAGGCCAAACTGCTCCCGGTCAAGCGTTGAGCGATATACGTCAGTATAAATATGATCAGAATGATGATTAAGAGTGTCGCGTTCGCAAGTTGCACATAGTTATAATCGATAAAGCGTAATACTTGCGTCGTGAGCAAGTCAATGCCTGGCGCAGCCAACATAATAATCAGGCTCAGTTCTTTCATACCAGAGATGAAGGGTAGAAGCACACCCGTTATCAATGCGCTCTTTTGGATTGGCACAACGATGCGTAGAAGACGACTGAGCCAGGGCGCACCACAAATCGTTGCAGCTTCCTCGGGCTCATTTCCCAATTGCATCATGGCTGAGATCCCGGCACGAGACGGTAACGGAAGATATTTCACTCCCATCGTAATCGCGACCAACAACAAGGTGCCATACAGCGCCGGGATCGGTCCTCGAGGCATAGCGAACAATGAGAGATAGGCAGCCCCAAACCCTATGCTCGGGACCAAATAAGGCAGGAAGGAAGCCTGGCGGAGAAAACGCGCGCCCCATGAGTGGGGCACTTTCACCACTACGTAACCGATCAGGAATCCTAGAATACCCGAGATGATGGCAGCAGCACTGGCAATTCGTATGCTGTTCCATGCCGCATCCAAAATGAGGTCGTTTTTAAACGCACCAGCCTGCCCGAGGTTGACATCAAGCGATTCGGCAAGCCAGAACTTGGTCGTGAGGGTCTCAGCGGTAAAGACACCAGGAACCCTGGTCAGGGTTGAGAGCAGAAGGACAATCAAAGGGACGAAGATTGAAATCGCGACGATGGCAAAAGCAAAAAGTGATAAAGGTAGTCGCGCCTTACGAAGAGCAGTAGGTTGCTGTGACCCACCTTTTCCAGATATTGTGACGAAGCGGCTTGATTCCCGCACGAAGTACATGTCCAAGCCAACCATGCTGATCCCAAGAAGGACGATCACAAAGGTAAGAACAGCCGCCACGCCTGTGTTGGCGGATTTGATACTCCCATAAAGTGAAGTTGAAAGGACGGTGTAATTAATTGGACGACCCAAGATATATGGGGTGCCGAAGGTCCCCAACGTGCGAGAGAAGGTCAGCAATACAGCGGACATCAGCGCCGGTCGCATGAGCGGCAGAACGATCCTTCGCAATGTAATCAAACGAGAAGCGCCAAGTATACGGGCAGATTCTTCTAGCATCGCATCCATAGAACGCAAGGCGCTTCCGAAAAGGAGGAACGCGAAGGGAAAATAGTGAAGACCGAGGCAGATGATGATCGGTACGGGTCCGTAAGCCAGCCAGTCCGGAGGTAAGAAGCCCAAGGTCTCCGCGATCCCTGCCACGCCTCCAATACGACGATTCTTGAAAAGAGTAAGCCACGCCATGGCAAAGGTCCACGACGGCAATATGTAGGGGATGACCAACGCTGAAGCGAGCCATTTACGCCCGGGTAGGTCTGTCCTCACAACCAACCAAGCAAGGGATGACCCGAGAAGAAGTGCCAGAAACAATACGCCGACACCAATTGTCAATGTTCGTGAGAGGGGCTTCCAGAAGAAAACTGTACTGATCTTGGAAAACAAGGTGCGTTCAAAATAGTAGGTTGTGAAATCGCCCACCTCCTTCCCAATTTGCTTCGCATCACGAAACTGGACCTGCGCCCCTTCGGTCACCAAGGCACCAATCGGCGCGAGCACAAGATAAATGAGGAAAATAGTTAGGACAACCGCGATCACCGGAGTGGGATTAAATCGCGTGTACGACAAACGATTCCAAAACCGGATGATACGACGACGAAAGCCAAGCAGCCTTTCGTCTCGAGTAAGGATGCTCATCAGATCGAACCTTTAATTGCGGGTCCGGCTTTTACTTTTCGCCGGACCCGCAGTTGAGTAGTGAACGCTATTGTGGACCGTGAATCAGCCAAAAGTCAAGAACGGGTTGCTCGAAATCCCAGATGGCTTGGTTTTCCCAGGTTAACATCCGCGCCTCCCACTCCGTAAACAACAGAAAGTCATTATCGGGGTGGACTTCGACGTCGGGATTTGGAGAGAAGCCACCGATACTGTCAAAGGCCCATGGCTTAACGCATGGTCCAGACAGGAGGCAATGGATGAACAGTTTGGCGGCATTGGGATGTGGCGCATCCTTGACGATAAGAGGATACATGGGATACCAATACCCCATGAAAGGCTCCATCTCGTGGCAGGCGCGCAGTTTCAGATTCTTTTCTTCAATGTCGCGATGTTTTGTCAAGGCATAGATCCCAATCGGTGGGTCTGTTTGTCCTGCGCCTCCAACAGCTTCGGAGACATCCGAGTCGCTGTCCATGAGGATCAGATCGTTCTCAAACAACCGTTTAACGAACTCCCACCCCGCGTTCTCCTCATCCGTTGCCAACGGCTCACCATAGTAATCCTCATAGGCTTGAGCCAGAGGTTCTGGGTTCGATACAATGGCAACAAACATGTCGAGCTGAGCGGAGGTTATTTGAGGATCACGCACGATCACCTTGCCCTTCCAATCCTCCTCCGTGAGCTGCCAAACGTTGGATACGGGGCATTCATCCCCATAGACTTCGGTGTTATAGCCGAAAACGCGCGGTTGCCAGAGAAAGCGCACAGGGTCTTGAAGTTTTTCGGGTATAACATCTACCAGGTCGGGTGGGAACCATCTGATCAGATATCCCTCAGGGATCAATTCAAATTCATATCGTGGACCTGAGTCGCCTGCAACGAGATCGACCTGGACGTTCCCCGCATCCACTTGGCGCACAAGGCGCTCATTTTGCTCGGCATCCTTCATCTTGGTGCCTTCGACCTTGATGCCGTACATCTCCTCAAAGATCTCGCCCGCCTTTTCGATGCGCCCAGATCCACAATAGGCAATGAGCTCACCCTCCTCTTGCGCTGCGGCGATCAGAGTATCGAGGTCGAAGGCTTCCTCGGGCGGGGCAGCCTCCTCCGTTGGAGGGGTCTCCGTAGCGCTGGGTTTACATCCAGCCAGCAAGAGTGCGGCCAGAATGACCAGACAGAAGAGCATCTGGAAAGTTTTTCTCAGCTTCATCATTTCCTCTCTCCCTAACGTGGTGGCAAATGACACTCCCCAGACAAGGATAGCTCTGTGAACAGGTTTCTCCTCTCTGCGAAGCTCTCTTGCCCTTAAAACATGACCGATAGATTGATAGAACTCGCCGTTCGATTCTTTCGATGCCTCCTCCCTCCTTACGACGCTCAACAGTTGGAAAGACAGGGCACACAGCGAAATGCGCCAACTTTCAGAGCGCGATGGCTCGTCCGACAACCCAATCCGAAAGCAAGTCCTGGAGCTTTCCCGGGCTTCTCAATTTTTAACCAACACAAGAGAATATGATTTATTTCATTTCCTAATGAATTAAAATCATATTAGCAAAAATATTATCCCAGGTCAAGAAGCTTCTTGATGTCAACGATGATCAATTCATTGAGAAGGGCTCAGAATCGCTTCATACTCGTACGAGCGCCATCAGAGGTAGCTTACTGCGGTTATGGTCTTTCCTCTTACAGGGGCATCATGTCACAACTGCGAATGCTCGGTCGATTGCCTCGCACCAACAATGAAGGATAGCCGTATGCTCCTCTTGTATCCTGGCAGTCGATTTGGAAGGGACGGACAGTTCAAAATCAACATCTTCATCGTGTAAACCCGCCGCTCCGGTTAAGGCAATTGTGGCCGCCCCTGCTTTCTTGGCAGCTTCAAAGGCACGGAGGATGTTTGCCGATCGACCGCTTGTGCTTATTCCGACCGCAATGTCTCCTGGCTCAGCCAATGCTTGGATTTGTCGAGCGAAGATTTCGTTAAAACCAAAATCATTGCTGATGCAGGTACCGACACTTGTATCTGCTGACAAAGAGATGGCAGGAAGAGGTTGTCGATTCTGATAGTAGCGTCCTAAAAGCTCCCCCACAAAATGCTGCGCATCTGCAGCGCTTCCACCATTTCCGAAGACCAGCACCTTATGTCCCTGCTGCAATGCTTCGACGAATACCTGAGCGGTTATTCGAATACTTGAGGAGAGACTCTCTATCGTACTTTCGCGTAATTTCATCCCCTCCCTAAGTCCCTTAAGAATCTCGGGATCGTATGTCCCCGCGCTTCTCCGTTGCGCCTCAGATTGCATTACCATGATGGCAGCCATGAGAGCTGCGACGTCACCCAGCCGGTCACCGAGTTGAGCCGGTACAACTTGGCAGATAGAGGCAGGTAGGGGAAGCGCATCTTCAACCAAAATACGCCGAGCCGGTGCTAATAACATTTCACCTAGTATCACACCGAGCGTACCCACTACGATCATCTCAGGGTTCAAGATATCAACCAGCATCGAGAGCCCCCGCCCCAACCACGTCCCCATCTCTTCAATCAGAGAGCATGCCTCAGGCATACCTGCTAATGCACTTTCGATGACCTCCGATGGGGAGATCTCTTCAGGCCATTGTTCTGGAAAACGCATGGGGGCTAACTTACCTAAACCGCTCGCGCTACAAAGACCCTCCCACGATCCCGCGCGGCCATACGCGACAGGTCCCTGATCTGCGATCCGAATGTGCCCCACCTCGCCAGCAGTGTCCGTAGAGCCGCGATAGATGCGGTTGTTCAAGATGATGCCCGCCCCAAGTCCTGTTCCAACTGTCAGGAAGATGAGATTCGCCGCCCCACGGCCAGCGCCAAAGGTGAATTCGGCCAGCGCGCCAGCATTTCCGTCATGTTCAACAAAGGTTGGCAAGCCGAAATAGTCAAAGAGCCTCTCTTTGAGATGGACACCGTGCCACATGGGGAGATTCGGTGGAGATTTTATGATGCCTTTCTCAATGTCCAATGGACCGCCCACGGATACGCTCACTGCAGAAGGCGATCTTCCAGACTTCCGTGCGGCGGCTAGCAAGGATTCACCGGCTTTACACATTGTGTGAAAGGCTTCCTCGAAAGGTAAATCCACAGCGTTCGCGACCTCTCGTCGCTGAATGATGCGCGCTTCAAAATCCCCCTCGACAATCGCGATCTTGCTTCCACCGATATCAAAACCTAGGATTGTCTCTTCCACGGGAAATTCACCTCCTTCTTCGTGGCACAAATGAAGGCGCAAGCTATCTCAATGCATTCAGTCATTTCCGGACCAAGATGACACTTCAGTGGCTCAATGGTAGAAGAAACACCGGACAACACCCCGATCTTCTTCACCACTTCAACTGGCCGTGTCCTATCGACAGAGCCAATGGGGATTTATATTTATAACTTCGTTTCTATTGGAGAAAATTAGATTTTCAAACCCCACCTTTCACGATCCCACGGTTGTGGTGTTGTTACTTTCGAAGACGACCAACTCCCTTGATTGGTAGAGACCGTCTAAGGCTACCGCAGCAGCCGCCAGCGCCTCCGGATGATTGGATCTAACCACTTCATGCAATCGCATCCAGATCAGAGGTTTCTCGCTGTACTCCGCCTGGCGTTTCAATTCCTCTTGTAGTCCCATCCACAGTACTTCCGAACTTGCGATCAGACCACCTGCAAACACGATCATGGGCAGATCCAAGACGTGCGCTACGGTCCATCCAACAACACCTAACCGCTGCGCTGTCCGGATAAGAATTTCTCGTTCACTCCCCTCCCCCTCTTTAGCTAAACTTTCCAGCGTCTCAATTGGCATGATCGATCTGGGGTTTCTGGTATCGATCAGGGCAACCCCGTTCTCAATCGCTTGGCTAATAACACCTGGTATGGAAAGCACCATTTCCAAGCAACCAACGCGACCACAATGACATTTTTCTTCCGACCATCCGAAGGCTGCAGTGTGTGCTAATCCCGATGAAACCCTTCTGTTTTCTCCGGTGTAGATCTGTCCATCAAAACAGAACCCAACCCCGAGACCAAAATCGACTGATAAAAGGAGGAAGGATGATGGCAAATCCGCTGGCGAAAACCAAAGAACTGCCCGTGTTAGGGCGATCGTGTCGTTGTCCACTTTGCATGGAAAATCTGTTCGCTCACTTATCTCCTCCATGAGAGGACGACCGCGCCAGTCGGGAAACCTGGAGGGCTTTGTTAATAATCCCGTGGTGGAATCCACAGAGCCTCCAAAGGATATTCCAACCCCAGCGGTCACAGAAAAACTTTCACAGGCCAGTTTTGCAAGCTTCTCGATTTCTTCAGTGTACAGACTAAGAGCCTCCTCATAGGGATCGTCCCCTGAGATTTCGATCGTATTGCTGTGGTGGACATTTCCGTGGGCATCGACTAAATATATCCACGACTTGTCAGACCGGATCACCAAAGATATGACACATAAACCATTCGACTTCAGCTCTAACGCGATCGGCGGGCGACCACGAGCTTCAGAGGGTATGCCATCGCCTTCTTTTAAAATGCCCAGCTCGCGTAGCTGTTCTACTGCCCGAAAGACAGTCGGCGGGCTGATACTAAGCGCATTCTGAAGTTCCGGCTGTGTGCTATAGGATCGTATCGTGAATTCTCGGAGTACACCAATAGTCCGCAAAGGCAACCTAACACGTCGATACATAACTAAAGTTCCTTTCATGGTGAAATTATATCCTCTTGAACAATAACACTGTATCGCTTCACAGTCAACAACCTTGCCTCTTCTAACCAGGGCTCACTGCTGGTGATGTTGGAACGTTGATAGCGATAGTTTACGACCCATACCCGACTTCGCTGCCCTTGACAAGATACTGACACTGGTCAACACTGATCACCCAGTCCGGTTGGGCTTTCGTGGGTGGATTGCGACTTGAGATTCCATTGCCACAAACCATCTGAAAGATTAGGGGAGGATAGATGCAAGGACTCTAAGTATGTGCAGATTAATGGTGATGTCTAGTTAGGCGCATAATCGTTTATCCGACATAGATAAGCCCAATCAGCAGTCAGCCAGCCATGGAGTCTAAATGTCGGGCTGAAGTCCACGCCATCATGATTATTGGCCATGATATCCAGCAAAGATCTTTTTAATGCCTAATTACGGGAATTCTTACCTCAGGTAGCCAGAAAGATATAACATTACCATGAGATTATTAGTTCCGATTAACAATGAAATTGGATGAATATTGAGGCTGATCATGGAACTTATCGGTTGTCGAACGATTCTTTTTCGGAAATAGCGCATAGAGAGATGTTATATAACCGATCAACTCTCAGGAGGATTAGTTACGTGAATTATCAAGCCGCCTAACGGCTGCGAGCTGAGCCGCCTTGAGGCTGGCGCAGTGTCACCAAGCCTGACCTGAAGAGCAACAAAGGCAAGACCATCCTCAAAAGGATACTCGACATCAAGGTCGGCTCCAGCGACTTGTTGGGCGGGCCTCTCCATCTATGGGGTTTTACTCTCCTAATTCAGTCCCGATCTGTGCTTGCTACCGGTTGCCGGCTGTAAACACCCCTTTCCCATCGTTCCACCACAACTGATAGTCCTGCACATTTCTCCCGGTAAAAATGTCCTGATCCCCGTCCCCGTCAAAATCCCCCACCGCCACACCAGTATCCTCTTTATATTCAACGCGCACATCCGACCGACGGGCTCCTAGGGCTATATCTGCCCTATGGCAGCATCCGGACACACCGTTGTTTACGAAGACCACCGAGTAACAGGTGGATGAGGCCGTGGCTCGGTGGCAGGACAGAACTCCAGCAAACAATCGTTCCGATGAGCGAGGACGTCGCCGGGCGCTATTCCGACCCGAAGCGGTACAACACATTGCCAAAGGGGACCGGTCGAGCATTTTGTAGGAACTGCACCACGAGTTTACCGAACGCTTCCCGTGCTAGCTCGAGCGATTCCGCCAAGGACACATTGTCGTGAGAAGATTCAAGTCCAGGGATCGAGTACTTGTGCCCCACCACCAAGCCTGCCGTGGGGATCTCGAGCTCGTTCGCCAACACCACCTCGGGTCCGAGACTCATGGAGTTAACTTGGGCGCCAAGCTTGGCCCACATGCGGTTTTCGGCTGGGGTCTTGTTTCTTGGGCCACCGACGTAACCGAAAACGACGTCGCCGGCCACGGACCATTCGCCAGCCTCGGCCAAGGCAGTAACTTGCGAACGAAGCGCCGGCGAGAACAATCCTTCAGTGATCATCATATGGCCGTGCGTTTTCGAGGGCTCGACAAACATCGTACAGGTGCTGCCGTCCGGCAATCGATTGTCCAACATGATGAGATCACTGACGAGAAGTGGTTGGAAAAGAGGCAGACCACGATCGAGAACACCCACCGAGCTGGTCACGAGAAGAGCACCGCAGCCGATTTCCTTCAGCGCCCACACGTGCGCCCGATAAGGGATCTGATGGGGGAGCAAGCGGTGCGGAAGGCCGTGGCGAAAAAGCACGTAGGCCGGCGGATCGGTGTCGGGCATTCGATGAAGGGTGACATCACCGTATGGCGTAGAAATATTTAGAGCTTCGAGCGTGAACCCGGCCGGCATTGCATCAAAGGCGCTTCCCAGGATGATCGCTACGGATGCTTTATCTGAACGCATGTCTCATGCCCTCTCCAGATTGAGTAGTGTTTTCTCGGTCGTCGCATTGCCAAACATGCCCTCTAGAGGCAGTTTGTACCTCAATAGAGGATAGTATAACCTGACTACCGGGTTCTTTTACTCAGTCCTGAGGTTGTACGTCTGCGAAGCGTTTCAAACACCAGGCAACTTTGGTATTGCGGGTTCGCGAGGATCACCACATGCGCCATTGCGCGGCACGAAATGCCGAAGCAATCCCCTCCCCTCAATCGTCATTGCGAGGAGCCCTTCGTCAAGCTCAGGATAAACTTCGCGACGTGGCAATCCCCAACTTGTGGCTTGGGGATCGCGTCGCCCTTGGAGTTTACCCTGAGCGTAGTCGAAGGGGTGCTCGCGATGACAACTCGCGGGAGTGCGGGTCCGCATTGTTCCTCACGGGGCGTGTCAATTTTACCGTGTCGCCGAGTCTGTGTAGCGGGAGAATGTCGGTGAGTTGTACACACATCCAACGATATCGTCTAAAATTGACCCGATTAAGCTATAATGGCCTGAAAGTATATCTTTAGACTGCACGGATGGCCGACTGATGGCGTAAGAAGAAGAATTAATGAAGCGGCCGCACCATAATTAGACAACATCCTCCCAGATCAGCTTCTTCCATTCTGATTCTCATCCATCATCATCCCTTCGGCTCGTCACCAGGATCAAAATCCCACTCAAATCTTTGCTGCCCAGATCCGGGAACAGAGCATCTGATCGAGGATCTGCTAGGGGGATGGAAATAAGGACAGTTCAGGCACAAGGGTGGTTTTATAGATTTTGTAGATCGAATCCAGTTACCAAATTATTAAATACCAAAGCTACCGAACACATGCCTTGATTTGCCTTGAAAATTATCAAATCTACGCTGATTCGGACAGACAAACCCTGTGAGTGACTACAACAATGAGGACTGGATCGGATCCAAATGTTAATCCACCAAAATTCCCCAAAGGGACAGTCACATTCCTCTTATCGGATATTGAAGGATCTACAAAACTATTGAATCATCTCAGTGACAAATACGGTGAATTGCTCTT
>JABAOF010002730.1_pt2 | contig 16088 bp, 17 predicted proteins | sample 7062171 | NCBI WGS metagenome assembly JABAOF01 (sample SAMN14538628, study PRJNA623070) | marine sediment metagenome | biome: marine biome [ENVO:00000428]; feature: marine pelagic biome [ENVO:01000023]; material: deep marine sediment [ENVO:00002113] | place: India: Gulf of Khambhat ...
AAAGAGGTATTCAAAGCACTCAGAGAAAAGGTTTCGGCTTCCCAGTTCAAATTGGAGAAGCTCAATCATGAAGAAAAAAGGGAAAGACCCAAAATCGAATTCACCAAACCTCAACCTAAAGTATTCACCAAGCCAAAGGTCACGAAGCTTACAGAAGATCAGAAAAAGACATTCAAAAAAACACTTGAGGAACTAATAGGAACGCGAGCTGCTTGTATCTTTGATTCAACGTTTAATCTTCTTGGTAAGGTTCCCGTGAAAGAGCTGCAAAACACGCTAAAAACAGTTGACAATCCCTATGCGGTGATATTTGACGGAAGGGTTGACTACAAACTAGACATGATAGCAAGGAGGAAGGGGATAAAGTTTTTGGTCGGGATGGAAAAGGAAAACATAAAATCCCCTGTTAAAATCCTGTCGAAACAAGACCTCACATAAATTAATATAACTACAAAGTCAATTATTTATCAGACAATAGGTTAGGTGAGAGTATGGAGGATTTGCTTAAAAAACTTGTTGAATCCCCTTCAATTTCAGGTTATGAAAAGAACATAAGGGATTTGATATCCAAGGAGATCAAAACCCATGTTGATGAAATTAAAGTCGATAAAATCGGAAATTTGATATGCAGAAAGGGTTCTGGTTCTCCTAAGATCATGTTAGCCGCGCATATGGATGAATTGGGCTTAGTGGTGAAGTATATAGATGAAAAGGGTTTCATAAGATTCGAGCCTGTTGGCGGGTGGGATCCGAAAATCTTAACTGCCCAGAAGTTCAAGATACACGGCTCTAAAGGGCCTGTTGTTGGAGTTATAGGATCGAAACCCATTCACTTGCAAGAGAAAGAAGAGGAAAAGAAGCCCGTGAAGATAAGCGACATGTTCATGGATATAGGAGCGAAAAACAGAAAAGAAGCTGAAAGAATGGGCGTGAATGTGGGAGACTTCATAACGAATTACGGAGAATTCAACAAACTCGGCGGTTCTAGAGTGACAGGGTACGGATTCGATGACAGGGTTGGTTGCCTGGTATTAATAGAGGTCATGAAAAATCTCAAAAAGTTCAAGGGAACGGTTTACGCAGTTGGGACCGTGAAGGAGGAGATAGGTTTGGTGGGGGTAAGAGGACCAGCATTCGGTATAAACCCCGATATTGTCATAGCACTTGATGCCACCATAAGCGGTGATACGCCTGAATTGAAGCCCCATGAAGCCACAGGGAAAATAAGCGAAGGTCCCGCACTCACGATTAAGGACGCCATAAGCATAGTGCAGAGCGATACAAAGAAATGGGTTCAGGATATTGCAAGGAAAAACAAGATAAAGTTACAATTCGACATCCTTTCAGCAGGAGCGACAGACGCCTCTGTAACCCCGATGATAAGGGAGGGTATCCCGTCAATTTCGATATTAACACCTTCACGTTACTTACACACTCCAGTTGAGATTGTAGACATGAATGACGTGAAGAATTCTGTAAAACTCGTTACAGAACTCGTGAAATCAGCTCATAAACATTTTTAATTTCACATTATATTCACATTTCCACGTATTGGTAATACCTCTAATTCACCTTTATACAGCTGAATATTTCCTATGATGTTGATTCTTTTACCGTCCCTTATCTCGCTTATATTCACGTTATTGATATCGAGCAACTCCAGCGTATCATTCCAGAGCACAACCTTTATATTCCCCGTATCATCTTTTAGATCAAAAAAGACATGACCCTTACTCTTAAACATCCCGGTTATCTCGCCCGTTACGTTCACGGTTTTCCCTATGAATGATTTATCAATATCACCAATCTTCACGTGAAAGGAGAAACTCTGGCTGGTGATTATATACAAAATAACAAGGCTTATAGAAACTCCAATTACGGATATCTTCATCAAACTCCTTTCGTTCATTTTCGTGACCCCAGTTTAAAAACAGCCAAATCGTTGTATATAGGACCTTTTTTGGTCAATGCACTTGACTTCAAATTCACTTTATTCACGAACATTTCACCTATATCCACGTTCTTTGATTCGTTTACGAATCTCAGCAAAATTTCCCTATTTTTACCTGATCTAACCCTTCCTATTGTCAAATGTGGTGAAAAATTACCTTCACCTATTTTCACACAATCATTCACCCTTTTCATTAACTTGACTAGTTCATCTTCACCTTGATTTACACCAAGCCACAGCGTTCTTATATAAGAAGTACTTCCGAAATAACCAATACCATTAACATTTACTTTAAATTCGCTTTCCCCTTTAAGGCATTCCTTAAGGGAATCCTTTATATCATTAACTTCATTTTCATTCACATTACCGAGAAATTTCACTGTGAAATGGAGGTTTTCAGGTTCAACAAATTTCACGTCTATGTCTAGATTTTGCAAATTTTTCTGTATCTCTATCACCTTCTTTATCAATATTTCGTCGAGATCAATCGAAATAAAACACCTCATAAGAGATATTGTGAAAATGTATATATAAATCACTCGTTTCACATTAACTTCACAAAAACATTTAAATAGTTTCTTGATTATATGAAATTATGAATTCGGAAATGAATTTCAATGAAAGGTATGTGAAGATATTCAACTGGAGAGAGAATCCATTCAGTTTCAAGATATTGCCTGATCTTTTCGTAGGATACATGAAGGAAACAGAAAGAATACTAACCGGCATACAGAACAACGATAAGTTATCCCTTCTTATCGGTCCCACGGGTTCAGGCAAGACGACACTCCTGAAGTTTTTGATGAAAAACTTTGAAAAGGATAGGATAATTTTTTACCTTTCCAAACCTCCAAATGACCCCGAGGATTGGGTGAAGGTCTTCGCAAACTTCATAGGGTTAGGGGTATTTGAAAGATTATTTTCACGCAGAAAAGATATCAATCTATACAATTTGAGTGAATGGGTGAACAAAAAAATGAAGAATTCGAACGTGGTTATGCTTGTGGACGAAAGTCACGAGGCAGGCATAGAGACGCTTGAATGGCTAAGAACGCTAACGGACCAAATAGATAACCTCTCTGTTGTCATCACAGGTCTGCCCGTTCTGGAATCCACCCTTAATGATAACCTTGAAACTTTCAGGAGAAGAGTGAATACAAGGGTTGAGCTCGCAAGTCTAACAAAATCGGAAACAAGAGAATTAATTAAAAAAAGGATAGAATGGGCAGGAGGGGATGATATAAAACCATTCACCTCAGAGACTATCGAACGTATATATGAAAAGACAGGAGGCTTCCCTAGGGAGGTCATAAGGATGTGTAACGACCTCGTTCAGAAGGCGATGGAAAACAACATATCAACCATAGACATGAATTTCCTCAAGGATTCTGAAATCACTTCGCCTAAAAGGGTTTCACTTGAATCCGTGAAATCTCTGCCTTCAAAACAGAGGGACATCCTTGAGATACTAGGTAAATACGGGGAGTCGACGCCAAAGGAAATAGTTGAGAAAATGAATTTGGAAGGCTACAAGAGCAGGGACAATGCAATAAGATCAATAAACAACATAGTCAAAAGGCTCGTGAAAGAGGGCATGGTGATGAGGAAAAAGAGGGGAAAAAGCTATCAATACACGTTATCAGATAAGATTAGGACATTGATGGTGGATGCATAAATTTTTAAATAGTTTATTTTCATAATATACAATATCTTTATCAAGGGGAGGGTTTTTATGGAAGAGAGAATAAGAAGCAGGGACCTCGTAGGAAAAATTCTCGTTTCGGAGGAAAGCGGGAAGAAATTTGGAGTTGTAGGAGATCTTGATTACATTATAGAATCGGGTGAGCTCATAAACCTAGTTCTCGTACAGCCAACCAAGCACACAACCGAGCTCAATCTGCAGGAAGATGACAAAGGAAGGGTTCTCGTTCCGTTCTCTGCAGTGAAATCAGTAGGAGATTTCGTAATAGTAACGGAAAAGGACATAATTTAAGTTCCATTGTTTTCATCTCCTGTTTTTGATAGGTATAAATTTGACCCCGTCAATATATTAATCATGACAAATAAAAATTACTACAAAAACACGCTAAAAAACGTTATGCAGATCTTCAATTTATTAAAAAAATCAGGAAAAACAGGCGAATTGCTGACAGTTTCCAAAATATCGAAACTAACAGGTCTCCACAAATGGACCGTTTCCAGAACTTTGGATTTATATATGTCGCCCTACGTCGAAATTCTCGTTCCCGAAGGCTTTGAAGACATTGGTTTGAGAATAAAATTCGTTAAATTGAAGGACCCCAGCATGACTAAGGAGCAGGTTTTGAGATTCCTGAAATTACGAAGTCTCACTTTTTAATCTCTCACACCCTCTGTTATCAACCTGAATACAGCTTCGCCTTCTGGCATGTTCGGAGAGTCTATCAGTTTTGCTACTCTCTTCTCACCTTTGGATTTCCTCAGATAAACCCTGAATGTCGCTTGATGGCCAAGGATGTGACCACCTATCGGGGCAGTCGGGTCTCCAAAGAGAACATCAGGTCTCGCCATAACCTGGTTGGTCACGTATATCGCTATATTGTAGACATCAGCCAACCTCTGTAATTTATGCAGATGTCTGTTCAATTTCTGCTGGCGGTCAGCTAACGTTCCCCTTCCTGTATAATCCGAACGGAACGAGGATGTGACAGAATCAACTATTAGGAGTTTGACATTCTCTTTTTTAAGGATATCCTCGGTTTTTTCAGCCAGAAGAACCTGATGATCCGAGTTGTATGCCCTCGCAACAAATATATTTTCCATCGCCTTCTTCGGATCTAGCCCAATGGCCTCTGCCATATGCCTTATTCTTTCAGGTCTGAACGTCTGTTCAGTATCTATGAATATCGCTTTCCCTCCTAATCCACCCTTTTCTTTCGGGAGCTGGACACTAACGGCAAGCTGATGCGCAAGTTGCGATTTCCCTGAACCATACGCACCATGCATTTCTGTTATTGCCTGAGTTTCGATGCCTCCACCAAGTAACGTATCTAAAGCCTTGGAACCGGTTGTGATCTTGCCTATTTGCTCTCTCTTTTTCAGAACCTCGCTTGCAGGTTCAAAACCCATTTTTAGATTTTGCCTTGCACCAGCTATTATCTTATTCGCGGTCTCCACACCAAGTCCGCTCGCAGCCGAAAGTTCACCTGCAGAAGCGGCCGCTATGCTCATTAGATTATCATAACCAGACTCTTTCATCTTTTCCAGTGTTTTATCTCCCACGCCCGGAAGATCTGCGATACCCTTTGTCATATAAAATCCCCTTTATCAGCATTTATATTTCATTTTAATATTTTAATCTTTAACCCCTTCTATCTTTTTAAGGACTTTTTCAACCTCTTTCTTAGGGTCGATCCTTTCAACCCCACTAGCTATAAACTCTATTCTATCTGTGAACTGGTTCTTCTTGACTCTCCCACGAATTACGAACTCCTCACCCAACTTTAGACTTTCATATATCCTCAACGGGTCATCGTGAACGAACTTTTTTAATTCGTTCATGTCCTTTCCAAAAACCTTCTCTGCAAGATCACGGAAAAACACAACGCGCATATTCCCAGAACCGTCATCTATCACGCCCGAAAGGATTAGATTGTATTTTGGTTCGATGTGACCATGATCTTTGCATTTCCACACATCACCTTCCTTTTCCAAACGTGTTTCGCATGTAGGACATACCTCAAAAAATGGATTCCTCCTGAACACCTGAACTAGCGAGGCCCTCACCTCGTTATATCCTCCTTCTTTCAAATCACTGATATTTTCCTCCTCAGCTTTATCGAAATCGCTCTTCACGTCCCCGATTTCGGGTATTTCCATATCTGATTTCTCGAGCTTCCCCGCCTTTCCAAGTCTTATTTCGCTTCCTCCTCTTCCATCCTCCTTCACGTACCCTCCTGTAATATTCACTACGCCTCCTTCATCCACGCCAAGCTTTTCGATGAGTTCTATTTCATTGTCCCATAGGGAGAGTCTTGCAATGCCCGTATCATCCCCGATTACAATGTTAACAACACTTCCCTTTCTCCCCTTCTTTTCGAAATCCCTCTTTTCCGATATGCTCACTATTCTTCCTGTCACATCCACGGATCTCATCCCAGGGAGCACGTTCCTTATCTTGAGACTCCGTTTCGCGGATTCCTTGAGAAGGTTGACTCCGAGTTCTTTCCCAACAATGTACGCCGCTCCCTCGGGCGATACCAGCCCAGAAAGCTCGATTTGTTTTTCCTCGATCTTCTTTTTAACCTCCTCTTCCGGAAGATCAGACGCCTTCGAGATCTCCTTCACTATGTTTTCCAGAGAGAACATACCAAACCTTGAATAAGAATTGAAAATTAGTTATAAAAGTTTATGTTTAAATCCTATTCTATAACCCTGAGTCCTGTGTATGATTCCAGAGCCTTTGTCGCTTTCTTTGCTTTTGTTTTGTATGGAGGGATATCCTTCTCAACCCATTCCATAATTATCGAGGGTTCTTTATGATAGAGGTTGATAAGCTTACAGACCTCATTGAAATTCGTCACCCCGAATTTCTTCATCCATTCCAAAATTTTCGCTCGTGTTTTCAACTCTTTTATAATTTCCTCATATGTTATTCCTTTATCGAATGCCATCTTTTTTAGGAGGTAGGACTCTTCCAAATTCGCGGAATACGTATCCGTAGAGGGGCTCCAGCCAAAAACCTTTATGCTGTGAGGTGTCCCTGTTTTCGGATCAATGGATTCTATCTCGTCAACCTCTTTCACCCTCCTTGCTGATTTCCCCTTTTCCTTTGCATGGATCATAACCACAACGAGGTCAAGGGTTTCAACCAACGTAGGCGAAAGTTCGATCGGAGGCGTTTCCAACCTTTTGATAACATCTTCTATCGATCCCGCGTGTATAGTTCCCAGAGATGAGTGACCAGAAGCCATGCCTTGAAACATAACGTAAGCTTCCTTCCCCCTAATCTCGCCCACTATCACGTAATCAGGATTTTGCCTGAAAGATTCCTTAAGAAGTTCGAAGAGCGTGACCTCTCCATATCTTTTACCCCCGATTTCAGGAACACCAAACCCCACCCTAGACACGCTCGGTATCCAGTTTTCATGTGGAAGATTCAACTCACGGGTATCCTCAATTGAAACTATCTTGTCTTCGGGTGCGATGAACATGCTCATAACGTTCAAAAACGTCGTCTTTCCTGTGGAAACCCCTCCGCATACAAGTGTTGAAGCCCTTGCTTCCACCATCAACCATAGGTACGCCATCAATTCCGAAGAAGCGGTTTTGAAATTCAGAACATCTATGGGTGAGAATGGTTCCACGCGGAACTTACGTATCGAAAAAGTAGGACCTTTTGTGGTAACATCCTTAGCGAGAGTAGCCTGCACCCTCGAGCCGTCCGGGAGTGATCCATCAAGTAGGGGTTTCGCATAGGATATATATCTTCCACATCTTTCCGCTAGCTTTATCACAAAGTTGTTCAGATAACCGCTGTCCTTGAATATTATATCAGTCTCGATAGATCCGAATTTTCTGTGAACCAAGAAAACAGGTATGTTCAATCCAGGGCAACCTATATCCTCTATATAGGGGTCGTGAAGGAGTCCTTCAATTTCATTGAACCCCACAAAGTCCCTGTATATGTAATACGTTATCTTCACATAGGTTTCTGAAGGCAAAATAAGATTCTCATCCTCCAATATCTTCTTGAGCTTTCCCTGTATGTATTCAAAAACCTTTCCCTTCTCTCTAACTGCAGAAAGTTCAACATCTATTAGCTCAAGCAAATCCTTCTTTACTGTTTCGAGGATATCCTTTTCTTTCTTTGAGAGATCAGGTTCTATCACGCGATAAACCAGACCCTTCTTTTTGGGATCCCACTTTATGTGACCGTAAACGAAAGGCTCTAGAAGAGGATATCTTATATCGATTTCTGTAGTCTTTTTTAATGAGGGGAAAATTATGAGATGTTTGGGCTCTTTGATTTCAACAGTGGGGTATTTTACTTTCCCTATATTTCTTATTCTATCTATCTTTTTCCTTAACGCCCCCCTCAAACCCATTTAAAACACCCTTTATCTCTTCTTCTTCACGATCTTTCTATGCCTAGCACATGCAGGGCATGCGTAAACCTTTGTTGAGGATAATGAAAACCTTCCCCTTCCGAGCTCCTTCCTGAGAGAAGGGTCGGATATGGATAAACCCCTATACATAGCGAATGTTTTGTATTTCGGAACCTTCCTTCCGCAAAAACCACAAGTCACCAATGTTTCTTTACCTCTGGCCTTTGTGTGATGCCAGCCTCTTCTGTAAAACCGTTTTTTCGTCATCTACCCCTCACCTAACAATTTATATTTAGACTAGTTTCTATATAAGAAAAATCAATTTAAATATTAATACATCATATTAATAGCTCCACAAAAAGGTGTCTTGGATGAAAGAGAAATTGAAACAGGTGTCAGCATATGAATGGGAACTCGACAAAAACGTTAGACCTAAGATGAACGTCAAGGCTAAGATCATAGGTAACAAAAAAGTGGTTAACATTCTTGAGGACGCCGCTATCGAGCAGTTAACGAACGTAGCATGTTTACCGGGCGTGATAGAACCCGTGATAGGACTTCCAGACATGCACTGGGGATATGGTTTGCCGATGGGAGCAGTTTCAGCGTTTGATTTTGAAAGAGGCATAATATCCTCCGGTCTCTGCGGTTTCGACATAAACTGCGGGGTGAATTCGATAAGAACGAATCTCACTTATGATCAAGTCAAACCAAAATTGAACGAACTTATCTCGAATATTTTCAAGGCGGTACCGTGCGGTGTTGGAGCAAAGGGGAAATTGAAACTCACTAACGAACAACTTGATCAGGTTTTGGTTAGAGGGGTTGAATGGACAATAGAAAATGGATATGGAGTTTTAAAAGACAAGGAACACATGGAAGAGAAAGGACGAATGGAGGGGGGAGACCCTTCGAAGGTTTCAGACCTTGCGAAGAAACGCGGTCTCCAGCAGTTAGGCACGCTGGGAGCTGGTAACCACTTCCTTGAAATACAGAGGGTTTCGGATATCTACGAGAAGGATGTCGCTGGCAAATGGGGAATTGAAAACGAGAATCAGGTTTTGATAATGCTTCACTGCGGTTCACGCGGTTTAGGGCACCAAGTCGCAACGGATTACCTGAAGATACAGGAAAAAGCAGTGGAAAAATACAAGATTTGGTTGCCTGACAGGCAATTGGCCTGTGCCCCTGCGAAATCCCAGGAAGGCCAGGATTATTTTTCCGCGATGAAATGCGCTGTGAATTATTCGTTTACGAATCGTTTGGTCATGACCCAGTGGATCCGTGAGACGTTCGAAAAGGTTTTCAGAAAGGATTGGGAATCAATGGATTTACATACGATATACGGATTGTGTCACAACGTTGTTAAGCTAGAAGAACACGAAATAAACGGGGAGAAGCGAAAAGTCTATGTTCACAGAAAAGGAAGCACACGCTCCTTCCCAGGCGATCCAGTCCTCATAGCCGGAACAATGGGGACATCAAGCTATATTCTGAAAGGAAACGAAACAGCGATGGAGAAAACTTTTGGGTCAACGGTACACGGGGCAGGGCGTGCGATGTCAAGGCACGCTGCTATTCGTAGGTTTTGGGGAGGGAAAGTCAAAGAAGACCTCGCGAAGAAGGGAATCATAGCGCAATCCACCCACCCAAAGGTTCTTGCCGAGGAAGCCCCTAACGCTTATAAGAATGTGGATGACGTGATAGAGAGTGTTCACGGAATCGGGATTTCATTGAAAGTCGCCAGAGCGATTCCGATAGGCGTATGCAAAGGATAAAATGAAGGGTGCAAAATAATCTAAATATCCAAGCTGACAGTTACCTTGTATCCTTTATCTATTTTTTCAAGGTTGAATTTATAATATGTCACGGCCTTGACTAACGTTCCTCCTTTCTTTGGATCAGCATATTCCCCGTTACATATCGCTCTCAAATGCATATCCCCGATTTCCTTCACTTTGAATTTCGAAAGAAATACGTTTTCGAGATCAACCAGTTCTATTAGCTTTTGCAACCAATTGAACATAAGGTCTTTCGTGTCTTTCCCTTCAACTTCGATCTGTTTTTCGAATTTTGGCTCGACTTTTTCAATTTGACATATCACACTGAAGAGAGCAAAAGCAGCGTTCTCAAAAAGCTCTTCTAAATCCTTTCCATACGCCTCGAAAACAACGTCCGAAGTCAGGTCCTCAATGAACTTGTATTTCATAAAAAGATTTACAATTAAGAGAAATAAAAAACAAGGTGTTGGGTATACGGTTATCCATACGGTCGGAATCCCAAACCCTGTATATCATATCTGCCTACCAAATCTTGTGCTCCCCTGCATTCCAGTGACTGGACAACAACCTGTTTCAAGGTATCATCTGTTGTTAAAGTCACAGTTTCTATGTCCTGATAAGAGATGTTCAGGTTCTCGAATTTGGTTGAGGTTATTGATTCATTTTGGTACACAAGCCTAACGGCAAAACCCCTCAAAGGGACATCGCCTGTGTTGAACAAAGCAAGTGTGAGTTCCTGGGTGGAGTTATCGTAGTACGCTCTCTGTATGAGCAGCTGCGCCCTCGCACAGAATTGAAGCTCTGAACGGCTCTGTGTTACGAACTGTGTGGCCCAACCAGCGAGAATCCCTGCCACAATCATAGTAAATGCTATAAGCATTATGACTGCGATCAGGGGAGATATACCCTTTCTCATTAAATCACTCCTTTATTATAGTCAAGGTTTCAGCTGAAAATGTCGGGCATGCCTTGTTCAGAACCTTTATATGATCAGCGGTGCTTCCAAGACCTGAGTGGTAAGCACCATTCATGTTTATTATTATAATAGCCGATCTCTGCTCTTTCAGGGGGTTCGTTTCGGTTACGTTCGGACTTATACTCACCTTCTGATCGGTCGAATTGTAAACTTCCACATTTGTCCCGTTGAGCACTTGAACGCTGAATCCGTACAGTCCAACGTTTCCCAAGTTTGTCAGCAAGATGGTGAGGTTGTTTGTGGACGAATCGAAAGTCGCTGAGTCAATCCTGTAATTCGTGTTGGTCACGCATGCACTACTCGCTTGTTGTGTTCTTGTACTCACCCAATGGGTTATCCATGATGATAACAGCACCCCAACAGCAACGCTTATCGCTACCAGCAAAACAGCAGCTATCACTGGAGATATCCCTTTCATGCCCATATATTATATATAAGTTTAGCTTACTTAATATATATTTTTAAATATAAATCAACAAAGATTTAATCCAATTGTGAGGGGACATGAAAGAAAAAATGGTTTACTTTTTCGGGGAGAGGGGGAAGGAAAGCAAAAACCTTTTAGGAGGAAAGGGATCGAATTTGGGTGAAATGACAAAGATAGGCTTGCCTGTCCCGCCTGGCTTCACCATTTCGACAAAGGTCTGCATGAATTTCTTGAAAACAAGGAAATATCCGAAAGGTCTGGAAAAGGAGATAAATTCGAACCTTGAAAAGCTCGAAAGAAAAATCGGAAGGAAATTCGGTGATGAAAAGAACCCTTTGCTTATATCAGTGAGGTCTGGCGCGCCAGTCTCGATGCCTGGAATGATGGACACCGTTTTGAATCTTGGTCTCAACAACAGAACGATAAGGGGACTTGAAAAGGAAAGCGGAGATTCAAGGTTCACATGGGATTCCTACAGAAGGTTCATTCACATGTTTGGAAACGTGGTTCTTGGGATTGAACACTCAAAGTTCGAAAAAATCCTTGACAGATATAAAAAGAGGAGGAAGGACACCGATCTGAAAACCGAGGAGTTGAAGAGGATAGTCGATGATTACAAAAAACTCGTGAAGAAGGATACGGGCAAGGACTTTCCTGATGACCCGGGCGAACAATTAAAGATGTCGATAGATGCGGTATTCAACTCTTGGAACAACAAACGAGCGAAGATTTACAGAAAGATTCACGGAATACCGGATGATGTGGGAACCGCCGTGAATGTTCAGGCAATGGTTTTCGGAAACCTGGGATGGAATTCTGGGACAGGGGTTGGATTCACGAGAAACCCCTCAACCGGCGAAAACAAACCCTACGGTGAATATTTACTTAACGCCCAAGGAGAAGATGTCGTCGCTGGACTAAGAACGCCAAAACCCATAACAGAATTGAAAAAAGACCTCCCGAAGGTTTACAGGGAATTGACCAAGGTTTACAAACTCCTCGACAAACATTACAGGGACATGCAGGATTTCGAGTTCACGATAGAGAAGGGAAGACTCTTCGTTCTCCAAACAAGGACGGGAAAGCGAACGGCGCAGGCTGCGATGAAGATAGCGGTGGATTTGGTGAAGGAGGGGGCGATAAAGAAAGAAGAGGCGGTGATGAGGATAGAGCCCGAACAAATTAACCATTTGCTCCACAAACAACTCGATCTCAAGGAGAAAGAAAAAGCAAAAATTATAGCGAAGGGTTTGCCTGCCTCTCCAGGAGCTGCTGTAGGCATTGTTTGCTTCACGGCAGATAGAGCGGAAGAACTGGCTGACAAAGGTAAACATGTAATACTCGTCAGGAGAGAAACGTCCGCAGAAGATATAGGAGGGATGTCCGTTTCCAAGGGGATATTGACAGCGAGGGGCGGGATGACTTCGCATGCAGCAGTTGTTGCAAGAGGAATGGGCAAATGTTGTGTTGCAGGTTGTAACAAAATAAACATAAACGAGGAAAGGAGGATGTTCAGAGTTGATGGTATTACAATCAAGGAAGGTGACTGGTTAACGCTTGATGGAGAAACAGGTGAGGTGATGCTTGGAAAAATCCCTGTTGTTGACCCTGAATTGAAAGGGGAGTTCAAAATCCTTATGAAATGGGTTGACGATATCAGAAGGCTGGGTGTTAGGACTAATGCGGACACACCCAAAGACGCGAGAAGGGCAAGGAACTTCGGGGCGGAAGGCATAGGTTTAACGAGGACAGAGCACATGTTTTTTAAAGAAGAAAGGATATTCGCTGTGAGGGAGATGATACTGGCCGAGGATGAAAAGGGAAGGAGATTCGCCTTGAAGAAAATCCTTAAAATGCAGATGAATGATTTTGTTAAGATATTCAAGGAGATGAATGGCTTACCAGTAACCATACGTTTGCTCGACCCACCACTCCATGAGTTTCTTCCTAAGGAGGAAGAGGAGATAAAAGAGCTGGCGAAGGATATGAAGATAGATTTCGAAAAACTAAAGAACAAGGTTGAATCTCTAAGCGAATTCAACCCCATGCTTGGGTTTAGGGGGTGTAGGCTAGGGATTGTTTACCCAGAGATACCTGAAATGCAAGTGGAAGCGATAATAAGGGCCGCGATAAAGGTCAACAAAAGCGGAGGAAAGGCATTACCAGAGATAGAAATACCCGTTTTGGGCAACATAGAAGAAGCAAAGGAAATGAAGGAAATAATTGACAGGGTTACTAAAGATTTGATCAGAAAATCAAGGATTAAAGTTGAATACAAAGTTGGAACCATGATAGAATTGCCAAGGGCGTGCGTGGTTGCGGACAAACTAGCGGAGTTCTTAGATTTCTTCTCTTTCGGAACAAACGATTTAACGCAAACAGTTTATGGATTTTCAAGGGATGATGCAGGGAAGTTCATACCAGAATACATAGAAAGGGGTGTTTTGAAAGAAGATCCTTTCCAAGTAATCGACAGGGAGGGTGTGGGCTCGTTAATGAAAATATGCACAAAACTCATTAGGAAGGCAAAACCAAAAACAGAGATAGGCATTTGCGGGGAACACGGAGGCGAACCAAATTCGGTCGAGTTTTGCCACATGATAGGACTTGATTACGTTTCCTGTTCACCGTTCCGTATCCCAATAGCGAAGCTTGCAGCAGCGCAGGCAAAAATAAAATACGGATAAATAGAGTTAACATTTAAAAATCCTTGCAAATCATTATAATTGGTAGTAAAGGAGATTAGCATGAAAGTAAAGGATGTGATGAAGAGGCATGTAGTCACAGTGGACCCGAATATGAACATGTCAGTCATTTCCAAAATCTTGACCAACAATAGGATAGGAGCGGTAGTCATAGTTAACAAAGGGAAACCAATCGGTATGGTAACAACCAACGATATAGTCACACTGATAGCGAAGGATAGAGACCCTAAAAAGGTAAAGGCAGGGAAATACTGGAAAGAGAGAAAAAGACCATTTCTAACAGTTCCCCCGAATGAGAGCATCATGAAGGTTACGAAAAAGATGATAAAGACAGGTATAAAGAGATTCCCTGTTATAGAAGATGGTAAGCTGAAAGGGATAGTGTCAACCAAGGAAATACTTCTCGTTTCCCCAGAACTAATAGAGATACTTTCAGAAAGACTTAAAGCAAGAGTGGATGCTGTCGCTAGACCGGAACAGAGGATCTCAGGACTTTGCGAGAAATGTGGGGAATATTCAGATGATTTGAGGAACATCGAAGGAAGATGGTTCTGCCCGGATTGCAGGGAGACATAGGTTTGAACAATATAGATTTTTTAATGTTAAAATTCAGATTTTTTTATGAAAATTCATTTTATATTTTTAACCCTGTTATTCTTGGTAGCGTACAATGTCCAAGCAATCACAATAAACGAGTTTATGCCAGATCCGGATGATGGTTGCGGTGATTGTTCTGAGTGGATAGAGATCACTAGCTATGTAAATTCCTTCCTTGAAAACATCACGGTGGATACCGGTGAATACCCGATAACCCTGAACGGTTCAATACAAGCAAATGAATTCATAATAATTACGAAAAATTCGAGCGCATTTTCAGAAATATGGAATTCAGAGGTAACGATTTTTGAGAATAAAAAGATGAGCATTAGAAACAAAGGAGATAACATCACTATTTATAATGGTTCTGAAATTTTGCAGAAAGTTGAATACAAAAGTTCGGAGAATAACAGATCATACGGCTTGTGTGATTCTATTTTCGTTCCCCAGAACACCTCAACTCCCGGGTTCCCTAACATATGCGATTCGAAAGATACGAATGAAACTAAAGAAAACCAAACCACTACGAACAACACGTGCGATTTATATGTATGGATAAAATGCAATGAAACCTTCGGAATGGGCAGCAACAAATACTACCCGATGGTTGAGGATTTAGAAGGAGGGGATTTTGAACCAGAGGTTGAATACTGGATAAAGGACTTATTCGGCAACATTGTTAGATCCAGATTCAGGACCAACAACACGAATACCGCTAAATCCTGGACTCCACCCGAAATCACTGGGACCGAAGCATACGTTATACACGTGGTGATAACGAATGAAGTATGTAACGACACAAACCTCTCTAACAACGCTGCAGAAAAGTTAATTATCGTTAAAGGAGACAAACCGTATTCTGAACGGGAATGTTCATGCGAACCAGAGATAATAGAAGTAGAGAAATCCTGTTCATGTAAGTCCATTCCGGAAAAGGAGGTTTCAGAAAAGAAGGAGTTCGAAATACTTTCCTGTCCAAGTGAAATTGAAAAGGACGACGAGATCGAAATAAAGATAAGCATGAAAAACCCCTCACATGACAGGAAAAATTACACAGTTTACTCTTATGTTTATGAAGGAAATAAACCATTATCCTTGGGTTTTGATGGAAATGAATGGGTCAACACATGGAACGCTAACAAACAGAACGTCAGCATATCGAGAAATTCCTCCTTTACCCTTACCTTGATAAACAGGATTGCTAACGATACAGAACCAGGTCAATACAAGCTGAGGGTGAGAATATGGCTCGACGACAAGAAACATGATATAACTAGGGATATCCTGATAAAAGAACCTGAGGAACTAGAACCAGTGAACCAAACCACTGAAAAGGAGAACAAAACAAAATACAATGAATCCGAAGGTAACGAATCCGAAAGCAAAATAAATATACCAACAGCTCAGATAGTCTCGAAAAGCGAAGGAAACTGGTTTTCCACTTTTATAGAAAGCATAATCAATTTCTTTAAAAACCTGTTCAATCTATAAATAAAAACCTGATAAGTTGATGCACACTTTAATGTGCATCTTTCCCAAAGAGCATTTGACGTAGGCTTCGCCTG
>JABAOF010006870.1_pt1 | contig 16080 bp, 17 predicted proteins | sample 7062171 | NCBI WGS metagenome assembly JABAOF01 (sample SAMN14538628, study PRJNA623070) | marine sediment metagenome | biome: marine biome [ENVO:00000428]; feature: marine pelagic biome [ENVO:01000023]; material: deep marine sediment [ENVO:00002113] | place: India: Gulf of Khambhat ...
GTGGAAAGCCTGTTTTAATAATTCCAGAAGACTCTACGAGCGGCTTGGGATAGGAGGAATTCTAATCTTTTCTTTAATTTTTTAACTAAAATTTTAGAATGGAGGAATGATGATAGAGGAAAGAAAGTTTAGATGTACTAAATGTAACAAAGAGTTATTCAAGAGGTATAGACTAATTCGTGAGAGAGCGTGATGATTGATGCTCATAGAAAAGGAATTACCTAAGGAAGTTTTTAAGATCAAAAAAATACTGGGAAACAATAAATTAACGTTAGTTTCTAATCGCGAGCCTTATGAGCATGAAAAATCACGCGGTAAACTTGTATGCAAAAGGACTCTTGGGGGGTTGGTCTCTGCTTTAGATCCTTTGATGCAAGTCACAAATGGACTTTGGGTCGCATGGGGAAGCGGTAATGCTGACTGGGAAGTCGCCGATTCGGAAAATAAGGTAAGAGTCCCTCCTGAAGATCCGTCTTATACTCTCAAGAGAGTTTGGCTTTCTGAGGAGGATATCAATCGTTATTATCATGGATTTTCAAATAGGGTTCTCTGGCCCGTCTCCCATCTTTTTCTAGAAAACGCAATCTTCGATCCGAAAAACTGGAAAAAATACAATGAAGTAAATGAAAAGTTTGCTGACGTAATCCTAGAAGAAAAGAATTATGATTTAATTTGGATACATGATTATCATCTCTCTTTGGTCCCTCGTTTTTTGAGAGAGGCGGAGGAAGATGTAAAAATAGCCTTTTTCTGGCACATTCCGTGGCCTCCTTATGAAGTATTCCGTACCATTCCTTGGAGCAGGGAAATATTGGAAGGTTTGCTGAATAGCGATTTGATAGGATTTCATACTCAAGATTATGTAAAAAACTTTATCGAATGTGTAGAGAATATTTTAGGCGCTTTTGTAGATAGAGAAAATGGATTGATTAAAATTTTAGATCGTAGAATTTATGTCAAGCCCTTTCCGTTAGGTATTGATTATAAGAGATACAATGAACCTTCTTTTTCAAAAGAAATACTCAGAAAAGTAAGTAAACTTCGAAAGGATATCGTTGATAAAAAGATAATTCTAAGCTTTCAACGTCTTGATTATTCTAAAGGAGTCGTTAACAAGTTATTGGCATTTGAGAAATTTTTAGAAAATAATCCTGAATTTCATGGCAGAGTAAAACTAATACAGGTTGCAAGTCCAAGTAGAACAAAGATCAAGGAATATAGAGAGATGAAAAGGGAGATAGATGAAATTATAGGGCGTGTCAATGGTAAATACCAAAGAATAGACTGGCAACCCATTAAATATTTTTATCGAACCATCCCCCAGGATCAACTTATATCCTTCTATCACACATCTGATATCGCTCTTGTTACGCCCGTAATCGATGGAATGAACCTGGTCTCGAAAGAATATATAGCCGCAAACAATGGAGACGGCGTTTTAATTCTAAGTAAGTTTGTAGGTGCAGCAGATGAGTTAAAGGAAGCGGTTCTCGTAAATCCCTATGACATAGAGGAGTTTGCAGAAGCCATTAAAAATGCCTTGAACATGCCCCTTGAAGAAAGAAGGAGAAGAATTGAAGTGATGAGGGAAAAAGTAAAAGGACATGATGTTTACTGGTGGATAAGAACATTTCTTGAGGATTGGAGAATAATATATGGTTGAATATCTATTTGAAAGTTTAGATCAGATAAGAAAGCAGATTGGAAGGGCAGATTTAATTTTGCTTTTTTTAGACTATGATGGTACATTGGTTCCCTTTGAAGATAAGCCAGAAGATGCCACTCCATCGGAAGATTTGATTAAAATTATTAAAGATTTAGTAAAAAATCCAAAGTTCTTGGTTTCTATAGTTAGTGGGAGAACAATTCAGGATCTTAAAAGAATGTTGAGTATAGAAGGCTTATCTTTTGCAGGCGTTCACGGATTAAGCATATCCTATCCAAATAAAGAATATATTTGGAAAGATGCGGTGAAGGTAAGAATACTCTTGGACGCAATTAAAGAAAAAACCATTGAAGAGTTAGGGAACGAAGAGGGAATTTATCTCGAAGATAAGGGGTTTACACTAGCCTTACACTACCGATTGTTGCCTAGAGAAAGGGTAACTGAAGTTAAAGAGAAGTTTATCGGAATTATCAGGCATTATGATTGCCCATTGGAAGTTTTGCATGGATCAGAGGTTTTAGAAGTAAGACCAAAAGGCTGGCACAAAGGAAAGGCAGTAGAGGTAATGATTGATGAGTATTTTAGTAGGTATAAGAATAAGGAGATGATTCCGATTTATATCGGGGACGATACAACGGATGAGGATGCTTTTAATACCCTTGAAAATGGTGTAACTGTGCTTGTCTTAAATAAGACAAAAAGAGAGACTAGGGCTAGATTTTATGTTAGAAATCAAAAAGAGGTCCTTTCATTCTTAAAATGGATCTTGGAATCTAAGTTTTTATAATATATCGATGGGAAGAAGACATTGGGAGTCTTATCTGGTGAGGAACTAACATGAGAGAGTAGTTGAGAAAAGCCTAGAAGCGTATACAAATATAAGTACGTAAACCTTTTAATTAATTTCATGGTATCCGAAAATGTTAAAGGTCCTTTTGTATTTCAAAACGGAATCTATCTGGTCGAACTTACCGGAAAAAAGGCTCGAAACTTAAAGGAATTCCTAGAGGAAATTAAAAACATCGATGAGCACACGTTTTTTTACCACATGTATCATTCTATGCTTAAATTTCATCATATCATATCTGAATATCACAACGACTTTGCTTATTGGTTAGATAAAACCCTTCACGAAGATGTTTTAGCAGAGAAAATTGCATCCATCCACGTAGATGAGTACAGAGATGTTGAAGACTTTAGAAATGACCTTGTTACCATGATAGAAGAACATATAGAAAAACATGGTATGAAAGTACAAAGTCTGGGAGAATACGAAGAATCTGATTTTCATTTTAAGAAAGCAATTACTGTAGTGCAGCCAACCAAATACTCTGCCTCAAACTTGGAGGAGTTTCTGGAGTGTTTGAAGAATGTGAGAGCCGAGGTTATATTTTATCATTTCATCGAGTCTAGACTCAGATTGGCTCACGAAAAAGGAGTTTTTAAGGACGACTTCACGCGGTGGATATCAGAAACCCTTGAAGTAAATGAATTAGCCGATGAGATATCTAATCTTAATCCCTTTGGATATACTATAGAGGGGCTAAGAAAAAAACTCATTCAATTGGTAGAAAAATACTTGGAGAAAAAAGAATAAAATGACGTCTCTAATAGACTATGCAGAGGTAGTTGGCATCAATACTATCGAAGAGCTTTTTGAACTAGCAGATAGACTTACTCACAAATCAATGCTGCACGTGAATTCAACCGCGGTGGGAGGAGGCGTGGCAGAGATGTTGAACAGAAAGGTTCCATTATTTAAGGAACTCGGATTTGATACGAGGTGGGATGTTATCAAAGGAGGTGAGGATTTCTTTCTCGTTACCAAAGGGCTACACAATTCCCTTCAAGGAGATCCTATGATGTTATCTGAGGATGTAATAGAGATTTATTTAAGATACAATAGGCAAAACGCTGAAGAAATGAATTTTGATGAAGAATTTATCTTTATACACGATCCTCAACCTGCTGCCCTAATAGAGGCAAAAACCCGGGATAACAAATGGATCTGGAGATGCCATATTGATATTTCATCCCCTTTCGGCGAAACATGGACGTTTTTAAAACAATTTATAGAAAGATATAACGGAACCATTTTTTCAAGAGCCTCCTTTTCAAGACCTGATTTAAATATCAAACAATTTATGATTACTCCCTCTATAGATCCCTTAAGCGAGAAAAATAGAGAATTAAATCAAAATGAAATCGATAAAGTCGTTGATAAACTCGATATCAACCTTGAAAAGCCCTTAATCACTCAAATAGGTAGATTCGATAGATTTAAAGATCCAATTGGAGTAATAAAGGCGTACAAACTTGTTAAAAAGCATATTGATTGTCAGTTAATATTGGCCGGAGGCTTAGCTACCGATGACCCCGAAGGTATGGAGGTTTACAATGAAGTTCAGCAGCACGCTGAAGGAGATCATGATATACATCTTTTATTATCCTTAAGCGATCTAGAAGTCAACGCGTTACAAAGATTATCCTCGGTAGTCCTTCAAAAATCCTTAAAGGAAGGATTTGCTTTAACTGTATCAGAAGCGCTTTGGAAAGGAATTCCTGTTATTGGAGGAGCGGTTGGAGGAATTCCTTTACAAATTATAGACGGCTTTACAGGTTTTCTTGTACATTCTATTGAAGGTGCATCGAACAGGATACTTTGGTTGCTTAGAAATCCTGAAAGCGCAGAAAAAATATCCGAAAACGGAAAAGAACACGTTAAAAGGAATTTTTTACTTACAAGACACATTAGAGATCACCTGTTACTCATGCACGCCCTTGAACATCCAGGCGAAGACTTTATTCAACTGTAGGCCATCTTAGGATTATTTTCTCTCCTTATTTCCTAATACGCATAAAAAGATCGAATTCATTTAAAAATAGAGATATATATTTCCCTATATTTTTCTTAGAAAAAATATATAATATCGGCTTGTCTTACCACCCCCCAAGGTGATACTGTTGCAAAAGAAGATTTTAATTTCCACTTTAATTACCTGCATCCTGATTTTAGGGTGTATTGGGGGGCCAAGTAAGCCTTCTGAGAAAACTTCAGAACCTATAGAGGTCAAAGGCTCTGATACCATGGTTCAAATGGTAAGCAATCTGGCTGAGGCTTACATGGAGAAATATCCTGACAGAAGAGTTTTAGTAACAGGCGGAGGATCAGGAACAGGTATCGCGGCTTTGATAAACGGTGAGGTTCAGATAGCAGATGCCTCAAGAAGAATAAAAGATATAGAGATTCAAACAGCAAGAAATAAAGGAATAGACCCATGGGAATTTATAATAACGAGAGACGGTCTCTGTGTGGTAGTAAATCCTACGAATCCCGTTGAAAAGCTTACTTTAGATCAAGTAAGCAAGATCTATAAAGGAGAGATAACAAACTGGAAGGAATTAGGAGGAAGAGACCAGAGAATAACTCTATACGGAAGGCAGAGCACCTCCGGAACCTATGTGTACTTCAGGGACTCTGTAGTTAAAGCAGAATATTCTCCTGAGATGCGGAACATGGAGGGAAATTCCCAGATCAGGGACGCCGTTGTGAGAGATGAAAATGGAATAGGCTACATAGGAGTGGGATATGCAGTGGATGAAGAAGGAAAGCCATTGACGACGATAAAAGTACTGAAAATCGCTGAGAAATTTGACGGAAAATACGTATCCCCCCTAGATGAAGAAACTGTAAAAAAAGGAGAGTATCCAATCACCAGAGAATTGTATCAATATACAGCGGGAAAACCTGAAAAAAACGGTTCTGTTCACTTGTTTCTGCTGTACGAGATTAGTGATGAGGGGCAAGAAGTCGTTAAAGAATCAGGCTTCTTCAAGATAACCCAAGCAGACCATGGAAAAAACCAAGAATTGTTCACAAAGATATGATATCATGTCCAAAATAAATAAAGAAAAAATTGTTGAGACCTTTTTTATGGTAAATGGAGTTTCAGCAATACTAATTTTAGTTGGGATCTTCATTTTTCTTGGAGCAACCGGCTTAAAGGCTTTTTTTGAAATTAGTTTTACAGAATTCTTTTTTGGTGACTACTGGAATCCAGAGGCTTTTGGAGCACCTTCTTGGGGCATTTTACCTTTAGTAATGGGAACACTCTATGTTACGATTGTAGCCTTGATAATATCCATTCCGCTGGGAGTTGCAACAGCAGTATATCTTGCAGAAATAGCCTCTATAACAATTAGAGAAATATTGAAGCCGGTTATTGAGATAATAGCTGGTCTACCCTCTGTGATTTTAGGTTTATTTGGTTTGTTGGTTCTAGCACCTTTCTTTTCGAGTTTGTTTGGAATACCCTACGCTTTAAATGCTTTAACAGCTGGAATATTGGTCGGATTCATGGCTCTGCCCACTGTTGCTAGCATATCAGAAGATGTTCTTGTAGCGATACCTCAGGAATACAGAGATGCAAGCCTAGCTTTAGGGGCAAGCAAATGGCAAACCATAAAGATGGTAATCGTTCCTGCCGCAAGCTCAGGTATTGCTGCCTCTATTATGCTCGGCCTTGGCAGAATCGTAGGGGAAACCATGGTTGTTCTCATGGTCGCTGGAAACTCTAAAGCTTTGCCTCATAGCTTCTTGGATCCAGTTCGTCCTATGACGGCTAATATCGCCATAGAGATCAAAGAAGTTGTCCAAGGAGGGTTACATTATGAGGCTCTATTTGCTATAGGCTTACTGCTATTCTTAATAACATTTTTAGTTAATTTTTTCGCCGATATCTTAGTACAAAGATACGGGGAGGTTTATTGATAAAATAATGTTTATTTATAGAATGAAGATTAGTAATGTCAAAAATGGGAGGTATAAAAATAAAATTCGATATAAAAGAAAGGATTTACTTTAATTTACTTAGAGCAAGTGGCTTAGTTTCTTTGGTATTGCTGGTTTTGATCATAACTTTCGTGGTAAAGGAAGGTATCGATGTAATTAACTTGCAATTTCTTACCTCCATGTGGCAGCACAGGGACATCACCACAGGAGGCATATATCCGGCTATCATAGGCTCAATATACCTAGGTCTTTTAGTGGCTTTCTTTTCTATCCCGGTTGGAATATCATGCGCCATTTATTTGAATGAATATGCCAAGGGAGACAGGTTAGTTAGATTGATAAGACTGGGTATAAGGAATCTTGCTGGCGTCCCCTCTGTGGTTTATGGATTATTTGGACTGGCTGTTTTCGTACTCTTCTTACGTTTCGGCACTTCTTTATTTGCTGCTTCCTTGACTCTGTCCTGTATGACTTTACCGTGGGTAATAACAGCGAGTGAAGAGGCTTTAAAGTCAGTACCGGATTCTTTCAGAGATGGTGCTTTAGCATTGGGAGCCACGAAATGGCAAATGGTAAGATCAAATGTTCTTCCTTACGCTCTTCCCGGCATGATAACCGGGTCTATTATAGGTTTGGCAAGGGCTATGGGAGAAACTGCCCCTCTTATCTTCACGGGAGCTGTATTCTACATGGCGTGGCTACCAAGTTCTCCGTTGGAAAAATTCATGTCTTTACCTTACCATTTATTTATTTTAGCAACCCAGCACTCAAGTCCTTACGCAATGAAATACGCAGCTGCCACGGCCATTGTACTCATTGGACTAATCTTTGGAATGAACTTCTTTGCAATGCTAATAAGATACAATTACAGGAGAAAAAAAGACTGGTGATCCCATGGTAACTATTATAACCTTCGAAAGAGAAGAAGTCAAGATAGAAACCAAAAATCTCAACGTCTGGTTCGATAAAAAAAATGCTATAAAAAACGTATCCATTCAAATTCCAGAGAAAAAAGTTACAGCAATAATTGGTCCTTCTGGCTGTGGAAAATCCACATTTATACGCGCTTTGAACAGGATGAATGATACAATACCTTTGTCAAGAACGGAAGGTGAAGTAATATACAACGGCAAAAACATATACTCTGAAGATATAGACGTAAATCAACTCAGAACAAAGGTTGGTATGGTATTTCAAAAGCCCAACCCTTTTCCAAAATCAATCTACGAAAATGTTGCCTATGGCCCTAGAGTACATGGCTTAAATGATAGAGAAAGTCTAGATATTATTGTTGAGGATGCATTGAAAAAGGCTGCCCTCTGGGATGAAGTAAAAGATGATTTGAAAAAATCAGCCATGAGATTGAGTGGAGGACAACAACAAAGACTTTGTATAGCGAGAATGCTTGCTGTAGAGCCTGATGTACTTCTTTTTGATGAGCCTTGCTCTGCTTTAGACCCTATCGCTACTGCTAAGATAGAAGATTTGATCGTTGAACTTAAAAAGGATCATACTATTATTATTGTAACTCACAACATGCAACAGGCAGCGAGAATATCAGATTTCACAGCTTACTTATACCTGGGAGAGTTGATAGAGTTTGGCTCCACAAGGACAATATTCCAAAACCCTAAAGAAAGATTAACCGAGGACTATATTACCGGCAGATTCGGATAGGAGGATAACATAGAGGGATAATATAATGGTAAGAGACCAATACTTAGAAAAAATAGAAGAGATAAAGCAGTGCGTCGTTGATATGGGAAAAATGGCTAAGGAGCTGGTTAATGACTCCGTTTTATCTTTAAAAAAACAAGACGTAGAGCTAGCGGAAAAAGTTATAAAAAGAAACGAAAAAGTAGACAAATTTGAATTCGAAATAGAAAAGAAATGCATTGACCTACTATGTTTGCAATGTCCCATGGCAGGTGATTTAAGAATAATAACTACTTGTTTGAAAATCATCACAGATATAGACAGAATTGCAGATAACGCTGGAGATATAGCGGATATTGCCATAAAATTAGCAGGTAAACCCCTGCTTAAACCTCTCATCGATGTTCCTAGGATGTGCGAGATATCAACTGGTATGTTAGACGACTGTATTGAGGCCTTCATATCCGGAGAATTAGATGGATTAAGAGACCTTTCAGAAAGAGATGATATTGTTGATGGCTTGTACGACCAAGTAAGGCGGGAACTTTTAACGTTCATAATCGAAGATCCACGCACCATGGCGGATGCCTCCCATTTATCCTTCGTAGCTAGACATTTAGAAAGGATAGCTGATCATGCTTGCAACATAGGATCGAGGATACATTACATGATAACGGGAGAAAGGATAAAATACGAATAAATCTTGGAAATCATTATTTTGCTAAAATATTACATTTTTCTTACTGGAATATCTATATAAGGTGTTTTGAGATGTTAATTTTAACTCTTCATCCAGTCTCTTTGCAGTATAACCAAATGGAAGTAGGAGACTCTCTCCTGCCTTTAAAAGATAGAGGAGATATTTTTTCTTGTCATATTTTTCATTTTCATCAGCGAGCTCCAATACTTTAACTTTATCCAAATATTTCTTTGAATTGGAATTTGTGATTATGTATCTTACTCTCTCGCCAGGATTTAGCACAACGTCTTTATCTCTTAGTTGAAGGAGAGATGCAACGTTGAAGGTAAATTGTTCGTATTCTTCAATTTTTTTTGAAATTGTAGATGTGAAAACAAGCTCTTCTAAATCGCATTCTCCATTCTTTACTTTTCTCGCATAATCTCTTAACACTTCTATAGCCTTGGGGATTTGTCTGTAGAACTCTTTCTTATTGTTTGCTTTAGTTAACTCTTTGAGCATATCTCTCTGCAAATTATTTATTATTTCAGGAGAATCTCTCCTTCTTATCTCTATTCCTCTAACTTTCACATCATCATTCTCAAAAAGACCGTAATATCGGTTTAAGGCTCCAATCTCATTGCTTTTGTTTGGCAAGAATACAATCCATTTATATGCTTCTATACCCAAAGGGATCTTTATATCTTCATAAATCATATTGCATAGCTTTTCATGATCATTACAATTGGATTTAAGCCATAATGAATCAACAATACCATGCAGCACTTCATAATCTAAGCTTTCAGCTATTTCTTTTGCCCTAACCAATATTTCTCTACCATACGCATTTATGGTTTCATGACATTCTATCTTTCCAAATTTTGCATTTTTATAACCTGTATACCCAAAGGAAGTCACTAGAATCCATTTCAATGCATTATTCTTTTGCTTATAGAGATCTCCTTCTCTCTTCTTATATTCCATTCTTCTTTCAATTATTGGTTCTAAGACCTTAGGAATCAATCCAATGTTTTTGCATATATTGTAGTTTAACCCTGGAACTACCTTCCTCTCCCTGCAACAATTGCATAGCACTGTTTCTGGAGAAATATTATATTTTACCATTATACTCGGATACAAGGAGGAGAAATCTATCTCTACCACATTTTCATGGATTCCTACGACAGGTTCGTATATAAATCCGCCCCTATCAGCCATGAATAAATCTTTGGCGGATTTAAATTGTTCAGGCAGATTCTTTTTCCAAGGAATTAGAGTATTTTCTTTAAATGCCCGAGAGATTTGAATAGAGGTAATGGCTGTTCCTGGAGTGGTCCTCGATAAGATTTGTATAGGTATTCTAGATATCCTAGATAGTTCTATGAGGCCAAAAAGACCGCTTTCTTGGTATAAGAAGGAATTCATCATATCTATGTGAATTCTTCCCTTTAACGTGTACATAGGAGGCTTGTACTTTACCTGCCCGTATGTAAAATACGATCTTCCTTTTTTTTGTGGAAAAGAGTCTTCTTCTCTTCCTAAGAAAAAATCATCTAATTTACTGTAATTAGCCCTATAAAATAGATACGGTATGAGGTACTTATCTCCGCCATTTGTATAGATTATATCCGGATCTAAATGCTCAATTATCTCCTTTAATTCTATCAAGAGCTCTTTTTCTTCTCCTTCTAAAACGATATCATCCATGATTATCTTTGAAATAGGATCTTCATATCTAGGAATTCTATCTCTCGCATTTATCTCTACGTCTATTCTGATAGAGCTTAACTCAGGAACATCGTAATCTATCGAATTTATATCGTCCAGAAGATTTATTTTTCCGTTTATTTCTAGAAAAGCAAATGGAAATATCTCTTTATATAGCGTATATCTCAGTGGAAAGCTCAGATCTACGTTAAATAATTGGTATTTGGAGAAATTCCCGGATTCATCAATATTATTAGCAAGTTCTTTTAATCTTTTATATTTTGATACAGTAACTTTAAGCACTAGAGACTCTTTCTCTCTTAGCCAGAGTCTTTTCTTTTCATAATCTAGGGATTTAACAGAAGTATCATCGCTTAATTTAGATTCTAAACTCTTGAGATCTTGTAGGGAGGAATAAACATAGAAAGAAGGAAAAAAATCACTATCTATAACCTTCTTTATTCCATGGTCATTTTTTACCCATAGTACTATCTCATTTTCATTTGGATATAAATCTAATAACCATCCCTTCATTCCTTTTCCTCTATTTTTCTTCTTAGTTCTTCTATCTCTTTTTCAAATTCTAAGAGGATAGACATAAATATTGATTCAATGGGATCCGGCCTAATATCATAGGTAGAGGCAGATGCATGCTTTCTTGCTTTATTCATGAGCCTATCAAATGCTTTTTTATCATTTCCACGCAAAGCTCTTTTAAAATCGTTCCATTCTGATATTTTAGTCTCTAAAATAGTCCTATAAGTTGGAACAGTTCTTCCCATTTTTTAACCTCCTAAAAAATCTTCCAGAACAGTTTGAGAGCTAGGTAAAGGATAAAAGTCCATAGTTTTATTGTTTATTGATATTCTCAGGTATTTCTTCTTTGATTCTATTTTGATGACCCTATCAGCATTAAATATTCCTTTAAATCTGTGGAAAGACCTGAAGGTTGTTAGAATACTTATAAGATTGTATTTTCGAGTTAAACTCTTTATATTCCACAAACCTCTTTTGAGCAGGACCTCTGCCTCATTTCTCTTTATATCTTTATCCAAGAATAAATCAGAGATGCAAGAAACTATGAGTAGAGAAGGGTTGTATTCAACAACCGCATTTCCAAGATTATCCAATATAGTTGATAGCTGATATGCAGTAAATGCCCTGCAAACCTTTATTTTAGATAAAACGTAATTTTCGCTTATTTTAGTTCTTTTAGACAATTTTACAATTGTATATGGATTAATGGAATTTCCTCCATCCACAAAAATTACATCATCATCGAATTCTAGGATAGATCTTACGCAAAGCAATCCTAAAAAATCAAAGAGAAAGGGGCTTGAACAATCTATTAGGGTAATACCTGAAGACTGAAAACCTCCTAAAAATGAGTCCAATCTAGATAAAGAGGTTTCTAAGATTTTAATTGGTTTATATTCCTTTGTAAATTCGAGGGAAATTTGTTTCGATGCTGAATAAAGCAAGAAACTCACCTAAAAGTCTATTCGGTATTTTGGCTCTCAAGCTCTATAACTGCTTTTTTAATATGTTCAGGAGTCTTCACTTCCCCATTTTTCTTATAAAAATCCCAGATTACGTATTCGTGCATTTCTCGTATTTCTTCGAAAGAAGAAATTAATTTAGATTTCCAAGCACCATAGGCTTTCGAATCTTCCCAAACACCATATAACCCAAGACCGTATTCTCCGCTTAACGTAAATATCCATATAACGCTTTCATCTTTTAGATGCGGGTTTGCATTAATTTTTTCCACAAAATCTTTGGTTTTCATATGATCTAAGTGGACGAGCACGATAACATGTAAGTTCAAGCCCAATTTTTCATAGTTAACATCTATGGTAAATCTCTCGATGATTTCCAGTTCTTCTAATCTTTCTGCTCTTTTTGAAATGCCGACTCGACTGAATTCGCCTATTATATCTGCCAGTTTTTTGTAAGGCATCCTTGAATTTTTCCTCAGTTCTCTAATGATTCTCCAATCGATCTCATCTAGTTTGTACATTTTATCACTTTTTTATTTCAAATTGTTTTAATATATTCTATTTATGTTACTATAGTTAAAAAAATATAAAAGTTTTGTTACAATTCTTTTTAAAGTTTGGTGTCTTGACTTCAACCTAATTTTAAGTTATAGATAGTTTTTTATTTAAATGTCAAACCAATATTCAATATGAGCAAAAATATCGTTTTAATTCCTTTAGTTTTAGGAATCATTCTAATTAGCGGATGTGTTCAACAATCAAATATCCCAAGAAATGAAAAAGGACAGGGATTTTTGGTAGGCACGGTTACGTTTACCGGTGTACCATGCCCTCCTGACACACCTAAAGGTCCGCCGTGCGATGGTCCGTATCCAAATTACGAAGTTATCGTTTACAAGACTGATGGTACAACAATAGTTGCCAGAGCTTATTCTGATGAAGACGGAAATTACAAAATAGCCATAAATGAAGGAATCTACATTGTTTACTTAAAAGAACTTGGTTTTAATATGAAGCTTGTCGATAAACCTAAAGAAATAAAAATAGAAGCCGGTAAAACAGTTCGATTAGATATAAACATTGATACCGGAATTAGATAATTCGCTATCAACTTACACTTTTGCTCCAGCCAATTATCTTAGAATGTCACTCTTTCTAATCTTGCTTTCCGAGTTTGGGAAGATGGGGAGCCGCGCAAATGGGACACTTTTCGGAATATCCGGCTTCCTGCCAGGCGGTCATTCCTCCAGTAACAACGCTGAGATTGGTGAACCCATGCTGCTTGAGGATGCTTGCCGCCATACTGGAACGGTGCGCAGTGTTACAAAGTACCGCTACCGACTTTTCTCTCTCCACCTCTCCATACCTGGTTCTGGTATCCGCAGCAGGAATATGGACTGCTCCTTCGATATGCGCCTCATCCCACTCCATCTGGGACCGTACATCAAGTACAACCAGATCTTCCCCCCGATCCAGATTTCCTTTAAGTTCTTGGACTGAGATCTGTGGCAGATGTTCTAGGGGCAAGCCACTCGTTGCCCATGCATGGATGCCGTCTTCCAAGTATCCTACTACCTGATCCAGCCCTACGCGGCGAAGTTGTGTTATCGCGTGATGAATATATTCTTCAGTATTCCCCACCAGAAGCAATGGTCTATCCGGCGGCAGGATCCATCCGGCGAAGGTAGAAAAGTTACCTCCAAAATCTAGGTGATATGATCCCGGGACATGGGCTCCACCAAATGCAGTATAATCACGGATGTCCAGAACAAGATGGCCATTATTCTTAAGTCTCCAGAATTCTCTAGGAGTCAGGGGTTTAACTACCGGTAAACTTCTTACCAGGACTGGTCCCTTGGCGTTAATTGCTGAGCAACGGCTGAAGTGATCCGGGGCTTCGGGCATTCCGGATAAAAGTGATTTCTTAAATTCTTCCTTATTCTTATGCTGGAGAGCATAATTATAGCGCCTTTCATAACCGATGGTGCTGGATCGCTTGGCTCCAATTGTTCTTCCGCAAAGGGAACCGGCTCCGTGAGCAGGGTAGACTTCGCAGAAATCAGGGAGTTTAAGGATTTTCTTATGAAGACTATCATGCAATTTGGAAGCCAGCTCCTCTGCCATGTCAGGGAAGAGATCAGGCCTCCCCACATCACCCACGAAAAGAGTATCACCACAGAAGACCGCTACCGGTTCCTCGCCTCGGGAGCGATCGGAAACTGCATAGGAAACGTGTTCAGGAGTATGTCCCGGAGTTTCCAATACTTTAAGCTCCACATCCTCAATTTCAAGAATATCTCCCTCTTCTACAGAGACATGGTCAAACTGACAATTCGCTGCCTTGGGAGCATAGATTTTAGCCCCGGTTAATTCCTTCAAGTCCAGATGGCCTGAGATAAAGTCAGCGTGAAGATGAGTCTCGATTATATGGGTGATCTTAAGTCCCATATCCTTGGCTACAATAATGTAGTCGTCAACATCCCTTTTTGGATCAATAACAGCGCATGTCTGGTTCCCCCCCAAGATATAGGAGAGGTGAGCCAGACCCTTAACGAAAAATTGCTGCACGTACATCGCTCTTCTCCTTTCTGGAATTTACATTTGTTTGCCAGATTCTCTTCAGAGATGACGGGACAGTTCATCGATGTGTTTCCTCTCCTGTTCCGCCAGATCCCGGAAAAGACCCCTCAAGGGCGATTCTACTTTATCTGCCATCCTTTGATAGAGGTCGAAAGCCTTACACTCTTTTTCCAAGGCCAGTTCCAAGATATCTATCTTTCCTTTGGGAAGTTCTTTTTCAATGACCAAAAGCGCCTGAGGAAGAGAGATCGCCCCTTCCATAAACTCTGATTCCTTAATTTCTTCTAAGGCCAGGGCTTCAGACCAGATCTCCCTCAATCTTGTGTAAAGAACCCCCATATGCTTTCCTTCCACCTTAGAAAGCTTCTTCGTTAAATCTAATATCTCCTTTTCCTCCAATCTTTCGGCAACCTGATTGTAGAAGGTTTGGCTTGCCTTCTCCATTTGCAGTGCAAAAAGCAGAAGCTCCTTAATTTCCTTAATATCTTTGAAAAACTCTTCTGCCTCCTCCAGAGGGCCCCTTACCGTCTCGTAGGGCCAGTCTATGATTCCTCCTTTCATAGTGTAGAGTCTTGAGAATCCTACATTACAAAGGAGAATTGCTCCCCCCAAGCTCCTCTTTCCCGAGCGACAGTAAGTAATAATCTTCTTCTGTTTCTCAAGCTCTGAATATCTTCGATCAAGCTCATTTAAGGGAATTAGCCTCGCTCCGGGAAGATGTTTTTCTTCATATTCAGTCGGGGTTCTCACATCCACCAGGAGGTATTCATCTCTTCTATCTCCCCGGATGATATCCCAGACTTCCTCCGGGGTAATATCCTTTACCACATTTACAGAACAAGTAATTACTTTAGCCGTATCCACCGCCTCCCTTTCTAACTTAGCTTTTTAAAGATTGCAAAATCCTACTATAACCGAGAAATTATTTACTTAATTCTTGCCTAATTATTTGTTGGTATACACTATATGGCTGTGCACCCTCCACAACAATACCGTTTATAAAAATAGTAGGCGTTCTAGTTACTCCATAACTTTTAGCGTCTCTAAGATCTTTTTTAACTTCTGAAGCCATTTTTCCTGAATCTAAACAATCACTAAATTTTTTGGCGTCTAGACCTAAATCCGACGCCCATTGCTTTAAGCTTTCATTACTCAACAACTGCTGATTATCAAATATTTTATCATGATATTCCCAGAATTTTCCTTGTTCAGCAGCACATTCTGCTGCTTCAGCAGCTTTTTGAGATAGCGGACTTCTTGTAAAGTCTCTGTAAACGAGTTTGACTTTACCCGTTTCAATATAATCCTTTTCTATAAGCGGTAATGTTTCCGTATAAAACGCTCTACAATAAGGACAGTTAAAGTTACTAAATTCAATTATTGTAACAGGCGCATCTTTTGATCCCTTTACCGGGTCGTCATCTACACTTACTTGTATCCTGGAAGGTTGAGTTTGTTTTTCATACTGTGTGCAACCACTTACAAAAAATACTGCAAATAA
>JABAOF010001931.1_pt2 | contig 16079 bp, 13 predicted proteins | sample 7062171 | NCBI WGS metagenome assembly JABAOF01 (sample SAMN14538628, study PRJNA623070) | marine sediment metagenome | biome: marine biome [ENVO:00000428]; feature: marine pelagic biome [ENVO:01000023]; material: deep marine sediment [ENVO:00002113] | place: India: Gulf of Khambhat ...
CCGTAACAGGTCCCGCGCCTCTTCAAGCTCACCCAAATCCTTGAGCACCATTGCAAGGTTAGATTGAACTCCAGCAATATTGTTGTGATCTTTTTCAAGATTCATTTTATAAGATTCCAAGGCGTCACGTAACAGGTCCCGCGCCTCGGCAAGCTCACCCAAATCCTGAAGCGCCATTGCCAGGTTCGATTGACTGGTAACGATGGTGGGGTGCCCCGGCTCAAAGGTCTTTTGATCAGCTTCCAGGGCGGACCGTAACAGGTCCCGCGCCTCTTCAAGCTCTCCCAAAGCCAGGAGTACCAACGACAGGTTCGATTGACAGGTTGCAACTACCGGCTCTCCTTTATAATTATTCTCTGCAACACCCAGTGACCTTCTCCTGTATTCTTCAGCCAGCCGGTACCGGCCCCATCTCATATGATGCCAGCCCATACAATTGGCAATATCGAGTGTCTGCTCCGGCTTAATGTGTTTTGAAGACAATAAAAAATCCGCGTGAGGCAAAACCTTTTCCAGTTCCTGCAAGGATGGGGTATCTCTGTCATCCGAAGTTCGTCTCATTTCATCCCTGCCAACAGCAATTATATCCCGGTGCAAGGGATCATCCTCATCGATGAAGGTTTGAACAAACGCGGCGATCAACCGGTGAATCCGGGGATCATTCTCTTCATCCAGTTCAACCAATGAAAGTTTGGTATTCAATTCACTGATGGCGTAGGCCAACGGGTCTTCCAGCATGCTGTCCGAATCCACCTTAAGGATTTTTTTCAAAAGCCTCCGGGGAACCGGGAAAGGGGCCAATAAGGATATTGCCTTTAGCACCTGCCGTGCAAAAGAGGAGGCCAGGTCCCATCCCATTCGGAATGTAGCGGCCACTTCTTTGCTGTGACGAGTGGGCAAGTGGTTGGCGTATTTTTTAGTAAAAATGTCAAGGGCTTTCATTTGCCCCAGGGTTTTCATTTCTTTCAATAGTTTTTCTATGGATAATTCAGGCCGTAAATTGAGAAAGTTCTTTGCCAGCTCAAGGGCCAGGGGCAGCCCTTCCAGGACATCGATCAACGGGTACGCTTCTTCCTTGAATTTCCTGGGCCCGGAATTTAACAGCACAAGTGCTTCCTCCCGGTCCAGGGTATCGAGGTTATGAGAGAAATACTTAAAAAAATCCTTTCGCCGGGTGGTGACCAGGGTGCAAATTGATTTTTGCGGCGGCAGCCAGGGTTCGATGGCTTCATGCTTCGGGAAATTATCCAACACCATCAGAACAGACTCCTGACCGCCTAATTGATGCCACAACTCATTTAATTGACTCTTTACTTCCAGTTTGTTGTCGATTTTAATGCCGGCGTTTTCTACCACCTGGCTGATCATGGATAACAATCCCTGTTCAGCTTCCACCCAGAAAACCCCACCCGGATAAAAACAGCCGAAACGATGAACGTATTCGACGGCCAACTGGGTTTTGCCGATGCCGCCCATGCCCATCACTACACCAACCCCCTGGACTACAGCGGTTTTACGGGTGCGCAGTGCATCATCGATATCCCATAAGTCCTTAACCCGCCCGGCAAACAGGTCTCCCAGGGAACGAAACGGCATCCGGTGCTTTTCCGGCAACAAACACACCGGCGGCAATTTCGTGCGGTCTTCCGTCCTTTGCGTGTCTCTATCTATATATACTCCTCCCAATTCTTGACAAATCCTGGGGTAGTTTCTTTTGAATTTTTCTTTAGAAGAAATATCTATGGTTTGAATATCCCAGAGAAACGAGGGCAGTTCTTCACCACATTTTTTCAATAAAAGAGGTTTGATTTTATTCTTTTTCCTTGTTAAATATTTTGCCATAAATGCGGTTCGTTCTTTTTGGGACCATTGGGATTTGCAGTAATCGGGGGTTAAAACTGGCACTATAAATTCGCATTCATCCAGGGCTTTTTCCAGTGCCTCGACCCAATTGGCGCCCCAGTCGATGGACTCGCTGTCCTTGAAACAATCCACGCCATCCTGTTTCAAGCGTTCATAAAACTGCGTGACAAATGTTTCATCCTTATGGGAGTAACTTAAAAAAACTTTACTCATTTACGATTAATACCTCTCCGGCAACGCCTTCTGGAATTATTAATTCATCGCTTAAGTGAGTGAGTAGATGAAGTAGGGAAAGTTTTCCTAAAATAATCAAAGATGACGCATCTACTACCCATTTTTCATTCAATACCTATCTCCTCTAATAACTCATCTTCGGTGACCTGGAAAGGAGATATACCAAATTCATTTAGAGCTTCTAAAAATTCATATCGGCTGATTCCAGCTATTTCAGCAGCTTTAGCTTGCGAAATCTTCCCGATTTCATACCATTTAACTGCGGCAGCTAATCTCATCTCCTTTACGAAATTTTCGGGCGTACTTCGTGTAGCGGAAAAAACGCCTTCAGGGAGTTCCAAACTTACCTGTACACTCATTTTAACCTCCTGATCCAGCATGATTATACCATAAATTCGATTAATGTGCGATTCCTTGCATGTCTCCTTTCCTTTTACTTTTAAAGCTTATCTCTCGTACCGCACGGGCACTCTGAAAAAACTAATGCCCTCCGTGCGGATCTACTAACCCCCTATTTTTATCTACAGGATGGACATAAAAACGAAAAAAACTTAAAAACTTTAAGTATGTCCATCCTGAACTCCTTTTGGAATTCTATAAGAACTTTTTTTGTCTCCGACGGCCAGGGGATTCTTTTGAAAAACCACCCCCTGGACCCCCGCAAAAGCTTTTCATAAGAAAGATAAGTTCAAGGCTTCCTCAAACGTTTGAAACAATATCCCCCTTTTCAATTCATGCCAATTTCGAAAGTGATTACCTGGTTGATTGATCCCGGTAAGGAAGCCTTTAGATGGCGCGTATGCGCCTTCTGCGGCTCCCCTCGCCGAGGGGCTGGCCACCGGAGGCAATAATCAGAATGAAATACCTATCATAAAACGGATACCGGAAAGATTCAAACCCAGTTCCTGGAAATTCCGCATCGATGCATCAGTAGGTGGGGTCTCATAGATGTCCCAAAAATCAATCCGCTGATTTCCATAGGGATTCCATTCAAACCCGTAAAGCGTACCCTCCTCTGTCTCAGAAACCCTCTGACCACTCGCATTAACCGCTGCTCTCGTTTTATCACCGCTAAGGGTGTTCACTTTCAACATGACAGATTCCAGTTTCAAAAAAGCATGCACCGCTTTGCCAGAGGATTTTTTACTTAGCCTGATCCGAAACTTCACCCCCAGGATAACACCCAAACCTGTGCCACTTACTTTAAACGCATCACTGGTATCATACTTGTACCCCGGTTCCGAATAGTCCAGGTCTTCAATATGAGTGAAACGTGCAAATCCCATGCCCACAGCGCCATGGAAACCCAAAGCACCAGGCATGTAGGCAAAACCAATGTGCGGCATCAAGTAAGAAATCTTATCGGTTATATTGTAATCATGATTCTCGTCAAAATCCTGCCATGCTACCTGGAAGCTCTTCTCAGAAACAGCATTACTAAAACAATAATCCACCCCTACTTTCAGGTACAATTTGTCATTCAACGGGAAATTCAAAGAGACGTTAAAAGGAATGAATCGTTTAATTTCCGGGAATTCACCGGTGAAGGTGGTATCCAAATTGTAATGCCGGGCGTATTGATCGATGAGCGCATCGATCCCGGAGGACCTGCTATAAATAGATTCAGGATTCACCCTGCCAATACCAGCGGATATTTCAAACTCGACTTTTTTCGCTTTATCCTGCGAAAAACCAACATGAACAACTAATAATATTATAAAAAATATTACAACTGCGTGCTTCATTATACCCTCTAAAAAACTTTTTTTGCCACAGAGGACACAGAGAACACGGAGATTTTTCAATTAAATTTTCTCTCTGTGCTCTCTGTGTTCTCTGTGGCTTATTTTCTTCTTACCTTCGTGCCTTCGTGGTTCCATTAAAATTCCTTATCCGCCACCCGCGCAGCATTGGCCATTAACGTAAATGTCAAATTCTTGGCCGGCAAAAACGGAAACGACGTTCCATCCACAATATAAAGATTCTCAAAATCGTGACTCCTACAATTGGGCGAAAGCGTTCGCGGTTTGGGTTCTGTAGACATAGGTAAAGTGCCGGAATAATGAACACTGGCACCCATGGGCCGAATATGAGCCTGACCCAAAAGCACTATAACTCCCAGGGGTTTGAAAAACTTCTTGACCCGCTTTAAAGAAGATGCTATTTTTTTCTTTTCATCAGCCGGTGGAGAATACACAATTTCCAGGGTAGGGGAGCCCCCATTTTCACCGGGTTGAATCGAAACGGAATTCCCTTCACGCCGGGTATCGCTGTAGTTGATATTGATCACACCCATGGCCGAGTGAAGATTTCGCCCCAGGAACAACGCCGTTTTCCAATCCAGGGGCATGGTTTGCAGCACCGGCTGCATCAACGCAGTCTTAAGGGTCGTGACCTGCCCATGCACATAATCCTTGCCTTTTTCCATTTCAATTTCATAGCCGACAGCCAGTTGATGATACTGGTAAGACTCGGGTTTATAACTCTTTCCCAACATGTCCAGGGTAATAAAAGGTACCAGGATCTGCCGGTTGTCCATCAATCCGTGCAGTTTAAAAACCTCCCCGGTCTGCCGGTAAATAGAATCCAGGTATATCATGGTAGAACAAAGCGTACCGGCAGTTAACACCAATGTATCCACTTCATATTCAAAAGGTTCGGGTTTGCCCGTCTCATAAGAAACCACACCGGTAATTCGATTGGTTTTGTCATATTTAAAATGACTGACCCACCGATTGGGAATGTAGGTAAAATTAGAAAACCCACGGCATTGGTCCAATGTAAGGGAAGGAATATAAAGCGAATCCGTGGGACATCCCCAAATACACCGGCCCGAATAATCACACGCTTTTCGGTTCCCTTTATCTTTGCTTAACACCGCTACACGGGAACGACCCAGGTAAATCCCGTGCCTTTGAATCAACTGCTCCCGCTTCTTTTGATAGCGGTCCACCAGTAACTGTGAGTGTTCATCAAACTCAATAGGGGTCAGAAGATTTTTATGCAAAGGAAAATAACGTGACAGGTCATCTTCCACACCAATGATACCAATGCGTTGGGTTACCTCGTCGTAATAGGGTTCAAGGTCCTTATAAGAAAAAGGAAAATCCTTTAAGTCATCATCATTAAACGGATAAGAACCACCGGTCCAGGCCTGGGCCAATCCACCGGCGGCAAAAGAAAATAACGGCTCAAAACCGCTGGAATTCTCAGCAAAGCCTGGTGGATGCTTGAAAATATACTGTTTGTTGGGAGGAAATCCGTAAATTTCTTTGTTATAATCCGGGGGTACGACACTTTCAAAATGTTCACCCAGGAAATATAAAACCGGATCATTAAGGCCACCCTTTAACCGGTTAAAGGTATCTTCGGGACTCACCTGCGGCGGGCCTGTGTATCCTACATCCAACATGGTCACGTGATGACCTTTTTTGAGGGCTGTCAGGGCAAAATGAACCGCACTGGAACCGGAACCCACCACCGTTATATTAGCCATTATGACCTTCCACAGCTTCTGTCTTACCTGTTTTTTTCCCAGTCAGGCGGCTGATCAGTTGAAGGGGAAGAAGAAATAAAGCGGAAAGAAACAAATGAAACGCCAATCCTGCTCCTTTGATGCCTGCTTTTATCAAAAATCCCAATTTCCCGGGTCCATCGGCAGAATCAAAATATCGGAAATACGGCGGCGATACTTCAAGAATGGCAAAAAGATACGCCAATTTTTTCCTGACCAGAGAATTGGAGCGGAAAAAACGGGAATAAGCATCAGCCATGCGCGTGAAAAAAGGATGAACAGAAGCAATCTTTAACAATAACGCATCATGGAAATCTACAGGGGCGAAGGTTATTCTCTGGTGACATTGGTAATACTTTTCCAGCACATAGTTATCGGGCTTTTGCTTCAGCAAATAGCGGCAAAACACCTGGCACTCCTTCATGAGAGGTTTAGGGATTTCCACGACCTCTTCCTTCTCTAGGCTGTTGGCAATCATCTCATCCAGCCCTTTCATAAAGGGAGACAATCGTTTAAACAAGGAATTGCTTTCAGCAATACTGTCATTGCGGAAAGAACCCAGTTGTCCGATAGTAAAAGGTAGAAGTCCGTATACCACCCGTTCCAGGATAGAAAGGAAAAATACGATTATACCCATGGGCAGGGGAAAGGCTTTGGGATTTTTTTTGCCGCGGGCAATCGCGATTTTTTTCATAAAGTCTTTGATGGGAATGGTTTCAGGGCCGCCTATTTCCAGCACTTCACCGTGATACCGCGCATCCTCTTCAACCTGGGCGAGGGCTTTGACCACATCTTCTACATGAACGGGTTGAACCCGGACGTTTCCTTTTCCAAATACCGGGATAACCGGGAGACCGGTTAACATGGCCAGGCCGGCAAATACCGGCGAACCTTTTCCCATAATCATGGTGGGGCGCAAAATCGTATAATTGAGACCACTGGTTTTTACATAATTCTCCGCTTCCTCTTTGGATTGCGCATAAAAATAGCGATATTTATTCTTGAACGATACCGCTATGGAACTGACAAATAAAAAATTCTTTACTCCTGCCTGCTTGCAGCGGTCCAACAGCAGCATGGTACCGTAAGCATTGACTTTGAAATAATCCTTCGGGTTTGCTTTCCCGGTTAATGCAGCCAAATGGATCACCGTATCCACCTGCTCCAGGCATGTTTCATAGGTGGGGGCGTCTAAAAGGTCTCCTTCGATAACGTTGATATTTCCGGGTGTGGATTCCAGCAGCCGCACATTTTCCCGTTTGTGGGTCAGGTAGTAGATGGTTTGATATTTCGCTGGGTCCAGCTTTGCCAGGAGGTGCTTTCCTACAAACCCACCGGCCCCGGTTACCAGGAGAGAAGGAAGAGGTTTCATTCTTTTTCTATCAGTATCTTCCCCTGACGTTCGTATTTGCGCATACGGAATACGCCCTTAATGTCCAGCCATGCGGTCCGGGTTATCTTGACCCGCGAGTCCCTGTCTTCAACCCAACGCACCGGCAGTTCTTTTACTTTATACCCATTCCTGTGGGCCAGGTAAAGCAATTCCGTATCAAAAAACCATTCGTCATCCTCTATCCTGTCAAAAAGATCATTCACCAATTGTTTGGATACTGCTTTAAAACCGCATTGGGCATCGGTAAAAGGAAAACGCAGCAGTAGTTTCAGTATCCAGATATAACCCCTGGAAATGGCTTCCCGTTTAAAACTGCGTTCCACTTCAGCGCCTTTGTACTGCCGGGAGCCGATAACCACATCATAACCATCCAAAATGGCCCGCACCATCGGGGGAAACGCCTCTAAACCGGTAGAAAGATCAATATCCATGTAGGAGAGGATTTCTGCTTCACTCTTCTGCCAGGCGTATTTCACCATGCGCCCCCGGCCTTTCCGGTCCAGGTGAAACACCCGCACATCCTCGAAGCGTTTCTCCAACTCTTTGCCTACCTCCAGTGTCTTGTCCGTAGAGGCATTGTCGCCAATGGTAATAATCCAGTCAAAATCCGCAACATTATCCTGTAAGAATTCGCGAAGTGCGGTTACACTTTTTTCCAGGACATGTTCTTCGTTGTAGACCGGCAATAAGATGTCCACCAGTTTCTTATCCGTCATGCTGTCCTCATCGTACACCTTCTATCATACGTTCTACATCATATACCGTAAAGAAACATTATATCTTTTACCCTAAAATTGTCAAGCAGAAATATGCAAACTCAGAAATTTAATCCTCTAACTATTCGGACTTTTTTTTACTTTTATAGGGTGTGGACGCCGTCCACCTGAGAAAACGCTCTTTGGCATGTCTCTGGATCCGGTTCAAGTCGCAGAGCCAGGGTGGGATTTTCCCGATTAAAGCGGTGGAAAAGGCCGCATTAACCGGACAGGTACTGCATTGCTCCACATCCCGGCAAAGAAAACAATGCTCCCTTTCCGTGAAAAACATATCCTGTTTCAGGTCCGAATAATTGGCCAGGACTGCGGGGTAACGGGTTTCGTGATTTTTAATAAAATCATCCAGTTTCCCGAAATGGTAATGCCGGTAATCGTCGCTGCCTTTTTTTTGCTTTAGATAATCGTGGAAAAGATAACATCCCCATATATCTTCGTCCGGGGTGACTGACATACGGTTTTGGCCAGCCAGGCAAACAAACCCTTTCCTGGGCGGCCCCTCCGGGATTTTAAAATCGTTTACGGGAATATTTCCTGTTTCTTTATAGTAAGAAAACAGGTACTCAACGAGACGTTCATATTCTTTAGCCAATATATCCAGTGCCTTTTGATCCCACGGATGTATGGAAGAAAGACTGACGATGATTTCAGGCACCCCCAACTCAATGATGTACCGCAGCGATTCTGAAAAATAACCAATGGTTTCAGGCGTAAATACACTGTTAACTGAAAACACGATGCCCGGATATTTTCGAACCTGTTTGATAAGACCAGGCATTCGTTTTGAACTGCCGGCTTTGCGAGCGGTGTCCTGGGTCAAGCCGTCAAAGCTCAGCATCAGATCAAATCCATGACGATCAAAAAAAACCAACTTATCTTCGCTGAGCAGGCTGCCATTGGTGGTCAGGTAAAATTTAATCTTCTTTTTTTCTTGTTTATTTCTCTCTTGTAAAAGATTAACCGCGTATTTGATGTTATCGAAAGCAAGCAGCGGCTCTCCTCCCCAAAATATGGATTCCGTTTCTTTTTTTAAATAGGGATAAAAAAACGCGATTGCTTTTTCCATGGTGGATTGGCTCATATATTTTTTTTCTTTTTTTTGGAAGCAGTAGGAGCAATTAAAATTGCAATCGTCAGTAACTACAAGGCTCAGGTTCGATATTTCCATGGGTTTATTTTTCATTTTCTATAATTTCCTTGCCCGGATCAGGTAGTGAGAATAAGGATACCCTTTCTTTAAATCAAAATATTCCGCTTCAAATCCATTCTTTTGGAAAAATTCCATATATTCATCTTTGTCCCGGCAGTAGGTCTTCTCCCCGGTAAATAAAAAATCTTGGATATAATTGACCCGGAATTTCCACCAGGGCTTGCGGTCGATGTCTTTAAATACGATATACCCTCCTTTGGGCGTTTTATCGATGCACTGCCAGAGAAAGGACAGCTGATTCTCAAAAGCAACATGATGAAAAAGATCAATCAATAAAATAATTTCATAGGACGAGTGTTCAATGGCCTCCCTGGTGATATCTTTTGCCAGGAAGGTAAGATTTTCAATTTTTTCAGCGGCGGCCATATGGCTGGCAAATTCGATCCGGGATTGGACAACATCCATGCCAATGACCCGGGCCTCCGGGAAGACCAGGGCTGTCCACAGGGATATGAATCCATACCCACATCCCACGTCAATATAATTTTTCCCTTCAGGGATCAAATGAAAAATCCCTTTGATGGGGCAGGTAAGCAGGCGATAAAAAGTATAAAAAGAATACAGCACCCCTTTTTTACGGTAAATTTTCCTTATTTGCCTATAGGCATTATCAATCCGTGTTTGTAAATCTTCGTCCATGACTGATCCACCAAAGGTTTTGGAAGTTAGGTGCAAGGCACAGGTTCTTCCTACCTGGAAAATATCTCTTCTGCTTTCTTTTGGAGTTTGTTAAATTCCAGCACCCAGTTTTCCATTTCAGTGGCATCTTCCTCAGAGATTCCAAAAATAAGTGCCAGGGCCCGTAGTATTTTTTGTTCTTCACCTGAGAAATCCTTGTCTGCATAGGCCAATGCAATGCCTTCCATCAAAACGATGGCTTGTGACCGGCGGGTATCAAACGGAGCGGCCAATTCCTCGATGGAGCCGTGGGGAAGATCGGTTTCCTGGAAAAGTCCCATTTCATAGCGCATGGCTTCGATCATTTGTCGCTCCCTCGGATCCAGACGCCCATCCGCACCGATAATCTTCATGGCGATGGCTAAAAAAGCTTTCTTTTGTTCGTCGTTAAGGCCTGCTAAAAACATTACCGCTTCTCCTTTATTTTTATTTATTACAGGATTACAGTTTACTGATTTAAAAAATTATGTCAACCCCCCGGCGGGGCGCATAGCGTCACGAGCCGCAGAAGGCGCATACGCGCCATCTAAAGGTTTCCTTACCTGACCCCTCGGCGAGGCGCATAGCGTCACGGGCCATAGAAGCCCAGCCGGGAGAACTCTTCTGCAATTGATATGAATCGAAAAGAGTGCTGTTGCTTCAAACGTTTGGGGAAACCTTAAACTTTCCTTTTCTCTTATAAAAAGTTTTGCGGATGCTTCACGGGTCCAGGGGGGCACGAAGACAGTTGGCAGTTGGCAAGCAGGCAGAAAAGAAGTAAGGCGGCACCAATGGGGTACAATGGTAGAAGCCATTTAACACGGGCTGACCATGTATGAAAAGTTTTTTGCCCCGCTTTTTTACAAAAAAGCGGGCCGCCGGAGGCAAAAAAGGTAGGAGGGTGAGAAGCGAAAACACCCTCTTCTCACCCTTCCTACCTGTAGCACTTCCCAAAATATAACTTCATAACTTCTCTACTTCTTGAGGGTCAACCTGCCGGAGACGGCTTTTAATGTAATTTTTGGGGAATCGCCTTTTTTAAGGTATTTGGTACCAAAGGGACTGTATCGCTCTTCTTCGCCATTATCAAAGGGGAAGGGGCAGGAGAATTTTTTCACCATGCCTTTGAACACAAAGTACCCTTTGATCGGGTTCCCATTGTAATCCAATGTGACATCCCCTGACACAGCTTTGAGATCTAAATCCACGGTAGGGCTTTTTGCCAGTTCGATGTTAACATCACCGGAAACGGATGTCAGTTCGCTGGCTTCGGTGAATTCAACATCACGGGCTTCGACGTCACCACTGGCGGTGCTTATCTCAAAACCGCCAGTGACATGCCGCAGGTTAATGTCACCGGAGGCTGTTTTAATTTTTAGGTGACCTTCAACGTCTGTCGCCTGGATGGCACCGCTGGCTGATTTGATTTTTACTTTTCCTTTAAAATGATTCACTGTTATATCGCCGGAAGCCACCTTTGCTTTCATCGTGCCTGTTAGACCATCCAATTTAAGCTCACCGGAGGCAGACGAGAAGTCGATATCGGTTTTTTCCGGGACAATCACCGTCCACTTAGATTTCCCGCTGCATGATTTCATTTCACCTGTGTTGTGGAATTTTTCTTTTAAAACCAGGGTATCGCCTTCTTCCATAAATACGGGTTCAAAACAATCAGGGGAATAATCGTAAACCACACGGACTTTAATTTCACCGCTTTTTCCTTTTTTGACAACACAGTCACCGCTGACAGTGCGAATTTCAACGGTTTCTTTGGCTTTGAAGGTTTTATTAACTTCTGCGGCTTGCGCATTTCCATAAAGAAAGAGAAAGGAAAGTATTAAAGCAAATAAAAATGTTGTTTGTCCAAATCGTTTCCATGTTTTCATGGTTTTTCTCCTTTTTTTGTTTTTTCGATTTTCGCTTTTCATGCCTCCATAATAATGCAGTTTTTCTTTTTTCTCGCCTGAAATTGAAATACAGAACCCCCTGGATGTATGAAATTATAATTTCGAACATATTGAAAAAAGCACGAAATCCGAAATTCGAAATCCGAAACAAATTCGAAATTCAAATGTTCAAATGTCCAAAACATCTTTGAAGAGCGTTAATAAAGGCTCTGATGCGTCTGAAGCCTTTGTTTTGAATTTTGTATTTTGGTCATTTGAATTTGTTTCGTATTTCGTGCTTCGTGCTTCGGATTTATATCGATAAAGTAGCCCTGGTAATAGGTGATATCGATGTAATCAAAGGCAATATCCGACCATTGTTTGGTTTGGATGCGGAATTCTATGGTTTTGGTTTCCGGTATTAGGGTGGAAATTTGATATATACCTTTTTTGTTTTTCTTTATCTCAACCGGTCGAAGGGTTTTCTCGGCAATTGGTCCGTTGTCCTCATAGGAATAAATATCCAAATGGCAAAGAGGTCTGAGTTTTGTTTTCAGGTTGCTGAATTTTAATTTGAATTCAGCGATTATGATTCCCCTGGCATAAGGCACGGCAGGGCCATAGCTCAAAAAACCGGGACTGTGAAGGGAACGATCAACGTATCGTACATACTTATTTGAGGCACCAGCTTCTTTTTTATTAAATCCGGTTTTGCCGGGAAAATTTTCACCTTCGTACCTTAGCACTTCTCTGGCAAAAGGATGCGGGTAGTCCAAATAGAAAAACAATAAAGAAACATCCTGGTTGGCAATTTTTCCCGCAGTGACAACAATCGTATTTTCTCCAGGGATTAATGTAAACGTCTGTTGCCCCTTAAAAATCTTAAACTCCATTTCCTTTCGTGTCTCTTCGTGTCCTTCGCGGCTCCCCCTTCTTTCAAATCGACGGACCTCCCCGACCCGCACGTTTTTAATGGTTTCCTTTGTGGGATTGATCACGGTTAACCGATAGTTTAGGGTATCTTCCTGCCGATAGTCGGTGATGTAAGGTTCGACAAAAGAATACAAATGCAAAAAGTAATCTTTGCCGGGGTAAACCTTCAAAAGCCGGGCGTGGGTCATGCGTTCTGGCCACTGGTTAAAAAAATGAATGATTTCATGACTGACATCGGTTCCCAGCAGCGCATGGGTCAATGGGTATTTTTCAAAGGTGTTTTTATCCCAATTGACAAAATTGGGATACAGCCACAGGGCTTTGTGCCGGTTTTCCAACACTGCCACCGTCGATGTCATTCCACCGATATAAGCATTTTCCAGTTTTTCCCCCAATTCCCCGGACATATTCCGGATGGTATAGGTCTTATTGGCGTACCATTGGAGATAATAGCTCATGTTGATGACAAAAGAAATACCGATCATAAGTATGATTAAAGACGTAAACACGTATTTAAGCTTGCCATTCCCGGTTACCGGTTTCCAGGCTGATTTGCGGTAAAGGTGTTTCAGCAGGTAGGCGGCACCTACCACGGCAGCGGATACTATGAGATAAAATAGGGAAAGGGAAGGCAAAGAAACGGATAAGATGTAACGGGAAAAAAGAGGAACCAGGCAGAAATAGGCTGCCAATGCCAACCACAGGGTGTCAACCGTAAAAAGGAGAATTTTTACCGGTAGACGATAGACCGAGGATTCATGTTCCTGCTGCGGTAATCGACTCCAATGTTCAAACAGTATGACCGTCATAAAAACCATGGCCGGTATTACAGGAATAAAATACCGCGTGGGGCGGTAAGACATGATAAAAAATACAATAGTATGGGCAAAGAAAAACAGGACATAACCGATTTCTGTTAGTTTTGCCTGTTTTCTCAGCAGACGCCTGAAAAACAGCGGGACAAATAGGATGGCGCTGAGCCAGACAATGGGAATTTTGTAAAATTGGTCTTTCCAGGGAAAGGTAAGAAAATTACGAAAGGCCTCTTCCAGGCTGCGGGGAAACATTAATTTGCCCATGTATTGCCCGGGTGCGCTAATAATCCACTCCCGGTTGGGAAGATAATGAAAAAGATACCAGGGAATCAATAAAATCAATATACCGATGATAATAAACAGGATATTTTGCAGGCCTTTTTTTAAGGATATCCGCTTTTCACCTGTTGCCAACAGGTGCACCAGGATGTAAGCGGCAAAGGGGAGCGGCAATATGTAGGCCATAATGGATTTGAAAATAAAGGTCATAAAGGTGGATGCCCCGGCCAGTATGAGAAAAATATGTTTTTGTCCCAACCGGAATTTCTCAAGAAAATAGAGGGTTAATATGACCCAGAAGATAATGGAGGTTTCAAAGGTGCCGATCTTATTGTACATGACGTAGAGAAAATTGATTCCCAGCAAAAAAGTACCCAGCAGCGCGAATTTGAAATTATGATGCAGGTAGGATTTAAGGGTCAGGAAGAAGAAGAGGAGAGAGAGTGCGGCAAACAGGTAAGAAACCAGCCGCATTTGCAGCATGCCGACGCCAAATACCTTAAATATGGCGTACTTGATCCAGGGCAATATGGGATTGTAATTGCTAATGCGCCAGTCATCGGGGTACCATTCCCCGTAAAGGACTTTACTCCTGGAATTGTGACACTGGTTGCCTTCATCCGTCAGTGTGCTGCCGCTGAAGGTAATGTGAGCGGGAAGGTCAGCGGTGGGTGCATTGATTCGCAGCCCAATAGAAAACAAAAGAATAGACACTGCCAGTACAATTTCTAACTTTTTTAAGTGCCATGTTTTCATAATATCAGTTGCATTTTTTCTTTACGCCTTCAATGTAAACCGCCAGATGCAATAATAATCCGGGTTGGTGATCTCCGGTGGACAACTGATACATTCGCTTTCAAACCGATCATCGATGGTTTTGGCAAAATAACCGTACTCCACGATGCCGACGGATTTACAGGGGAAATCCGGCAGCTCTCTTCTGCGCCTGGCTGCCTGGACCCGGCAGGTCTTGACCCGGTACTCTAATGTCTTCCCGTCGTCTCCTATAACAATCTCATCTTCATTTATCGAGGCATACAACCGGAAACGCAGTGCCTTTTTCAGTCCCTCGGTCCCCGAGTTCCTTCCTAACTGCAGGAACTCGATGAGTCGCTGGGCTTCGATGACCGTAAAATTCTGCCAGCTTTGGGTATCCAACTCAATGGCAGCGTCCATGCCATATTTCTGTTCTGCAGCCAGAAACCAGCAGCCGTCATGGGCTAACCAGTTTTTGGCATAAATGTTGGTCAATTCCATTAATTCGTCTCGTGATAAATCCTCAATTTTCGCTGCGTTTTTCATCATTTCTCCTTTATAGCTCATGGCTCATGGCTCATAGCTCATAGCTCTCTAATAACAACTCATTGTACACACAAACTTCCCTATGAGCTATCAGCTATGAGCTATTAACTTAACTCTACATGTTTCGCCGGTATTTGCCGCCGACTTTGTATAATGCATCGGTAATCTGGCCGATGGAACAATATTTGGAAACTTCCATCAATTTCTCGAACGTATTCTCATTTCTAACAGCCACCAACTGAAGTTCTTGAAGCAGTTGTTGGGCTTTCTCTTTATTTCCCTGGTGCAAATTTTCTACCGTTTTGATCTGGTTTTCCATTTCCTCTTTGGTGGCCCGGATGACTTCATTGGGAACCAGGGTGGGAGACCCGTTAGGGCCGCGGAACGTATTGACACCGATAACAGGGTATTCACCGGTATATTTTAAGTGTTCATAATAGAGAGATTCTTCCTGGATTTTCCCGCGTTGATAAGCGGTTTCCATGGCCCCCAGCACCCCGCCCCGCTGGGAAATACGGTCAAACTCCATTAGCACAGCTTCTTCCACCAGATCAGTTAACTCCTCAATAATAAATGCACCCTGGTTGGGATTCTGACATTTTGCCAGGCCCAATTCCCGGTTGATAATCAATTGGATTGCTATGGCGCGGCGGACCGATTCTTCAGTGGGAGTGGTAATGGCTTCATCGTAAGCATTGGTATGCAGCGAGTTGCAATTGTCGTATATGGCATACAACCCCTGGAGCGTGGTGCGGATATCATTGAAATCGATTTCCTGGGCGTGCAGGGAGCGCCCGGATGTCTGGATATGGTATTTTAACATCTGGGCACGGGCATTTCCTTTGTATTTGAGTTTAATGGCTTTGGCCCAAATGCGGCGCGCCACACGGCCAATCACCGCATACTCCGGCTCCATACCGTTGGAAAAGAAAAAGGATAAATTGGGCCCGAATTTATCGATATCCATCCCCCGGGAAAGATAATACTCCACAAAGGTAAACCCATTGGATAGGGTCAAGGCCAACTGCGTGATAGGATTGGCACCGGCTTCGGCAATGTGATAACCGGAAATGGATACGGAATAAAAATTGCGGACATTATGCTCGATAAAGTACGCCTGGATATCCCCCATCATTCTCAGGGCAAATTCGGTGGAAAAGATACAGGTGTTTTGCGCCTGGTCTTCTTTCAAAATATCTGCTTGCACTGTACCGCGAACT
>JABAOF010002218.1_pt3 | contig 16069 bp, 14 predicted proteins | sample 7062171 | NCBI WGS metagenome assembly JABAOF01 (sample SAMN14538628, study PRJNA623070) | marine sediment metagenome | biome: marine biome [ENVO:00000428]; feature: marine pelagic biome [ENVO:01000023]; material: deep marine sediment [ENVO:00002113] | place: India: Gulf of Khambhat ...
GGCAGACCCTCGACCTACGCGCAGATCCTCTCAACGCTCGTGGACCGGGCGTACGTCGAGCTGGAGAGCCGACGGTTCACGCCGACGCCCCTCGGCGAGACGGTGGTCCAGGTCTTGATCCGGGTCTTCCCCGACACCTTCGATGTCGAGTTCACCAGCAACATGGAGGCGAGTCTGGATCGCATCGAGGAAGGGGAGCTCGAGTGGCATGAGGTGCTCAGCAACTTCTACCAGCGATTCGCTGACCGGCTGAAGGAGGGTGAGGAGCGGAGCGCGGAAATCATCAAGGAAATCGTTCAGGCCGACGACGCTGTCTGCGATCTGTGCGGCTCGCCGATGATCGTGCGCTGGAATCGCTACGGGCGGTTCCTCGGCTGCTCGGCCTATCCCGATTGCCGCAACACCCGGCCGATCGATCAACCACCCGAGGTAGACCTCGGCGACGAGAAGTGTCCCCATTGCGGGGGAGGGCTTCTGGTCAAGAGCGGTCGCTACGGGCCCTTCGTTGCCTGCTCGAACTACCCCGATTGTCGTTTTACGCGGCCGCTCGACAAGGATCGAGCCACGGCGCCAGTCGACGCCAAGTGCCCGAAGTGTGGGCGTCCCATGGCGGTAAAGACCGGCCGTTACGGGGAGTTTCTCGCCTGCACCGGGTACCCGGAGTGCAAGCATACGCAGCCTCTTGCGCTGGGACTCAAGTGTCCGAGGTGCGCAGATGGCGAGATCGTCAAGCGGCGCACGCGGCGTGGTCGTGTCTTCTTCGGATGCACGCGATACCCGGAATGCGACTGGTCCACTTGGGATACGCCCACCGACGTCTCTTGCCCGGAATGCGGGTCTGGTGTCACACTACTCAAGACATCGAAACGCAAAGGCGAGTACTTGAGATGCGCGGCTTGTGAACACGAGTTCTCTCCCGAGACCGCCGAGGCGGCGAGTTCGAGCAGCCACTAAACCGAAGCGTCTCAATCCCAGAGAGTGTGACTGAGGTTGTCGTAGTCGGCGGCGGCTTAGCCGGGTCAGAGGCGGCCTGGTGGCTGGCCGGGCATGGCTACGATGTCGCGCTCTACGAGATGCGGCCCGGCGTGGACACACCGGCCCACCAAACTGACGGGCTGGCCGAGCTGGTCTGCAGCAACTCGTTCAAGTCTGAGGAGATCAGCAACGCCCACGGCTTGTTGAAGGCCGAGCTGCGACAACTCGGATCGCTGCTGCTGAGTGAGGCGGACGAGGCTCGGGTCCCCGCCGGCGCTGCGCTGGCCGTGGACCGCAAGCTGTTCTCCGATCGGGTGAGCGCGCGCCTGCTCGCGCACGAGAGGATCGAAGTTCGCCGCGAGGAAGTCCGCCAGCTGCCGCCGCCCCCGGCGATCATCGCGACGGGCCCCCTGACATCCGAAGCCCTGCTCTCCGCGATCCGGGAGCGGCTGGGTGGAGATGGCCTCTACTTCTTCGACGCCATCTCGCCGATCGTCGCGGCTGATTCGATCGACGCGAGCCAGGTGTACCGCGCCTCTCGATACGGAAAGGGTCAGGACGCCGCCTACATCAACTGTCCTCTGGACCGAGGCGGGTACGAACAGATTCTGGAGGCGGTGCTGGAGGGTGAGATCTATCAGACCCACGAGTGGGATCGGGTACCCTACTTCGAGGGGTGCCTCCCCATCGAGGTCCTGGCATCTCGCGGTCGCGACGCGCTCCGCTTCGGCCCGTTCAAGCCCGTAGGCTTGAGAGATCCGCGCACCGGCAAGATCCCTCACGCCGTTGTGCAGTTGCGCCGGGAGGATCGCGCCGCGCGTATGTGGAGCCTGGTTGGGTTCCAGACCCGACTGCGCTACCCGGAACAAAGGCACGTGATTCAGCTGATCCCCGGCCTGCAGAACGCCGAGATCTTGCGTTTCGGTCAGATTCACCGCAACAGCTATATCAACCACCCGCGACTGCTGACCTCGCACGGATCGCCGCTCGACTGCCCGGAGGTGATCTTCGCGGGTCAGCTCGTCGGAGTGGAAGGGTACATCGAATCGGCGGCCACCGGCCTGCTGGCGGCGATCAACATCGATCGGCTGCAGCGGGGGCTGGAGCCGGCGCTGCCGCCCCCCATCACCATGCTGGGGGGTCTGATGCGCTACCTCCGGGAGGCCGATTCTGGTAACTTCCAGCCTATGAACGCGAATTTCGGGCTCGTCGACCCGCTCGCCGAGGGCGTACGCGGCAAGCGGGAGCGGAGGGGGGAGCTGGCGCGGCGGGCCCTGGACGCGATGGGCGATTGGGCACGGGCGAACGTCGGCGCTCCAACCCACGCCGGCCGCTGAGCCGGCGGGCACCTGCGAAGGCGGAGCCGAGGTGGTGAGGGATCAGTTACGCGCGTACTTCGAGCACCTGACGGCTGAGCGTCAGCTTTCAAGTCACACGACTGAGGCTTATCGCCGCGACCTCGACGGCCTGGTCTCCTTTTTGGACGGCTATTACGGCTGCCGTGATTGGAAATGGACGGAGGTCGATCGCCTTGCTGTGCGGGCCTACCTGAGCCACCTGTCGATGTCAGAGCTCAAGCGGCGATCGATCGCCCGCAAGCTGTCTTCGGCTCGCTCGTTCTTTCGCTTCTTGCAGCGCGAAGGGGCGATCGCGAATAATCCGGCTCGACAGATCCGTGCCCCGAGGCACGGGCGTGTGTTGCCGGGTTATCTTACGCAGCGAGAGATGTCACGGCTGTTCGAGCTGGCAACGCCGCAGGGCGGCGAGGCGGATTGGAAAAGTGTCCGGGACCGAGCGCTTGTGGAGCTACTGTACTCAGCGGGGCTCCGGCTCTCCGAGGTTTACAGGCTGGAGATGACGGATCTGGACCTGTCTGGCGGACGCGTCAAGGTGCACGGGAAGGGGCGTAAGGAACGAATCGTGCCGGTGGGGCAGGAAGCGGCGCGAGCGATTCGAGACTACGAGGCCGTGCGCGAGACGCGTTTCGGCACCCCGGGGCCAGGGGATCCGCTATTCGTTTCGAGTCGCGGGGCGCGGCTATCACGCCGTCAGATCCAGCGTATCGTCACTCGGCTCATCGCCGCCGTCGCCGAAGAGGGTGGCTTGAGCACCCACTCGGTGCGACACTCCTTTGCCACGCACCTGCTGGACGAAGGCGCGGACCTGATGGCGATCAAGGAGCTTCTGGGGCACGCGTCGCTGTCGACCACGCAAATGTACGCCCACACATCGCGGGAGCGCCTCAAACAAGTGTACAGGCAAGCACACCCGCGAGGTTGAGTCGAGAGCCGAGCGAAGCGATGGCTGACTTGAGGATACATGGTACGACGATTGTGGCCGTGCGGCGCGCTGGCCAAGCCGCCTTGGGCGGTGACGGGCAGGTGACGGTGGGCGATACGGTGGTCAAAGCCCGGGCCACAAAGGTGCGAGCCTTGAAGGACGGGGCCGTTCTGGCCGGTTTTGCCGGCTCGGTGGCCGATGGCTTGACGCTGTTCGAGAAGTTCGAGGAAAAGCTCGATCGCTTCCCGGGCAATCTCCCGCGGGCGGCGGTGGAGCTGGCCAAAGACTGGCGCAGCGATCGCGTGTTGCGGCGGCTGGAGGCATTGCTTGCCGTTGTCGACGCGCGCAACTCGTTCCTGCTTTCAGGTAGCGGCGAGGTCATCGAGCCCGACGATGGGATCGTGGCCATCGGAAGTGGAGGCCCCATAGCGCTGGCCGCGGCCCGAGCGCTCTGCCTAAACACCGAGTTGCCGGCCGAGGAGATCGTCCGCCGAAGCCTGGAGATCGCCGGCCAGATCTGCGTTTACTCCAACACCGAGATCACCGTGATCGAGCTCGGATCCGAGAAGCGATGAACGACTCACTGCCCACCTACCCAGCGGAAGAGGAGACGCAACGTCCCCGCGCCGTGCCGCAGGATGAGCTGACCCCGCGTCAGATCGTGGCCGAATTGGATAAGTACGTGGTCGCCCAGGATGGAGCGAAGAAGGCGGTCGCCATCGCGCTCCGCAACCGCTGGCGCCGGCAGCAGGTCTCTGAAGATCTCAGGGACGAGATCATGCCGAACAACATCATCATGATCGGCCCAACGGGAGTCGGAAAGACCGAGATCGCCCGGCGTCTGGCACGGCTCGCCGGTGCGCCCTTCATCAAGGTCGAGGCGTCAAAATTCACGGAAGTGGGCTACGTTGGAAGAGATGTGGAGTCGATGGTCCGTGACCTCGCTGACATCGCGGTAAATATGGTGCGCACCGACCGCGAGGATGAAGTGCAGGAAGTCGCCGAGGAGCGCGTCGAGGATCGGCTTCTCGATTTACTGCTTCCCGGCGATGATGAACCCTTGATGGTGCCGTCCGCTTTCGTCGTCTCGGCTCGCGGCGAGGCCGTCGATCAGCGAGTGGACGCGCCCTCCGAGGCGGACGACGAAGAAAAGCGGAAGGAACGGCGGAAGCGCACGCGTGAGAAGCTTCGAGGGCTGCTTCGCGATGGCAAGCTAGAAAGTAGGGAGATAGAAATCGAGGTCACGCAGTCGACTTTCCCGGCGATCGAGTTCCCCGGCATGGAAGGAATGGACTACAACGTTTCGGAAATGCTCCAGGAGATGCTGCCGAAGCGAAGCAAGAAGCGGGTGGTGACGGTCGCCGAAGCGCGTCGCATTCTCCTATCCGATGAGCTCGACAAGCTCATCGATATGGACGACGTCGTTAACGAAGCGCTCGATCGCGTGGAGCAGATGGGGATCGTCTTTCTCGACGAGATCGATAAGATCGCCATCGAGCGTGGTACCGCCGCCGGCCCCGACGTCTCGCGTGGCGGCGTGCAGCGAGATCTCTTGCCGATCGTCGAGGGGTCGAACGTTCAGACGAAATATGGCATGGTGCGTACAGACCACATCCTTTTTATCGCTGCGGGCGCGTTCCACTCAGCGAAACCTTCTGATCTGATCCCCGAGTTGCAGGGCCGCTTTCCTATACGCGTCGAGCTGTCATCCCTGGGCGAGCAAGACTTCGTGAGAATCCTCACCGAGCCGAAAAACGCTCTTCTCACGCAATATCGTGCCCTCGTAGAGACCGAAGGGGCGGCGCTCGATTTCCAGCAGAGTGGCGTGGCGGCGGTCGCCCGCATCGCCGCGGATGTGAATCAGCGCATGGAGAACATCGGCGCCCGGCGTTTGCACACGGTACTCACGACCCTGCTCGAGGACATCATGTTCGATTTGCCCGAACTCGGCCGTGATAGAATCGTCGTTGACGAGAACTTGGTAGAAGACCGCCTGGCGAAGATCGTCAAGGACGAGGATTTACGCCGCTACATACTATAAAGCCGTCCTGAGAGAGTCTTCGGTTTCATCAACCGCTGCTTGGCTTTCGGGGTGCTGACGCAGCCTCGGGCCGGCGCGCTCTGACTGGCACCCACCACGATATCTGCTAAATTGGCAGTCACCGAGTTTAAACCTCACATCAACGCGGAGGCGCAGTTGGGGCCGGGTGCCAAGCGAGATTTTCTCGCGCTGACTGACTTTACGAGGCAAGAGCTGGAGCGCCTGTTCGATAAGGCGATAGGCCTGAAGACCGGCGAGCTGGGGGGCAAGCCGCTGGCGGGTAAGACGCTGGCCATGCTGTTTGCCAAGCGCTCGACGCGAACGCGCGTTTCTTTCGAGGTCGGCACCTATCAGCTGGGGGGCCACGCGCTCTTCCTTTCCAGCCAGGACCTGCAGCTGGGTCGGGGAGAGACGGTTGCGGACACCGCGCGGGTGCTTTCACGCTACGTAGACGGCATCATGATCCGGACATTCGCGCATTCGGAGGTCGAGGAACTGGCGCGACACTCCACTGTGCCGGTGATCAACGGTCTGAGCGATCTGCTTCACCCCTGCCAGGTGCTGGCGGATCTGATGACGGCGGCGGAGGAGTACGGCGGGGACCTCGGACGGTTGAGGGTGGCGTGGATTGGAGACGGCAACAACATGGCCAACTCCTGGTTGAACGCGGCCCGGGTTTTTGGATTCGAGATTCGCTTGGCATGTCCGGAGGGTTACGAGCCGAACGCTGAGATCTTGGCTGCGGCGAAGGCGGCGACCTCGGTGACGCTGCTTCGGCGGCCGGAAGAGGCGGTGGAAGGCGCTCATGTCGTGTCGACCGATGTTTGGGCCTCGATGGGTCAGGAGGGCGAGGCCGAGGAGCGACGGCGTGCGTTGAGCGACTACTCGGTGACGCAGGCGGTCATGGCCAGAGCTGACGGTGAGGCAATATTTCTGCATTGTCTTCCGGCCCATCGCGGCGAGGAAGTCGAGGCAGCGGTGATCGATGGCCCGCAGAGCCGAGTGTGGGAAGAGGCGGAAAACCGACTGCATGTCCAGAAAGCATTGCTCATCGCACTGATGGCAGGGGAGAGCGATGGCTGAGAGATTGAAGCGGACGCCGCTTTACGAAGAGCATGTGAGGCTCGGAGCGAAGGTTATCCCGTTTGCGGGTTTCGAGATGCCGGTTCAGTATCCCGCAGGGGTTTCGGCCGAGCACCAGTCCGTTCGGAGCGCCGCCGGACTTTTCGACGTGTCTCACATGGGGGAGTTCCGGTTGTGCGGTCGCGGAGCGATTGAATTCGTCAACCGTCTTGTGACGAATGACGTCTCGCGGCTGGAGTTGGGCCAGGCGCAGTACACCGTAATGTGCCGCGAAGATGGTGGAATAATCGACGATCTGCTGGTCTATCGCTTTGCTGACAAGGTGCGCCTGGTAGTCAATGCGGCCAATATCGAGAAGGACTTCAGCTGGGTTGCCCGCGGCCGCGAGCAGCTGGGCTTCGGAGACGTCGAGCTTAGCGATGAAAGCGACGGCGTGGCGCTGCTCGCCCTGCAAGGACCTGAGAGCCAGGCGATACTCGCGCCGCTCACGGACATGGATCTCTCGTCGATCGGGTATTACCGGTTCGCCGAGGGGGACGTTTTGCGGGCGCCCTGCGTCGTGAGTCGCACCGGCTATACCGGCGAGGATGGATTCGAGCTCTACTGCGAACCTGCTTCCGCGACTGCGCTGTGGAAGGGGCTGTTGAAGGCGGGGGGAGATCGTCTTCAACCCGTGGGGCTGGGCGCACGGGATACGCTTCGCCTCGAGATGGGCTACGCCTTATATGGGAACGACATCGACGAAGAGACATCGCCGTTGGAGGCCGGTCTCGGTTGGACCGTGAAGTTCAACAAGGGCGAGTTCATTGGTCGCACCGCGCTCCTCGAGCAGAAGGAGAACGGCGTGGAACGCCAGCTGGTCGGCTTCACACTGGAGGAGCGGGGCTTTCCGCGGCCGGGCTACGCGATCCGCTGCGAGGATGAGGTGGTGGGCACAGTTCGGAGCGGGACCGTAGGCCCCAGCGTCGGAGTGGGCATCGGGACCGGCTACCTGCCTCGGGAGCGTGCCGCGCCGGGCACAGCCCTGGAGATACTGATCAGGGGACGCGCCCTGCGGGCTGAGGTGACGCGCATGCCGTTCTTCAAAGGTGGTTCAATCAAACGGTGATTCGTGTCGCGGTCCTCACGGTCAGCGACGGCGTCGCCGCCGGCGTCCGTCAGGATCTTGCCGGTGAGGCGGCCCGAGCCTGGGTCGAGCGTCACGGCTGGTCGTTGGTCGAGCGCGACGTGGTCGCGGACGAAACGGCGAACATCGCCGCGACGCTTTGTCGGTGGGCTGACGGCGACCGGGTCGATCTGATCCTCACTTTAGGCGGAACGGGGCTGGGCCCGCGCGACGTGACCCCGGAGGCGACGGTGTCGATCCTGGAGCGGCCGGCTCCGGGAATCAGCGAGGCGCTGCGGGCTTCGGGAGTGGCGAGTACTCCGTTCGCGATTCTTAGCCGAGGTGTGGCCGGAGCTCGCTGCCGCACGCTGATCGTCAACCTGCCGGGGAGCGAGCAAGCGGTGCGGGAAGGTTTGGGTGTTCTGGAGCGGATCGTTGCTCATGCTGTGGACCTGTTACACGGCGAAACCGAGCACGGCTAAAGCGCGGTTGGGAGGCTTGCTTCGCCACTTAACGGCGCCCGACGCGACCAAGACATGGCGAGTATTCTGATAAGTACGAGCGATTTGGAGTCGGCCGCGAAGTTGCAGGCGGCGTTCGAGCCGGACGATGAAGTCCGGTTCGTGTCGAGTCGTGGCGACGCGCAGGACGCCTTGCGGTCGATTGAAGAGGGTGAGAGCTCGCTCATACTGACGGGCGCGATTCGAGATTCGCTCGCGCGCGCGCTAGTCGCCGAGGTGGCAGGCGACGGCCGCCACATCCCGGTCGTGGCTCTTCTCGAGCCGGGGGAAGCCGTGTCCGCGGGGCTGAAGGCGGAACTGGGCGTCGATGAGCATTTCGTCAAGCCGGTCGACGCGGAGGAGGTCGCACTCGTCGTCCGGCGCCTCATCCAGAGAAAGCGCCTGCAGGCCGAGATCGGCATCGTGGGAAACTCCGCCTCCATACAGGAGGTCGTCGAGCGGCTCGCTCAGATCGCCCCGGTGGGCTCCACCGTGCTAATCACTGGCGAGAGCGGAACCGGTAAGGAGCTGGTGGCTCGGGGTCTTCACAAGCTTTCGCAGCGGCGCGGCCAAGCGTTTATCCCGGTAAACATCGCTGCCTTGCCGGAGACGCTGCTCGAGTCGGAGCTGTTCGGCCACGAGAAGGGCGCGTTCACCGGCGCAAGCTCACTGCGGAAAGGGATGTTCGAGCTTGCGAACGGAGGCACGATCTTTCTGGATGAGGTGGCGGAGATGCCGCTCGGGCCGCAGACGCGGCTGTTGAGGGTGTTAGAGCAGCGTGAGTTCATGCGAGTGGGGGGCAGCAGCTCGATCCGAGTCGACGTCCGGGTGATCGCGGCGACGAATCGGGATCTTCGCAGGGCCGTAGAGCTGAACGAGTTCCGACGTGACCTTTATTATCGGCTCAACGTACTCCACATTCACATGCCGCCGTTGCGGGAGCGGCGCGAAGATGTCCCGTTGCTGGTGCACGAGTTCATACGAGAGTTGAGTCGGGAGCATCAGCGTGAATTCAAGGGCATCTCGCAGGACGCCCTGGATATTCTGGTTCGGTATGACTGGCCCGGTAACGTCCGCGAGCTTCGCAACCTGGTCGAATCGATGGTAGTTTTGGCGCCCGGCACGATTATCAGGTCCGTAGATATCCCTCCTGAGGTGCGACGCGGTGTCGAACGGAGCTTGCCGACTCAGATCGTGCCGCAGCCGCCGGCGCTGCAGCGCCAGGCTCGAGAGGGAGGCGCGGTACCGGCGAGCTTTCCCGAAGTGGAGTTCATCTTTCGCACGCTGGTGGAGCTCAAATTCGATGTCGAAGATCTGCGGAGAGAGTTCGAGGCGTACCGGCTTCGGCACCCGGAGCTGACGGGTGCGCGTGAGCCCGCGTTTGTTGAGGCGGGGCGCTCGGCGGTGGGCCGCGAAATCAGCGAGCCTGAGGAAAGCAGTGTGGCCGTGGAGGAGACGGTGATGAGGTTTGCCGCCGCTGCGGACAGGGAGGGATCGCAAGACGACGTGATCCACTTCCGGCCGGGGATGACGATGGCGGAACTCGAACGCGAGGCGATCATCGCCACCCTGAAGTCAGTGGGCGGGAATCGGCGGCGTGCCTCAGAGAAGCTGGGAATCGGCGAGCGAACGCTCTACCGCAAGCTCAAGGAGTACGAGATCGACGTCTGAGCGCCGCAGATCAGCGCGCGGCTCTATTTGGCGCGGCTGATGACCCTAGCCCGCTCCGCTTCGAGCGTGCGAATGATTGAGGCCCAGCCCAGTGCTCTGTCACCGCCTCGTCCGTACTCAGCCTGAAACTCAACCTGCAAATCGATGTCGGGATCGAAGAGGTAAAGGGCCGACTGGCTCTCCTCCTGCTTGAGCTGCTGCCGACCCCACTCGGGCGTGAGGGGCAGGATCCCAACGGGCCTATAAAGGATGCCCTGGCTCAACAACTGCAGATCTGTCGGGGCGAACTCGGCCTGGCGCTCGTAAGTGAAAAAGGACACGAGGAACACCAGCGGCTCTCTACGAAGCCCGGCGTTGAGGCTCGCTTCCCGGATACGGCTCGCACGAGATTCGACCAGACCGTGCAGCCGCTGATAGGTATCGGGCGCGGCGAGCCGGGTCACCGACTCGTGGAGGGGGGTGAGCTTGATCTGTACGTCGCCTGATGAAAAGGCGACGGTGAAGTCGTCCTGTCTCAGTGTGCCGTAGCCGACCGGCGGCAGCGCTTCGCGGTCGGCCCTTGCGGCTGGAGTGATCTCGTCGGGTTCCTGGTCCGCCGGCGAGGCCGAGGCGCAGGCGACGAGCGAAGTGGCCAGTGCAAGTCGGCACAGGGTAAGGCTCGTCGGTCGGATCATAAGGGCGATTCTCGCAGTTGGCCGGATGGCCCGCGACAGCCTAGGCCTGACACCCCCGCTCAGGCTTCCTTGCGCTTGGCCTCGGGCTCCAGAATGAGTATGGGTGGGGTGTTCTCCTCTACACACTCGCGCGTGATGACGACCTCAAGCACGTCGTCGCGCGTGGGCAGATCGAACATGATTTCCAGCATCAGCTCCTCGATAATGGAGCGCAGCCCCCGCGCACCGGTCCCGCGGTCGATCGCCCGGCGGGCGATGGCCCGCAAGGCTTCGGGCTCGAACCTGAGACGTATATCCTCCAGCTCCACTATCTTCTGATACTGTTTTGTGAGCGCGTTCTTTGGCTTTTCCAGGATGTCGACCAGCGCGTCTTCATCGAGGTCATCGAGGGCGACGATAACCGCAAGCCGGCCCACCAGTTCCGGGATCATTCCGTAGCGGATCAGGTCCTCCGGCTCGACGTGCTGAAAGGGGTCGGAGCCCACGTTCCGCTTGATCGACCGACCTTTGACGCTCTCCAGGCCCCGACCGAAGCCGATCTGCCGAGTGCCGATACGGGCCTCGACGATCTTGTCCAGCCCCGAGAAGGCGCCGCCGCTGACGAACAGAATGTTGCGGGTGTCGATCTGGATGTATTCCTGCTGGGGGTGCTTTCGGCCACCCTGCGGTGGAACGTTCGCGACCGTCCCCTCGAGGATCTTGAGCAGGGCCTGTTGAACGCCCTCTCCCGAGACGTCGCGGGTGATTGAGGGGTTCTCGGACTTCCGTGCGATCTTGTCGATCTCGTCGATGTAGACGATCCCGCGCTCGCAATCGGCGATGTTGTAGTCACCGGCCTGGAGCAGCTGAACCAGGATATTCTCGACATCTTCGCCGACGTACCCGGCCTCGGTGAGCGTCGTGGCGTCGGCGATCGTGAAAGGCACGTCGAGCAGTCGCGCCAACGTGCGGGCGAGCAAGGTCTTGCCGACGCCGGTGGGACCGATGAGAAGGATGTTGGATTTCTCGATCTCGACGTCGTCGACCAGGGCCTGGTTGTTTATGCGCTTGTAGTGATTGTAGACGGCGACGGCCAGGGACTTCTTAGCCTTTTCTTGGCCGATGACATACTGATCGAGCGTGGCCTTGATCTCCTGGGGAGTCGGAATGTGTGCGAGGCTCTCAGATGCCGCACGCTCTTCTTCTTCGGCCAGGATCTCGTTGCACAGCGAAATGCACTCGTTGCATATGTAGACGTTGGGTCCGGAGATGAACTTTTTGACGCTATCTTTGGACTTCCCGCAGAACGAGCAACGAAGGTGTTTGTCGCTGGGCGCCGTCATTTACTCGCCTCCCGGCTTCTCCTTGCCATCAACCTTGTCGACATCGGTCTTGCTCGTGATGATCTGGTCGATGAGCCCGTACTCCACCGCCTCAGCTGGCGACATGAAACGATCGCGATCGGCGTCTTCCGCGACCTTTTCGATCGGCTGACCTGTGTGCATGGCGATGATGTCGTTGATCCGCTCGCGTGCGTAAAGAATCTCCTTGGCGGCGATCTCGATGTCGGACGCGGTTCCCTGAGCTCCGCTGGACGGCTGGTGGATCATGATGCGTGAGTTGGGGAGCGCCGAGCGCTTGCCGCGCGTGCCGCAGCCGAGCAACAGGGCGCCCATCGAGGCCGCCATCCCCATACAGATCGTCGAGACCGGAGCGGTCATGAACTGGATCGTGTCGTAGATCGCCAGGCCCGCATAGACACTGCCGCCAGGACAGTTGATGTACAGATAGACATCTTTCTCCGGGCTGTCGGCCTGGAGAAATAGCAGCTGAGCGATCAGCAGATTGGCGACCTCATCGTTGATCGGCGAACCAAGGAAGACGATGCGATCCATCAGCAGACGTGAAAAGATGTCGTAGACCTTTTCGCCCCTGCTGGAACGCTCGATTACGTAGGGTGCGTACGGCGACATGGCTGAGCCTTCTCTCCTGTGGCTGAGGCCCGATCCGGCGAGCCTTAAGACCCGCTCGTCTCGATTTCAGATTGCTCGCGTAGGAACTGGAACACCTTTTCCTCCACGATGCGACGCTCGATATCGCGCAGCTCGCCGCTCTTGGCCAGCCGCGCCCTGACCCCGCTCACCGAGCGTCCGGCACGCTTGGCCAGGCGCTGCAAGCGCTCCTGCACCTCCTCGCGAGCGGCCTCGATACCCTGATCCCGGGCCACCTCCTGGAGGATGAGCGTCCTCTTGATACCCCAGACGGCTGCCGGACGTGCCTCCTCGCGTGCCTTGGCCACCACGTCGGGGTCGGCGTCTTCCGGTGCTGGCCCGATCACGGCGTCCACATAGCGCTGCACCATCGACTCGGGGACCTCGAACGGGTTCGCTTCGATGATGTGGTCGATGATCTGATGGGAGAGCCGAAGCTCGATCTCCTGATCCTTATAGCGCTGCAAATCGTCGGCGACCGCCTGGCGCAGCTCCGCGAGATTGGAGAACTCGCCCACGGACCCGGCGAACTCGTCGTCCAGCTGCGGCAGCTCGCGTTCCAACACCTGCTTCAGTTCGATCAGCAACCGCTGGTTGCGTCCCCTCTGGGCCTCATCGGGGAAGTTGTCGGGAAAAGTCACCGAGAACTCGTTGGAACTCTGGGGGTCCAGCGTCATGATCGCCGCCTCGACATCAGCGATAGCCTGGCCTTCGCCGAGAACAAAACGGTACGAGCGGCTCTGACTCTCGGCGTCTGCTTCGCCGCGAGGTGTGATCAGCACCTCCACGCTGTCACCCGCCTGCGGCCGCCGCTCGACCGGCCGCCAGAGCGCCTGCTGACGCCGCAGCTCCGCTAGCTGTTCGTCAACCTCTTCCTCGCTCACCGAGGTGCGCGGCCGCATGAGCCGGAAGTCGCCCAAGCGCGCTAGCTTGATCTCGGGTCGGATATCGAAGGCGACCTCGAAGGTCAGCTCCGACTCCCGGTCATAGCTTACCTTGGCGACTCGAGGCTCGCTGATCGGTTCGAGGCTCTTCGCTTCGACCGCCTCTCGAAACGCCGTGTCGATCAGTCGCTGCTGCGTCTGACGGTCTATGTCGGGACCGAAACGAGCCTCCACCCGCGCGGGCGGAACTTTGCCTTTTCGGAAGCCGGGCAGCCGGACCCGCTGCGAGACCTGGCGTGCGACCTTGGCCCGCTCCGCCCGCACCCGCCCGGCCGGCACGGTGATGACGAGCTTGCGGCCCCAGGCCGCGATATCCTCGACCGAGATCTGAAGATCTGTAGTTGTCGTCTGAGACACTTGAACTCTGCCGTGTGCCGTCCGCTGTGCGTGAGATGCGAAAGGGGGGACTCGAACCCCCACGGCCGGGTGGCCACCAGCTCCTAAGGCTGGCGCGTCTACCGATTCCGCCACTTTCGCGGACCGCTATCGGGCGCTCCTTACTTTACTTGAAAGGGCGAAAAGGTCAAGAAAAGAGCGGATGGTGGCGCCTTCATCGCCGCCACCACCCGCTCGGGTGTCTGAGGCCGGTGGCTCAGTTCTCGGGGATCTCGATGTTGATGATTCTGTGAAGCTGATCACCATCCGGCGTGACAAATGCCGCATCGAACGAGATCACATCTCCGGCTTTGACCGAGCTGAGCGCCTCATCGAAGTCTTTGACCCGCTTGATTTCCTTGCCGTCGACCCGCTGGATCAGCCAGCCCGGTTCGAGGTCGGCGTTGTAAGCCGGGCCGAAACTCGCCACCTCGGTGACGACGACGCCCTGCAGTTTTGTGTCGGGCCCTAAGTTGTACCGCTCCGCCAGGCGGGGATCGAGTTCATCTAGTTCGGCCACTCGGATACCGAGGAGCGTGTTGGCGGGACGGCTCGCGACGCCAGCCGCCGCGGGCTCGGGCTGCGGGACGTTCGCCTCGGCAAGCTTGATGTCGAAGGTCAACTCCTCGCCGTAACGAATGACCTCCACCTTTACCTTATCGCCGGGCGCGAAAGAAGCGATCATGCGCTGGAGCTGACCGACGCGCTGAACCGGTCGATTGTTCACGGCGATGATCACATCGCCCCGCTTCATGCCCGCCTTCTCCGCGGGACTGTTGGGTGGGAAGTCCTGAATCACGGCACCCCGGGGCTCGGGCAGCTTGAAAGCTCTGGCATCGGCCGGGGTGACGGGCTGAACCTGGACGAGGAGGGCGGCCCGGCGCACGCGGCCGTACTCGACCAGGTCGTCCATGACGTTCTTCGCCAGGCTGATCGGGATGGCGAAGCCGTATCCCTGGTAGTAACCGGTCGTGCTCTGGATCGCCGTGTTTACCCCGACGACCTCCCCGCGGGAGTTGACGAGGGGGCCGCCGGAATTTCCAGGGTTAATCACCGCGTCGGTCTGGATCAGGTCCTCGATCGCGTAGTCGCTGCCCGCTGCCTGGCGAATGATTCCCAGCGTACGGCCCTTGGCGCTGACGATGCCCGCCGTGACGGTGAAAGGAAGCGCCGAAGTGAACTGGGTCCCGGGGTTACCGACGGCGAGCACGAACTCGCCGACCGCGAGCGCCTCGGAGTCGCCCAGGGTCACCGTCGGCAAGTCCTTTCCGGATATTCTCAAGACCGCGACGTCGGTCGTCGGATCCCGACCCACCAGCTCGGCGGGGAACTGCCGGCCATCCAAGAGCTCGACATGGATTCGTTCGGCGTTGGCAACTACGTGGTTGTTCGTCAGGACGTAGCCATCCGGCGAGACGATGAATCCGGAACCGCGGCCCAGCGGCATGTCGAAGGGGGTGTTCTCAGGCTGAGGATGGAAGGGGCCGAACAGCTCCTCGAAGCGCTGGGGCAGTCGCATGCGGCGGGCCTGGCCGCTCGTGTTGACGGAGACGACGGCGGGCGTGACGGTCTGGGCGATGGAAACGAAAGCCGCACTCACTTTGGCCAGCGTCTCGAAATTGCGTGCGGGGATCTCCGTCGGTTCGCCGGAAGTGGCGTTGACGCCTGGAACCGCGCCCTGGACCACGGCCGGGCGTGCGACATCGCTCACGGGCGCCGCGGCGGCGTGCTGGCCACCCTGAATCCACCGGAAGCCTGAAGCCAGCCCCAGGCCCAGAATTAGGGCGAGGGTGGTAAACATTACAAAGCGCAATTTGCTGCGAAGCGGGTCACTCATCGTGAGCTGCCTCCTTTGAGTTTCGACCCCGGACTCTCTCGTTCTGACTGGATCGCTCGTTGTGACTCGTGCATTGCTACCCGAGCGCCACGACCCGGTTCCGGCGGCCACCGGCCCGGGTCGCGGCTGGGGCCCAGGGGCCCCACTCACTTTCTATATAGATGCGTCGGACGCCTGCAAACGTTGCAGCCTACTTTTCCTTCTCTTCGTCCACGATCTCGTAGTCGGCCTCCACCACCTCGGGCTCGGGCTCGCTCTCGCTCTCCGTGCCACTTCCGGCGTTTGAGCCGGTCGATGCTCCAGCGGTGGCCGCCTGCGCTTCGTACAGCTTCTGCCCGGCGGCTGAGAAGGCCTGCATCAGCTCGTCGTGTGCCCGGTTGAGCTGCTGAGAGTCCTGGCTTTCCTTCAGCGCTTTCTTGGCACTCTCTTGGGCCTCATCCAGGCGCTTCCTGGTGGCTTCGTCCAGCTTATCACCCCAGTCGGTGGAATCTTTCTCCACGCGGTAGACGAGGGTGTCCAGCTTGTTCCGCAGCTCGACCAGCTCTCGAGACGCCTTGTCTTCCTTCTCGTGTTCTTCGGCATCCTTGACCATCCGCTCGATCTCGGCCTCGGCG
>JABAOF010012677.1_pt5 | contig 16062 bp, 14 predicted proteins | sample 7062171 | NCBI WGS metagenome assembly JABAOF01 (sample SAMN14538628, study PRJNA623070) | marine sediment metagenome | biome: marine biome [ENVO:00000428]; feature: marine pelagic biome [ENVO:01000023]; material: deep marine sediment [ENVO:00002113] | place: India: Gulf of Khambhat ...
TTTAAATGCTAACAAATTGAATTAGAAATTGCTACATGATTAAAGAGCTACAATGCGGCATTAGTAAAAAAAAAGGGCAGGCAACTTTAATGACACAAGTTGCCTGCCCTTATTTTTTTCTATGCTTTATTAAATCGAATAGATCCCGTTCGAGGAACGGAACCTACTTAAAATCAGCAAAAAAAGGAACAATTATGCTGCTCTGGTTATAAAGAAACCAGTCTTTGCATCCTTCTTTCCAGTATGTTGCGAGCAACTTTCATACGCAGTGTATTTTGTCTTTTTCTTGCGACCTCAGGCGCCACCTGGTCTGAAAGGCTTGATGCGGGAACATTTTGTCTTTGAGAGAATTTGAAGATAAACGCATCATCGAGAAAGACTTGGTCAAAGAGTTTCAAGGTCATTTTAAAATCTTCATCCGTTTCAGTCGGATATCCCACCATCAGGTGTGTCGAGAGAAAGATGTTTGGAAATCTGATGTGTATTCTTTGCATGCATTGCCTCCAATCCTCAGCGGTATATCTCCTTTGCATTAATTTGAGGATTCTGTTACTTCCAGACTGGACTTGACTTCCCAGACCACCTATTCTTCCAGACCGAAAGATACCTTCGAGTTCCTGATACAAGTTCTTCAAATGACGTGGATTAATCTGATTCAAATAAATTTTGTAGTTCCTTCCAGTATTTATCTTGACCATCTCATCAAGAAGCTCGGGCAAAGTCGATCCGATGTCCATACCATAGGCTCCTAGGTCATTCGAGATTAGAAAAATGCGGTCAAAGCCCTTCTTCAGCCCTGTCTTGAATTCAGAAATGATCCTTTGTGTGGGTTTGCTACAAATCTTCCCCCATGCACATCTTTCACTACAAAACGTACAATAGTCCATGCAACCCGTTGAGACTCTAATCCAATAAACTGGTCGGCGCAAGGATCGAGATTCCCATAAATTGCTTCTCATGTATCCCAGAAATCTGTCCAATAAGAAAAGCGCGCATCGCGCCAAACTGGGAATCCTAGAGTACTTTTTTGAAGCAATCGCATTGACACTTATGTTACCAAATGGAATTTTGATTGTTCCCAAGAACTTTTCGAAGAAATCCACTTCAATTGGGCCTACAATCGGACCATCATAGACTTTTGAGAGCAATCGAGTGTCTATTTTGGGGAGACATCCCCATACTATGAGCCTCGCTGAAGGTTTGATTGTGTTCTTCAGTTTTTTTATGATAAGCAGCGAGTCGCTCTCGCTTTCCTCTGTTAACCCGCAGGCATAAAAAATCACAAGGTCAGCTTGTTTTGAATCTCTAACGATTGTCGAATGATTGACTCTAAAAAACTGTTCAACATGGGCTGAACTCATCCGAGCCTCTTCACAGCCACCATTGGTGGTTAAGTAAACTTTCAGCATAATCAGTCAGCAGCCTCTAACTTTAAGCAATTTGCAAGAATATCATTATTTATTCCAGCCATACACTTGGTAGGTTCTTTCTGATTTCTATGTTTTTAAATTTTTTACTTTTTCTTGGACCGTGTTTTTTTGCCCATTCGGCCATTATTTTTATTCCTTCGGAGAGAGTATATTTAGCTTTAAACTTCAATACCTTGTTAATTTTTTTATGGGAACAATAGGCATGCTTCACCTCTTCTCTTTCTTTCAAATGTTTAACTCTATGCTTCACACCCATGGCCTCTGAGACCTCTTTGGCAACATCATTTATTGTATTGTGATTGTCTGAACCTACGTTAAAAATCTGATTATAAATCCCTTTGATAAAAATTGAATTTGCGATAACAGGAGCTACATCCTTGATATACGAAAAGGCTCTCGTCTGTTTTCCATCTCCAAAAATGGTTAAAGGTTCATCGTTCATGATTTGATTCATGAATATACCGATAACATTTCGGTATTTATCTCCAATATTTTGCTTTTCTCCATATACATTGTGGGGCCTGAAAATAATATAATTCAATCCAAATAAGTCACGGCTTATTTTTAGTTCTTGCTCTACTGCCAATTTGGCAATTCCGTAAGAATCTACCGGTAAAGGGATCATGTCTTCTGACATGGGACATTTGTTGTTGCCGTATACCGCCAAAGAAGAAGTGAACACAAAACACTCTACATTATGATTCACGGCAGCATTAATCAGGTTTATGCTTCCAATAAGGTTGTTTTCACAATTGAATTTTTTTATAAAATGACTTAGCCCTTCAGCCGCATAAGCTGCCAGATGGAAGACAAACCTTATCTGTCTACTTTCAAAAATGGAATTGATTAATTTATCATCGAGAATGCTTCCTTTAATAAATGTAGCTTTAGAATTAACATTTTCTCTAAAGCCTCCGCTCAGATCATCAAGGACAATAACATTCTTACCCATACCAATCAGTGTATCGACCAGATGAGAGCCGATGAAACCAGCTCCCCCAGTCACCAAAATTTCCTTCATGCTTATCTCCTCCAATCTTTTAAAATGCGCCTATCCTGAAAACGGTTGATTTAAAGGTTTTACAAATTATTTTAAAATCAATCCATAGAGAACTCTTTTCTGCGTATTCCACATCGAGCTTCAGAGATTCTTGAAAGCTGAGAAGACCTCTGCCATTTGTTTGAGCCAAGCCGGTAATACCAGGCTTTACTTGCAACTTCTTTCTCTGCCACCCCTCATAATATTTTATCATCTCCGGAATGTCAGGTCTGGGGCCTACAAAGTTCATATCACCCTTTAGTACGTTTAAAAAGTTGGGCAGTTCATCAAGAGTTGTTTTCCTTAAGCGCCGCCCTAAACGGGTAAGCCTTGGATCGTCAGGAATCTTGAAATACAAATTCTCAATCTCATCCGGGCAGTATTGGTACTTGTAGAGTTCGGGAAACCTTTCCTTGGCGTCAACATACATTGTCCTGAATTTATAGAAAGTAAAGGGCTTGCCCCCCAGATCTTCCATTCTTTGGTTATTGTTGGTCATTCCTCTATCTGTTGATATCGAATGCCCATTCTCTCTAAAATTTTTTCCAATCCTTTTCTGTTTAAAAATAGCTGGTCCTGGACTATCTATTTTAATAGCTATAGCCATAAGAACCATTACTGGGGAGGATAAAATAAAAGCTATAAGGGCCATGACAAAATTCAAAATCCTGATAGCAATCGTCTTAAAGGTAGTTAGCCTGTTAATCTCCTCTCTCAAATCATAAGTTTCTTGAGCCATAGTATTCTCCTTCTTTCTTGAAAATAGAATGAAAAGATTTTCTCCACTTTTTAAGCCAGAAAGAGGCAAGCATTAATGCCCCGTTCAAAAGCATGTAGCTTTCTTGTTTGGGGTGCAGCAGAAAGCTTTTAAGGCGCTGAATGATAAAAGTAGGACGTAAATAGAAAGCTCTGTAAGCTTTATTAGCTAGGTCCATGGTTGTCTCTCGAGAAAGCATGTCATGCTTTGGGTCAATCTCCCCTTGGATTATCCGCTGGTAGAAGGGGCTGCCGGGAATGGGATCAAAAGCGTAAAAGGTCGCAAAATGGGGAGAAACTTCTAAAGCAAAATTGATCGTTTTGCGACAATTTTCTATAGTCTCACCCGGTATTCCAAAGATAAAGCTGCCCTTGCATTCGAGATCAACCTTCTTAGCTAATGCTACTGCAATCCGGGCCTGCTCCAGTGTCGTTCCTTTCCGAGCGAGCCGAAGGGCCTTCTCTGTGCCAAACTCCACGCCAAATTTGATGTGATAACATCCAGCCGCCTTCATGAGGCGAAGTTTATCTTCGTCTACATCATTAACCCGACTCCAGCAGTTCCAGCTCACCTTAAGTTTCCGGTCGATTATAGCCTCACAAAACCGCTTGAAATCCCAACGGGGAAAAGTGATCGCGTCGTCATAAAAACGGAAGTCCTTGATTCCAAATCGGTCAACGCACATCTCCAGCTCTTCAACGACGTTTTCAGGGGAGCGAAAGCGGATGCTTGTTCCCCAGACTCCCTTGTAGCAGAAAAGACACTTATAAGGGCATCCTCGCCCCACAAGGATGCCGGTTGATGGAAGCCTCAAGTAATTGCGCGTGCCTGGCTTGGGTTGGTAGCGATGAACAGGAAGTTTGTGTCTTGCTGGGAACGGAATCTCATCAAGATTGCTTATGAGTTTTTCACGAGGGTTAACCTGAACCGCGCCGTCCATCCTGAAGGCTAAACCTTTTTGCTCTGAGGGAGAGCGACCCCCCTTAAGACATTCCATCAGATTTACAAGCGCTTGTTCACCCTCACCATGTATAAGATAATCAAATTGAGGGTATGTTTTGAGAGTTTCCTCTGGAAGCGCAGACGCGTGCCATCCGCCAATAATAGTAGTGATCTTTGGATCTATAGCTTTTACTTGGCTCGCCAATCTGACTGCATTTTCGAGACCTGCCGTACTAGCTGTAATGCCTACGGCCTTGAATCTCTTTGTATTAAACCAATCACGGAGGGATGCCTCGGGACTATGTTCGAGCCTTAAGTCCAGGATATCATTTGATATACCTTTTTGTTCTAGATATGCTGAAATATACGCCAGGCTGATAGGGAGTTCTATCCCTGGTTGAAAAATCCGCTGTTCAGTTTCCTCGCCATAAAGAGGATGAATCAGTAGGATATCAGTTTTCACGTCACGTGGTTATTAAATTGACTTAGATAAGGTTTTGATTTTGTGCCAATTCTTTGCCCAGTCCAAGAGGTAATTGTGGCTGGAGCTCAGATTTGTGCAGGCTTGCGAAAGAAGCTCCTAAAGCCTTAAAAAAGGAAAGGGCTCTTTGTATGTAAGTCGGAAGAATTCTACCAAGGTTAAAACATCTTCGGCCAGAATCCAAATAAGAACGCTATAGATAACCCTCTTGATGATGAATCTCCTGTCACATAATATCTTTATGCGTTACTCTGCTCAGTAAAGAGTTTTTAGTCATGGCCAGCCGAATCACACCTCTGTATGCGCTAAGGAGTTCCTTTCGTTGGTCTCTTTGACCAGACAGTTCATAAGAGAATAATAAAGTTTTCATATAGCGGACGATTACCTCACTGACTGTGAATAACCGAACGATTTGCTGCGTAATATGACTGTAATGTTTAGAAAAAAAATAAAGCCTGCTTAGGTAGATAATGAATGTATCCCTGGCTAAGTGCTTTTTCCTGGTTTGGCCATGATAATGAATAATCTCGGCCTGGGGGTAGAAAATGACCTTCCATCCCGCCTGAATCATCCGGTAGCACCAATCTCCATCTTCATAATAGATGATGATCTTTTCGTCAAAAAGCCCCACGTCTCGAACGGCCTCGGACCGGACCAGAAGACATGCTCCGGTTACCCAGCTAACTCCTTTAGTGCTTTTGATATTTTGTTTTTGAAGAAATGGCAGAATTGATATCAGCACTCCGGCTTTGAAATATTCAAACTTGTGATTAAAACTTTTCCCGCAGGACCATTGTAATGATCCATCCGAGTTTAATATCTTACAACCCAAAATGCCTACTGAAGGGAAGGCCTCCATATACTCAACCATTTTTTCCAAGGCTCCATCAAGAATTACGGTATCGTCGTTGAGCACAAGAATATATCTACCTTTAGCCTTTTTAATAACCCTGTTATGGTTGTGAGTGAAGCCTAACTTCTTCTGGTTAATGATGAGTTTGACTTTAGGGAAGTTTTTTTTAATCGCATCTTCACTATCATCAGAAGAGTTGTTAATAACCACGTAGATTTCAAGATTCAGGCTTTTTGCAGTCGTGCAGATTGATTTTAGACAATCAAGGATTATTTTTTTATTGTTGGCAGTAACGATGGAAATAGTTAATTCTTTCATTGGTTAATCGACTTCTAATCACTCCAATGAACGGTAAACTGCTATCGTGCGGTATGCTGTTTTTTCCCAAGTAAAATTCCTGGAATGTTCAATACCAGCTATCGTGTGTTTCTTTCGGAGTTCGGTATCGGTTAATATTCTATGCAGCGTATCGGCAATAGCCTCCTCATGCAAGGGATTGAAATAAATGGCAGCCTTTCCGCCAACATCTGGGCAACTCGAAACCTCTGATGTTGCCACCGGAACTCCGGAGGCCATTGCCTCTATGATCGGGAATCCAAAACCTTCATACAAGCTTGGATAGCAGAAAACTTCGGAACCTTGATAGAGCATTGGTAAATCCTCTTCGGGAATGTGCCCCGTCGTAATTACGCGATTTTCCAAACCAGCTTTTTTAATTATTTTAAACAGTTCCCTCGTCTTCCATAATGGTTTACCTGCGAGTACCAGTTTTACTTGATCATTCTCATCAAGCACGACGAATGCCTTCAGTAATCTCTGTAAATTTTTTCGAGGATGAAGCTCGCCAACAGATAAAATATAAGGTTCATCGATTCCATACTTTTGAAGTACTTTTATTAACTGATCCTTGCTTGCCTTTATAAAAAATCTGGGATCTACTCCGTAGGGAATAACCTCAACACGTTCATCCGGAACATTAAAATATTTTATGGTTTCATGTTTAATGAAGGATGTTCCGACTAGAATCCGGTCTGCTCTGGCAATTGCTTTTTTCACTGTAAATGTAACGGGTATTCTCTTGATAGACAAAAAATGATCGGGATAAACAATCCAGAAAAAGTCGTGAAGGGTTAGTATAACTTTTGCTTTTATTTTTGGCGGAACCGTATAATGGGCGTGAAAAATGTCGACAGGACGCCGCCAGAGTTCCCATGGGAAAAGAATTGGCACTCGCACCCAGGGGGAAGAATGAAGAGGTGGCATAATTCGCACATCGACATTCTCCTTAAGGCGCTGGGGAATTACAGGATCAGGCCCTGCTAGGTAGAGCCGATATCTGTTTCGATTATCAAGAGTTGATAACGTTTCTATTAATCGAGTAGCGTAAATACCGTTACCTGAAGGCTCCTCTGTTATAAATCTTCCATCATATCCAATCAGCATTTTGATTCGCCCATACTCTTAAACAACAAAGTATAAATCATAATGATGAACCTGATTTCCGATTTACCACTTTTGCGCCTTTTGTTGTTTTGCCTTTGAATATGGCTGGCAGAAGCTGGAAAACACTGAACTCACGTTGCCCCTCAAAAAGTTGTATCGGATTGAAAAAATGGAGCGTGTTGTAGATTGTTGCATTAATCTTGTCAAGTGCACACTTGTCACAAGCACAATTCGTTGGACGATCGTAATGTTCAGGAAACCTTTTCATGCTCATCCGAAAATTGGAATAACGCTTTGAATACCAGATATCTCTAAATCTTTGCTCTCTGAAATCTCCCATTTTTTCCATACACTGACAGCAGGGGATTATAGATCCTTCTGCGGTTATAAGGGAAAAGTACCAGCCAATATAGCAGGGAATTCTAGAATAAACAGTTTCGGTTTTCTTATGATAAAGTTTGGGATTCGTCGTCGTGTCTCCTATGGGAGGCTCAATTTTTAAATCAATACCATATGATTCTGCCTTTTTCATGAAAGCAGGTAGTTGACCACTAAAATTGCGTTTCTCTTCTTCGGTTAGCTCGAGAAATTTAATATTCTCGTAAGGAACCATATATTTAAATACGATCTGGTCAGCTCCAACATCCTTTCCAAGGTCAATCATCTCGAACGCTTCATGATAATTTAAACGACTTATTACAAAACTCAGCATAACCTGTGGTTCTTTCTTGCCCTTAGACTTTTTAATTTGATGAAGAACTCGAAGGTTGCTAAGAATTCTATCGAAGCTTTCAATATTTGTTCTCGTATGTACTCGATAATATGTATCTCGTGATCCTGCATCTATGCTTGCTACAATCCGATCTAGATCATGGTCAACCAGGTGTTCACATCGATCAGGATTCAGCAAGGAAGCATTGGTTGCTATCCCTAGATTAAAACCGCGCCTCTTAATGGTTTCTACAATTTGATCGAACTGCGGATGCATCATTGGCTCGCCTCTCCCTACCAGCTCGATTCTTCGTGTTCCAATAGAATAAAGGTCAACGATCAGCTCCTCAAGCTTTCCCAGGTCCATAAAACCTTTAGTGTGGTCAATTTCAGGATGCATCTGGTAATATCTTCTGCTAGTAGCGGACGGGTAGGGATTATTTTCTGATACATAAGTAGGGTGATCCCAGCACATGATACAACGGTGGTTACAAGCGTTCGAGATGCCGATCTGAACCCAGAGCGGTCCAGTATAAGCCGACTTTGTTGTCATCATCCCAGCTACAAGCTTAAAGCTATGCAAAAGATGTTTCATTTAATTCGTTTTCATAACACAATATTTGCTCAATCAACAAGCTTAGGCTTGCCCCAGCTTCCATCTTTCCGTCTTTCTGAATACCAGATTGTCCAGTGCTGGCGCTTGAGGCTTTCTTTATCCTTGGCTGTGAGGAAATAAAGATATCTACCATCAGCTGTAACTGAGGCATGCCCAGACACGGGCAGACGCGGGAATACTTTGACTGGCTTACCCCAGCTTCCGTCAGGCTGCTTCTTTGACATATAGAGTTGCTGGATTCGAGTAAAATAAAATTCCTTCCCATCATATGAAACAAAGGGCTGATAATTTGCGGTTGTTTCTGGATTAGGCTGGTTGATGGGTGGGCCGAGCTTTTCGGCCTTGGTCCAATGCCCGTTGATCCTCCTGGAGACCATGATCTCCCAGCCGAGCATCTCTTGTTTATTACGGGCAAAATAGAGTGTTTTATCATCTGGGCTCAAGCAGGGAGTATCCTCTCTGAATCGGGAATTAATATTTGGACCCAAGTTTTCAGGAGAACTCCAGTTTCCATCTAGAAGCTTTTTAGAAACATAGATATCATCTGCGCCATAGGTGCCCTTATAATCTCTGATGGCAAAATAGAGTTCGCTTCCGCTGTGGGATAATTTTGCAGAATAGAGCGAATAGGATGAGTTAATATTGAGGTTTATCGGTTTACCCCAAGTGCCATCCTCTTTCCTTTCTGCCTTATATGTCTCAAAATTCATCGTTCCATGGCTCCCCGGCCTGATCGGTCCCCTGGTCTTCACATCTTTCTCTGAAATCTTCCCAAAAAATATATCCATAAAATCTTCCTGAACATATGGCAAATATGCGAAATAGAGTTCGTTGCCGTCATGGGAGATAAAAACAGAATCTTGCCAGCCAGGAGTATTGATCTTGTCCATAAATTTGTTGTCAACTGGTTTTGTTGGCATTTCATCTGACTTAAGTTTTTTTGTAGAGGGCTTTTGGGTTACCTCAAGAATAAGGTCATCGAACCAGACACTTCCTTTGGTCCCTTGGATCAAAATCAATATAGCTGCTTCAGGAATTGAGTCAGGAATCGAAAATGTCTTTCTGAAAGGAAAAAATTCATTTTCAGGATGTTTGGGGAGTATTACATAGTTCTCTCTATCGGTTTTAAATAGGATGCCCGCAACTTTATCTTTATCCATCCCTTGATGCTTTGCAAAACCACTTAGAGTAACTTCTTTTCCTTGAATTTGAGCAGGATCGAGCATCATAAACACCCCAAAGGCATCGGATGTATTCTTTTTATTTGGTTCAAGTCTAAGGCTATATTTGCCGGAATGTGAGTTCTTATCATCTAGGGTAGCCTTACCTTTATCTTTAAAGTCTGGAATGATCCTCCAGCCCTTCGGAAGGCCTCCTTCTCCTTTTTCCTCAAACTTCCCATTTTCTATAAGGTTATCACCAGAACCTCTGACAGAGCCCATACAAAAGATAAAAAGTATTGAAATGATAAATATGGAAAGCCGGAAGAATTTTTTGTTAACTGCTTTCATGCGAAGAATACTAGCTCTTAGCATTATTATCTCTCCTTTGTTTAAAAACATTTAATGCAAGCAATCCAAGCGTTCTCAAGGTCAAACCGAAAATTGCCATAAAGTTCATAACATCAAATGAGGATCGAATATAGTGCTTTCGGAAAAAACGATACACGCTCTTGTTAAACTCCACAATCAGCCGGCTACTCTTTCTTGGAGTGCTCTGACCTTCGTAATGAATCACCAAAGCCTCTGGATGACATATGACCTTCCACCCTTTTTCCTTAATGCGGAAGCACAGGTCCGCATCCTCCCAATACATGAAAAACTCTTCATCCAAGGGACCAATTTCCTCAATGACCTTTTTCCTCACCATAAGACATGCACCAGAAACCCAATCGATCTCAAACGGCTCATCTGAAGTGTGTTTACAGCTTACAAGATATTTTTGTGAAAATCTATTGTTGGGAAAGACTCTTGTAAGAAGTGACCTGCGGCCAAATAAAGCATTGATAGGCGTTGGAAATGCTCTCGCGACTCCCTGGTCAGAAAGATCGGGATAGACTAGGCGCGCTGTGACCACGGCAACATTTGGGTGGCTGTCCAGAAAATGAACCATTTTCTCCAGCGCATCCCCTACAACTTTGGTGTCGCTATTGAGTAAGAGAATGTACTTTCCCCTAGCCATTCCAATACCTATGTTATTCGCTTTGGCAAAACCCACATTTTCCCTATTTTCATATAGATAAACCTGGGGAAAGTATCCTCGTACCATTTCACAGCTCCCATCATGTGAATTGTTGTCCACAATAATAGTCTCGAAAATAAGAGGGCGCTCCAATTCATAGAGCGAAGTAAGACATTGTTTTAGGAAGTTATTTGTATTGTAATTCACAATGATGATAGATAATTCTAGCACTTAACCAAGGTTCTTCAATTACATAAACGTTTCAAAAAAAGCCCTTAGAGTAAACTTTCTTACTAAAAAAGTAAAGCAATCTTCATATAGGCCAGTTTATAAATACTAAATGTCTACGATATACTTCTATTAAATAAGGTATCAATTTTCTTCCCCAGGTCGTTTTCCAAAGACCATTCTTAAGCTTACGCAACAGCAAGGGAAAGGATTTTGTGTTTCTGCCCAGTCCAATGGCGGCGAGAATGATACTTTCATCGCTACAAAAAAAGAGGGAATCAGTGCTTCCGATATCTATGCCTCGAATGGAACAATTCCGACAAAAGGTCAGGGGACGCGAAGAATTGACTGTTTCTCGCAGTTTCTTATATTTGTTACCATTCCATATTTCAGAAAAATTCGACTTCTTCAAATTGCCCAGAACAACGCTAGTGGCACAACAGGGCATAACATCCCCTTTTTCATTTACAGAAACAGATTTCCACGGATGGTAGCAAGGACTTAATGACCTGACTCCATGATGGATTGGCTTATCTTGATTTTTATATATTCTGAAAGGCTTGGGGAGATCAGCTTTTAAATTCAATTCCTTGGCTAGCTTTTTTGCTTTCCCTAGCATTTTATTAGCAAGCTCCTTATGGTAGACCAGCGATTGATAGCGTTGGCTCTCCTGCCAGGGGAAAAAATGAGTAACTGTAATTCTATCGGCCCCAATTTGGGAAGCTGTTCTAATCAACCTTGGGACTTCACTGATGTTATCTTGAAATGCAGTAAAACCCAAGTTTACGCGAGCTCCAGATTCGGACATTTTGACTTTTTCCTGGCAGGTTTTCTTGAATATATTCAAAAAATTCTCAAATTTGCATCCCCTTATCGCTTCGTAGGATTTTTTGGTAATCCCTTCCAGTGAGAAATTAAATTCTCCACCAGAATCAACCATTGCCTTTATTCTCTTTGGATTGAGCAAGGTAGCGTTTGAGACTATGGATACATCAACATTGTATTTATTAGCCCTCTCAAAGTAACTATCCCAGTTAGATGCTAAGAGTGGTTCTCCGAAATTATTTCCGCCAAATTGAACCCTCTCAAGATGAGGGAAAAGTTCTGCCTCTAGCTTGTTGAAAATCTGCCAGGGCATATCCTGAGGCTTAATTAAGCCCTGTTCTTTTAAAAACTCCCTCTGGCAGTGAGCACATTTTAAGTTGCATCTGTTTGTAACTGCGATCCAAGCAAATGATGGCAACGGAATTGGCTTTTTTTGTTTTTGAATAGAGCTGGCGCGTTCCGTGTTTTGTTTGCTTTCTCTCATGCTTTCTTTTTTATGGCCATATGTCTCAAACGGCTTGCTCTCTTGCGTCTGCCAATCTTTGTTATTGCTCTAAAGATTTGCACCCTTCGAAATAGATAGTTTAAAGGGATATAAATTAGGTTAAGCACCTTTGAAATAGACACAAAAGAGAGAATTCTGTCCGAAAGTCTTGTGGCGACTTTAGAAATTCCAGCCGGCAGCCTATGGAGCACCTGGTAGTAACGAACCAGAATCTTAAAGTAGTCTCTAAACATTAATACCTGCGAGGGTGAAATCGTGTTTAACCTCAGAATGGGGTGTGAGAACCAATCAGATTCCAAATCTCCTGGCACTGAAAATCCATGATCCTGGCAAAGATTGGCTAGCCTTGTTCCCTTGTAAGGCTGATAAATGGAAACCTGCATTTTGTCAACAGCAATCGAGGCGTTAAGCTTGATGGTATCGATTATAGTGCTGGGCGTCTCGAAGGGAATCCCTACCATATTGAAAGATTCAGTGATTAATCCCGCCTCCTTACAAAGAGCAAACGCGTTCTTTATCTGCTCATTTGTCAGACAACGGTTCAGAATCTCGTTGCTGATATGCGCATTGCCGCTCTCAAGGCCAAATTTGATGTGATAACAGCCGGCCTTTTTTAAAAGTTCGACCACAGTCTTATCTACGAGGTTCGCTCGCGCGTTGCAAATAAAGGGAAGCTTTATCTCTCGGCTATACTTCTCTGTAAATTCTTCCGCCCATTGCCTCTTGAGAAACAGAATATCGTCGTCGAAATTAACAATATTGATGAAGTGATAGTGTTCAACGACCTCCTTGATCTCTTCTATAACATTGTCAACGCTTCTGAACCTTACTGGTTTGCCTTCATTTTTATAAATATTTCTTAGAAGGTGATTGCAACAGTAAGTGCAGTTATAAGGGCAGCCTCTGGAAACCAGAAAGCTCATCCTCCCCTCTCTCTCGGCGTAAAGGTTATGGTAGTCGAAGATGTTTCTTTCGGGGAAGGGCAACTTGTCTAGATCGTCTAAGATGGGTCTGAGTGGATTTTTAATTATGGTACTATTCTTTTTTATCCAGAGATTAGGGATGTTACTTATTTCTTCATTATTTTCGATTTTCCGGCAGAGTTCAGCCATAGCGGCCTCACCTTCTCCTCGGCAAATAATTTCTATCCCCTCAACTCCAATTGACTCCTCTGGGGCTACAGTGGGGTGGATACCACCACAGATAGTGGGCACCTCTATTCCTGCCTCGACCAACCAGGAGGCGAACTTCTTTACGAAAGGAAACATGGGGGAAGTTGAAGAGAATCCGATCAGTTCAGGACTTTCTTTTTTGACTCTATCGATGAAGTCGGACTTACTGACGGGTCTAGTAATATGAATGAGAGAAGTCTGATGTCCTTCTTGCTTTAGGACGGCTGAGAGTGATGCAACTCCAACATAGAAATACCCCGTCCAATCTGGTCGATGCAAAAGCAGGTCGGGATAGATGAGCGTTACTTTCAAAGAGCACCTCCAGTTTTTTGATAGATTAAGATAAACACCCCTGGTAGATTCTTTCTAACTTCGCTATGACCTTTTCCCAATCAAAGTTATGTTTCACGAAATTAAATCCCCTCTCGCTTATGGTCTTTCTGAGGTGCCCATTCTGAAGCAACTCAATAGTGCGGTCGGCAAACTCCTCAGGATTGTCTGCCACCATGATCTCTTCGTTTGCTCTAGCGCCAATGCCTTCATTTCCGTCAGAGGTCGTTACAACTGGAAGTCCTGCAGCCATGGCATCCAGTATTTTGCACTGCACTCCTCCGGCTATGCGCATCGGAGCAATGGAAACATCGCTCTTCAGATAATAAGGGAGAAGATCTTCTACGTATCCAGTAACTCTGATCCCTTGGTCTAAGGCTAAACGCCTTACTTCCTCAGAAGGCGATCCACCCACAATAGTTAAAGAGACCGCAGGGATAACTTTGCGGATGAGCATCAAAACCGACCGCTGAAAATAGAGGATAGCATCAATATTCTCAGGCCGCCACATGGCTCCCATAAAAATAAGGTTACTCCCATTCCCCAGAGTATGGGATTTCTTGATCTTTGGGATATCAACTCCTGTTGGGATTACTGAAACGCTCAGCGCAGGATTATAATCGAGTAGGATTTTTTTGATTTTATGCGATATGGCTAATATCCGGTCAAATTTAGCGCAAAGGCGAGATTCATATTGGCGGGAAATGAGGCCGTCGATAAACCATTCCAGCTTCTTTCTGGAGAAACGGAGATTTTCAACATATTTTTTTGCATGCGCAAACATTAAGTCATGGAGATTAATTATTGTAGCCGAGTCTAATACTTCAGAAACATACTGTCCCATTGTCGAAAATTCTATTTGGACTATATCGAACTTCTCCCTCCCGACCATGAAGTTTACCTTGTCCCGCATCTCTCGGCAGTAACCGTGGGAAATGGCTATGGGCTTCAGAGTCAGAAGGTTTGTCCTGACCCAAAATCTCCTAAAACTATTCTGAGGCAATAAGACTGTCTCCACCCTGCTGCAGTGATCAATGAGGTGCCTGGTATGCTCTTTTTCTTTTTCAGAGCGAATAAAAGAGATCAAAGAAATATCATGCCTTTGAGAAAGATGTCTTATTGTTTTATAGGTCGTAAAGGCACTGGCATGGTCAGCGTAGGGATGCGGAAGTAAAGGCGAAATAAACAGTATTTTCATGGGAGGATATCCCTAATAAGAAATAGTTTTGCGGAGGCTTTAGCTATCGACGGATAGATGTAAATGCCTTCGCGGGAGAAAATCCATGGAGGACTAAGAACGTGAAACCGTATCCGAAGAAATATAATGAGCCAAGAACCAATATATTCAGGTGACCTGCCAACGGAAACAGTACAAACATAATAATCAGACAGACCAAAGCAGGCTTTATGGCTATGCGAATCCATTGAAATCTTTGCAGGGTTCTTTTTACAAAAAGGTGAAAAATGAGAAATGAAACTGAGATGGAAATCAGAGTAGCTGTAGCAGCCCCAAGCGCTCCCCATAACGGGATGAAAGTAAAATTAAGAACAACATTGCCTACAGCCCGGAATATGCTAACAACCATTGCAAATTTGTGATAGTCTGCAGCTTGACTATACATGCCCAAAACCATCTCGGCACTATGGATTAAAAAGGAAAGCATTAATATCCTTAGAATCCATGCAGCTTCAATGAAAGGCTGCCCAAAAATAAAACGCAAAATTGACTCAGAAAAGAGGATCCCGAATCCGAATAAAAAAAAGATACAAATAAAAAGATCTTTTGAGTAAGCTTCGATCTTTTTATGAAATGCTTCTCGAAAATTCTTATAATATCGTGCTGCAATCGGCAGGTTTAAAATGCAGAAAGCCAAAGGAAGCATCAGGCAGATCTCCATCAACTTACTTGCTGAACTATATAAACCTACTGTAACCATGTTGCTCATCCTGGAAAGCATGATAACGTCAACACGCATAAATATCTGGTGGGCTATCCCTGTCAATCCAAATACAGCAACCGGGGGCAGTAATTTCCAGAAGAAATCCCAGTCGATTTGAAAACGCAACCTATAAATATATCTGTGGATTATGAAAAGATTGAGAGCTGAGGCAAGTAGCCTTGAAATCACAAGAGCCCAAATCAAGGCAATCAATCCGTATCCTTTGATGACGACAATCAAGCTTGTAAGCAGAATGAGAAGATTTTCCAAAGCAGATGCAAGTCCAATATATTTGATCTTTTGATAAGCTACAAAAACGGCATGACAGCTCACGATCCAAGCGCTGAAAGGTAAGGCTAAGCTAGCAGTCATGATGCCATATCGTAATTCTTCAGGATATTTAAAAATAATTGCTCCTCCTGCCATTAATCCCATACAAATTAGGGAGGAGAATAGTCCAAAGAGGACGGTATGGGCCAAATACTTTGCCCCACTTGAGATGTTTTTACCAATTTCTCTAGAAATGTATTCGCTAATTCCGAAAATTGAAACAAATTGAAATATGGCCAGCCACGCCAATACCGTGTTATATTGGCCCAAATTTGTTCG